>OJPD01000474.1_pt1 | contig 29420 bp, 24 predicted proteins | sample 1598371 | NCBI WGS metagenome assembly OJPD01 (sample SAMN03922478, study PRJEB24848) | human gut metagenome | isolation source: stool sample | host: Homo sapiens | place: Germany | collected 2010-11
TCTATGAAAAGAACCTCATTGCCCCTTGATCGCAATGGGGGTCTTTGACAGGCTGAATGCTAGGAAAATCCTAGCTTTTTTCATGTTTCAAAACAAGTATATCAATTTACCAAAGTTCGTTCTGGCAACCTTTTTGCAACCTTTGCTGCATTTTGTCTGGCAGCTAACGCAGGGCTTCAAGGTTTTGGGTCTGTTGATATTTTGGAACAGCCCTCACCGAAGCAGAAGTGTCAACCCGCTTGTTTTTCCGGTCAAGCACATAACTGTGTCAACGCCCCTTGCTGCTGCTCGTTCAGCAGCGCGAACAGCTTTTCCCCAATCTGCCGCCCATTTTCGGATATGTCCAATACAACTAATTTCCTATGTCGCCACATCCTACGGGTGAAAGCATTTCTTCTATCCTTGCGGATGGGCAATATCCAAGGAAGCAGGCAAGCCGCACTTTTGTCGTAAGCCGCGCCGATGTCATACGAAGGGGCAGATGGAAGCGACACGCCGAACGAGCTGCTGCTTCCGCCCCACGCTCCAACAGGAGAACTCCAATCGGGCGTTGTGTTCGGACGCTGCACCTTGCCCGAACTTGCCAAGTACGATTCATACGCAGCCTGTGTGTTCTTGCCCCATATCCCATCGGCGCCCGTGCTGCCGATGTTGTATCCCGCCTGCGTAAGCTGCTGTTGGATCTGTTTTACCTGCTCCGCATCCGTAACCCCTGCGGGCGGCATGTAACCGGAAGTATAATATTTTGCCATACGCCCCTCCTTATTTCACGTAATTCCCTACCGTATACTGCACTTCCGCGCCGTATACGCCAAAGCCCTCGTTTATAGCGTCGTTCTCGAAGATCAATTGCAGCACAATGAACTTCTTTACTTTCGTGTTGAACGGTTTTACTTGCGGCGTGTCCAAGGTATTGAACGTAAAACGGCTGAAATCGATGGCCGAAAAGTCGAAGATGTCCATCGTTGTGCTGCGGATCAGCCTTTCATGCTGCCTGTCCGTTGCCACGTATACCTTCACGCTCGATCTTGTGTATGGCTTTATCATCACGCCGGAGCCTTTTTTCACAGATGAAGACGGGAGCAAAGGCGCGAGGCTGAGCCGGATCACCCCCGCTTGCGCGGGGAAAAGCTACCCATGTATATCCGCCGCCCCAGTAGTCAGGGATCACCCCCGCTTGCGCGGGGAAAAGCATCGCCCCTCCGGGCGAAAAATCTGCGGAGGAGGATCATCCCCGCTTGCGCGGGGAAAAGTTTGCTACGGAAATCAAAGGCGAAGAGGATGTAGGATCATCCCCGCTTGCGCGGGGAAAAGAGGTCGAATGCCTTCCTGTGCTGATCCATCGGAGGATCATCCCCGCTTGCGCGGGGAAAAGACATACTCCGGGCTCGCCTCCATCAATGGCCGAGGATCATCCCCGCTTGCGCGGGGAAAAGTCTTCGCAGCTTCGACGGCAATCTTCGCATGGGGGATCATCCCCGCTTGCGCGGGGAAAAGCAACGCCGCCACATGGCCGGGATCGCCTTTTCGGGATCATCCCCGCTTGCGCGGGGAAAAGTTTGCGCTTGCTTCGGGATTTCTGCGCTTTTCGGGATCATCCCCGCTTGCGCGGGGAAAAGATCACGCCCTGCCCTGACGCTTTCGCGAAGCAAGGATCATCCCCGCTTGCGCGGGGAAAAGACATGTAGAGGTGCAAGTGCTTACGCACACTGAGGATCATCCCCGCTTGCGCGGGGAAAAGAAGGGCGTGAAGGCAAAGTGCGAGGAGTGGGCGGGATCATCCCCGCTTGCGCGGGGAAAAGTCTTCGCAGCTTCGACGGCAATCTTCGCATGGGGGATCATCCCCGCTTGCGCGGGGAAAAGCAACGCCGCCACATGGCCGGGATCGCCTTTTCGGGATCATCCCCGCTTGCGCGGGGAAAAGTTTGCGCTTGCTTCGGGATTTCTGCGCTTTTCGGGATCATCCCCGCTTGCGCGGGGAAAAGGGCGGGCGCGAAGGCGGTCCTTTACGGCGACTAGGATCATCCCCGCTTGCGCGGGGAAAAGAGCGCATCCTGCAAAACCTGAGAGAAATTAATAGGATCATCCCCGCTTGCGCGGGGAAAAGAGAAGTTTCGGAATCGGTCAACGCGCGCCGGGAGGATCATCCCCGCTTGCGCGGGGAAAAGTGGGATGTCTTCGTGGGACAGTACTTCACTGAGGGATCATCCCCGCTTGCGCGGGGAAAAGTGCGTGTCCGTCCTCATTTCGCTTTGTCAGTCGGGATCATCCCCGCTTGCGCGGGGAAAAGCTCCGGCGTGAGCCCCTGCACCTGTGCGGGGGCGGATCATCCCCGCTTGCGCGGGGAAAAGTCAGTGCTATTGTCAATACACTTTCCACCACACGGATCATCCCCGCTTGCGCGGGGAAAAGGGGTGATATACGTGGCGATGTCTGCGAGAGCCGGGATCATCCCCGCTTGCGCGGGGAAAAGAGACGATAGGCGAGGCGGCGGAAGAATCCGGCAGGATCATCCCCGCTTGCGCGGGGAAAAGGCCTTGCAGTACCCCGCTATGATCCGCGAGCCGGGATCATCCCCGCTTGCGCGGGGAAAAGTTCGTTATGTGGTACAAACATATTCCCGGCTCCGGATCATCCCCGCTTGCGCGGGGAAAAGCGGCCCAAGTAGCAGATATGCAGGCCGCTTTACGGATCATCCCCGCTTGCGCGGGGAAAAGTAATTAACACAAACTTCGGAACGCATGCCCCGCGGATCATCCCCGCTTGCGCGGGGAAAAGGCGAGGGCCGACGCGCTTGCGACCATGAGCCAGGGATCATCCCCGCTTGCGCGGGGAAAAGGCGAATAAAAGCCTCAAAGTCGTCCGCGACGCGGGATCATCCCCGCTTGCGCGGGGAAAAGTGTCTACGGCACTGGGCGAGATCGCGGGCGATCGGATCATCCCCGCTTGCGCGGGGAAAAGTCGCAGAGATAGGCGCTCAAGTACGCGCCGATAGGATCATCCCCGCTTGCGCGGGGAAAAGCGATCTTGAGCTTTTCGTGGCGCGCTTCATGGAGGATCATCCCCGCTTGCGCGGGGAAAAGGGCCACGGTGACTTGGCTCAGGTAATCCGTGCCGGATCATCCCCGCTTGCGCGGGGAAAAGCGTACCGGGGCTTGGGTGCGCGTGGTGATGCGCGGATCATCCCCGCTTGCGCGGGGAAAAGGACTGGCGCGGTGCCTCCCCCGCGAAGTTCGAAGGATCATCCCCGCTTGCGCGGGGAAAAGTATCCCGAAGTGCGGACATAGAGCGCCGGAGGCGGATCATCCCCGCTTGCGCGGGGAAAAGTCAAAATCAAAAATGGCCAAGTTTTAAAGAGAAGGATCATCCCCGCTTGCGCGGGGAAAAGATGTACGCCGCGGCGGCTTCTACCGTGTCGCCGGGATCATCCCCGCTTGCGCGGGGAAAAGTCGCAGAGGTAGGCCGAAAGATACGCGCCGACAGGATCATCCCCGCTTGCGCGGGGAAAAGGGTGTTTTGATCGGAAAAACGGACAGGACGCAAGGATCATCCCCGCTTGCGCGGGGAAAAGGGACAGCGATCTGCGGGAGGTGTGCGCGCTCGCGGATCATCCCCGCTTGCGCGGGGAAAAGACTTAAGAAATGCTGTATTCTGGGATATTTTACTCCGTTCATCATAAGAATTCAATCAGTTTTTCATATATGAGCTTCGTCGTGATGCAGTCGCTGAGGCTTCTGTGGGCCATGGAAGGTTCAATGCCGAAATAGGCCGCGATGGTGGTAAGCTTGAAGTTGTCGATGTCATCAAGCAGGCGTTTTGCGAGCGATAGCGTATCCGTGACCCGGTTGGCAGGCATGGGGAGGCCGCAGCGCCGGCATGCCTGGCGCAGGAAATTGAGGTCAAACGCCATGTTGTGCATCACGAGGGGGAGGTCCGCTGAAAAGGACAGAAGGGCTTGGAGCGCTTCGGCCTCGGGCACGCCGTTTTCAGCAAGCATTTCGTCCGTTATACCGGTCAATTCCCGCACCTTTTCCGGGAGCTTCCCATCATATTTTATAAGAACTTCGAACTGCCCGGCAATTTCGCCGTTTTCGACCCGGACAGCGCCGATCTCAATGATCCGGTCGTCGCGCCCGGAAAGCCCGGTCGTTTCCACGTCGATCACAACATAGCATTCCATTTGGGATTCCGCCTTTCTCCCGCGCGCGCCAAATTTCTTTGCCCTGCGAATTGCTGTGGCTGTGCTGTATCCTCTGCTTTCCTCCGGAGGTTCCGCTTTGCGGGGCAGGTTCGAGCGTGGGCGAAGCATCAGCTTCAGCCCGTCGAAATCAATTGGAATCCATTCTGTATTGTGAACCCGGAATTCCATGCGCTGCTCGTTGCGCGCACTGTAAACCATCGTTGCGCGGCCGTCCTTTATATTTGAAACAATCCTTTCCCACAGCTCCTCGCGGACACGTGCGCTTACGTGGCCTGCGTAAACGCCGGTATCGATCTCCTGGAGCCAGCGGGTAAGATCTCCCCGCAACGCGGGCGGGCATTTGGATAAGCAGATCACCAGCATGCTGCGTCCTCAGCTTTCTGGAAGCGCGCCGTATCCCGTTTCGAGCGCGGTCTCCAAGGATTCCTCCGCCTTGCCGTAGGAGATGCCGTTTGCCACCTGCCCCTGCTTTTCGTCCCAAAGATAGAGCACTTCCGTTTCGAATGCCTGAACATCCGCATCGTCTCCCAAAAGAAGCCGCCGGATGTCATGCACGATTCTTTCGAGGATCTTGCCGTCCGCAGCGGCATCCCTTACGCGGCGCCGGACTTCCGCAGCAATGTCTTTCGGTTTTTCCGCTGCAGCATAAAACGCAATGGGAATCGTGATCTCCGCCTTGTAAAAATCCGCCACGTCGTATACGAACGAGCGCTCATGCCCGTCATGCACAAAACCCAGCCCCGGCGAGCAGCCGAGCGCCACAATCGCGCTGTGCGCGAGCCCATAAAGGCACGCATGGGCCGCCGACAAGGCCATGTTGACCGGATCCCCAGCGCTGAAGTCGTTTGGGTCATACTCTCGCCCATTCCATTCGACGCCCGTCTCCTTTGCCATTTTGCGATATACGCCGCGCACGCGCGCGCCTTCGCGGCCGCGCAGCTGCTGCATTGTGAACCCCGACACGTTCTCGCCCGGGAAGCGCATCTGATACATCTTGCGCGCGACGGCAAGCCGCGTATGCGTGTTGGAAACGAGCTTTGCCTGCTGTTTGAGCAGCTGCGCCGAATGGGTCAGCGGGCGGCCGTGCGCATAATAGCGCACGCCGTGCTCCCCGACCCATATCAACGTCATGCCGGAATCGCCGATTAGTTCCACCGCCCGGTGGGTGAGGTTTGTGCCGGGGCCGATCAGCAGCACACTGAGCGATGCAGCGGGAACATGCACCGTGCCACGCGCATCCGTGACGGTGATCGCGCCATCCTGACGGTTGATAATGCAGCGCTCGACGTACAGGAACGTCATCCTGTCCTTGACCTGCACGAGCGTTTGCAGTCCGGGTTTTTCAATGCCCTGGTTGGCTGGCATGCGCTCGCCCCCTTATAACCGCATCACGGTTAAAAGGCCGCAGCCGTATGCTTTCGCGCGGCCGATCCCTTCGGTGAGCGTCCGGATGAAAGCGTCCGCGTCCGTGACGGTCAGGATGCCTTCAAACGTCGCTGTGCGCAGCGTCACCTTCCGCCTTTCGTCCCCATGCTTTTTGAAGATCTCCCAACGCGTATCCATCACGTTGAATTCATCGGGATCGAGCGCAAACCCGTTTTTTTCGGCCCGCTCCAGGAGCCATTGCTTTTGCTGTTCCAGAGTGACATGCGCATACACCCGGCCCCGCTCCGCATCGCTCCCGCGCGAAACGCTCCGCACGGGGTTGGCGCGCAGCCGGAACCGCCAGCGCTGCCCGGGTTCGATCCGTGCGAGAAGCGGGCCGTAGTCCTTCGTTTCCCCCGCGTCCCCGGAAAAGCCAAACTGTTCCGCAATGTGGGCGCAGCTTGGTTTTGCAGCACTCAGGATAAGAAGATAGGTCGTCCCATGCAGCACGTCGGTACGCCAGAGGCTGCGCGCGCGCTCCCCTTCAAAGCAGCGCTCCACCGCGCCGTGCAAGACACCCGGGGAAGAAAGGGCGCGCATCGTTTCCCTGCGTTTGGAGTCAAGTGCAATTCGTGTAAGGTACATAGCTTCAGCCCTCCAATTCCGCCATGGGATCATGTTCCGTCGGCAGTTCCGGCGCTTCAGGCTGCGGGCGCGGCACGGTATATTCGCATGCACGCCGGAACCCGAAACGCCTGTGTTCCTGGTCGTAGGAAACCGGGACGTCCCGGATGAAATAGGTTTTCTTTTCCTGATCCGCCGTTTCGGCGATGATCCTGAGCCGGGCCGTACGCCCTGGCTGCATCCGTTCCGGCGGCGCGAGCATGGGTTCGCGCGCGAGCGCTTCCTCCAACGCAAGTCCTTCCCGTATGCCGAGGGATACCTTCCCCGCGGGCGGGCAGGAGCGCCGCCCAAGGAACAGCGGGAACGCCGGCCGGCGAAGCGCCGCGTCGATCTCGCGCAGCAGGGCTTCCTCCCCTTCCAGGCCCGCAAGGAACACCGCGTCCGAAAGGTAATACCGGTTCGTCACATAGGCGGAGCGCAGGCTCTTTGCCGTGTGATAATCGCGCAGCAGCACACCCTCCCGGTCTATGCGTACGCCGAAGCGCAGCGCGCTCAGGTCGTCCACGCTTTCGTTGCGCCGCCGCCCCAGCGCCGCGGCAACAAGCCCCGTCACGCCGCTTTTCGTGGGCGCACGCTCCGTGGTGCGGCGGTCGAACTTGGCTTCCATGCCCCAGGACTGCATGGGCGCCGCAAGCCGCAGCAGCAAAGTGCTCATAGCACGGCACCGCCCTTTTCGATGCGCTCGTTAAGCGTATCGCCAAGCGCGTCGAGCAGCTTTGTGAACGGGTAAGGCTCCGCGAGTTCCTTGAGCGCTGCGCCCGTCACAAAAGACGCTGTGGGTTCGCCCGCAAAATCAGCGTACACGGCCTTTGCATAGCGGGCCAGCCGAACTGCGGACTGCGCCGCGTACCCGCCTTCCCCCGCGGGTACCGGCTGTTCAAACGCGCCGGCAAGATTCAGGCTCTGATCCTCCCTTACGGTAACGAGCACGGCGTTCGGCAGGGTGCGGTTGGCAAAGGTGTTCTGCTTGCCGTCCGGCATGGAGCGCACAAAGGCGGAAACAAACTTCTTCACCGCATCCACCGTGTCGAGGCCGAGGTGCTTTTGCAGTTCATGCACGGCTACGGTGGCGTAGCGGTACAGCGTCGCCGAATTGAATTCCACAGTGCCCAGGTGCGCTGCGCCAGCATTGTCCTCGGGCGACAGGTCGTCCACGGCCGTGAAATAGTCGTATTCATTGCTGATCTTGTGGGTGGAGATGCTGTGCGCCACCTGTGCGCAGGCATCCGTATTGAGGGAGGGGTCGTCCGCGACCATGCGGCCAAAGAGCGCGATGTCCACACTCGGGTATGCGCGCAGCGCAGCCGCAGCCGCCTCCTTCGCTTCCTTCGCCGGTCCCTTTTTGATCAAGTCGGGGTTCTCCGCAGCAAGCCGCGCAAGGGCTTTCACCTGCGCCCTGCTGATGAAAAACAGCGCATCCGTCCCCTTTTCGGCGTCTTTTATCTTGAGCCCCGCCGCCTTGAGCGCTTCTATCGCAAGTTTTTCGGGATCCCCGGCGCCGGGCGCAAGCCGCTCGATCTCCCCGGCCACAAGCCCCACGATCTTCTTCGTGCGCAGGCCAAGCTGTTCCTCCGGGAATTGCTCGCGGAACATGATCCGCATGGCCCGCTTCCAGCTTTGTGAGGAAACGCGGGCGCGTGTCACGCCGCCGTATACGGCCGTCTTGGGGCTGCCGGTATCGTCCCGGTTGACGCAGCTAGGCGGCACGGTCTGCAGTACATGGATGTCAACATAAAGCCTCGCATCGTTTTTCATCGGTAAAACCATCCTTTCTTTTCTGATCGATCTGTTTTTTGTTTCTCTTATGCTTCCGCTGCTTCGGGAGCGTCCGCCGCCGGACGGCGGTAAAAATCCTGTCCCCAGCGCAGGCGCACGCCGTCCCGCGCACGTTCCAACTGGAACAGATAGAGATCCGCCGCGAGCGCGGGATAATCGAGCGGGATCTCATCGGCTTTCAGGAGCTGGACGAGCCCCCGCAAATGGTGCGTGAACTCCGCGACGCTGCTGGCGGTGACCGCCGCGTCGAAACGGCGCTTGACCCGCGCTTCATCCTCATCCGAACGGATGAGCCGCCGCACCGCCGTGCCCAGGGACACGCCCTCCGCGCTCATCAGGCGCTCCTTCGCCTCTTTGCCCTGCTGGTGCAACGCAAAAAGCGTAAGCGCGGTATAGACCGCCCATTCGGCGCGCGTGGGCGTTCCATCCCGGCTGTAAAACTCCTCCGGCAGCCCTTCGAGCGTCTCGCCCCATAGCTCCGGCAGGCTGCCGGGCGCTTTCCCAACGCCCCGGCGCAGGGTCGCAAGCCGCGCCCGCACCGCCGCCTCGTTGCCTGTGTCCCGCAGCGCGGCGATGCGCCCCGCTACGAACGCTTGGATGCGTTTTGTTTCATCAGCCATTCTGTTTTCCTCCTGTCGTCAATGCTTGCCGCGATGCCGTGCGGTAAAGGAAATAGTTGTATGCGTCCGGCGCGCAGTAAACGCGCTTCTTTCCGGTTTCTTTCCCTTGCTTGTCTTTTTCTTGCTCCGTCCGGCCGACGAGCGCCTTTGGCCCCGCCGCGGCGACCATCTCCCGGCCGATGGAGCGGATGATCCCCTGCGCGGTCTTCCACCACCGCGCTGCGGCCTCCGCCTGGTCATCCGTTTCGGCGTCAATGCCCTCGAGCCATTCGCGGAAGGGGAGGTCGAGCCGAAAATAGGCTGTCTCCCGCGCGGCGCTACGCGCATCCGCACCGTCCGCGTCGCCCAAGGCTTTTGCTATGCCTTGTGCAAGGGATGCAAGCTGGCTGACGAGCGCGTCCGCAGTTTCAATCTGCTCTATTACCTTGGCGATCCACGCCTCGCCCCTTTCGGTGAGCATCGCCCCGCTGAAGGCCATGCTGTCGGAAAACACATCGTCAATAAAGAAATCCTTATCCGCGTATTTCGCCGAGACCGTGCGGAATCGTATGAGGCCCGTTGGGAGCGCACCCCTCCGGGCAAGGCAGGAAATCCAGCTTACCACCCCCGGCCGCCTGCTGCCCTCCCGCTGCGAGACGAGCGGGGCAAAATCGCGCCACAGCTGCCGGGCAGGGGCATGCCGCCGCGGCTGGTGGAGCGGCGCACTCTTGTCGTTTTTCGCGCTGTTGTGCCAAAGCGTCATCTGCTCGGCAAACGCGTTGTCCTTCTCAAAAAATTCCCCGCCGAGCAAGGTGTATCCGACTACCTTCCCCCCCTCGCGTTTGAGTTCGATTCTGCGGGACTGCAGCGTATAAAGTTCGGAAAGGTTGCCCGGCATCTCGATCCGTACGCGTTCTCTGCGGTCCACGCTTTCCCGTTCCCAAACGGGGCATTCTTCTTCCTCCCAGAGCTTGCTCTCTCCATCCTGGAGCAAGATGAGGTTGAGCAACAGCGTTTCAAAGAGCGTGTCGCCTTCCGCCATCACGACGCCGAGCTTGCCCAGCCAGCCCGCACCGGGGGTTTCCTTGATCTGCGGGTCGGTCTTTTTGCCCGAGGTATCGTCAAACGCGTTCACGTGGAGCAGCCATCGCGCCGCCTCGTCATAGGAGAGCGCAGCCTTCTCCCGCCCGCTGCGCTGCGGGAACAGCCGGATCTTGTTGTTGCTCTCCGAAAGCTCACCGTTGAGCTTTGCGGCGGAATAGCTCGTCCCCTTCCCGATCCCCGGCACCTGATAAAATGGCCGCTCCGGGTCGAACAGCCAGAACCGGTCGTGATACTGAGCAAGATAGCCCCGCACCACTTCCATGGGGAAGCTTTTTGTCGCCCAGATCTGTTTCCACCGCCGCACCGCCTGCGATGGGGATTCCAAAGGCGCTTCTTCCCCGTCGCAGTCATAACGGGAGACCACCGTGTGCAGCACCGCGAGCAGCAGCCGCAGTACCGCGGCGTCCTGCGTGGGAAGTTCCCCCGCGAGGCCCCGGAATTCCCCCGCCCGGTCGAGCGCATCCACAAGGGAGACCTTCTCCGTCGCGCCATCCGGCTTGAGCGCGACGATCCATGGTTCATCCAGCAGGTTAAATTCTCTTTCCGCCATCCACACCATCCTCCTTTTCATAGGTAAGTCCAAAAAACGCGTCGTATTGGAGCCTGTAGCCCAACAGGCGCGCTGTGTTGTCCGCGTCAAAGACGAGGATCAGGCTGCCGCGCAGCCACGGCGATTCCTGCCACCGCGGCGCTTCGGCCTTGCTTTGCGTTTCGAGCTTGGATATTAGTTCGTCGATCTTGCCCGGCATGCACAGCGCGGCAGGCAGGCGGAGGCTTTCCCGGGCGATGCGCCGCGCGAGTTCCGCATCCGGAACATCGCCGCGCGGCAGCGGTTCTCCGCTGGAAAGAAGATACAGGCCTCCGTCCGCGCCGCGCCGCACGGCGATCACCTCGACGGAGTCCTCGGAATCGCGCACGGCGGCTTCGCCCGCAGCGTCCGTGACAGCGGTGCCGAGCCAACCTTCCATGGTATCCTCTTTATCGAACGATGGCGCCAAAATGCGGAAGGCCTTCGCGCCCTTTTCTTTTTCTCTGGTCAATTTTTCCCAGTCCTGCTCCGCGCGGTCATAGCCTTCCGGAATATACGGCAGCGCAGCCCTGTCCCCGCCGTATACGGCCTGCACGAGCGGGGAAACGTCGTCGGGCAGCACCACGCGCGGCGGCAGCAGCGCCTTGGTGCGCAGGAGAAGGTATTCGCCGTATACCACTGCGGAGCCGGGATCCAACGCATCATCCTCCGGCATGAGCACGAAGCAGCGCGCGCTTTCGAGCTTCGCGGGGCGCGGCCGCGCGTGCCGGTGCAGCCGGCCGATCCGCTGAAGGAGCAGATCGACCGGGCAAAGATCCGTGATCAATACGTCGAAATCGAGGTCGAGGGACTGCTCAATGACCTGCGTGCCGACGACGATCCGCCGCGCCGGGCGCCGCACCTCGGGGCTGGGCTTTCCGAGCTCGGCACGCAGCGTCCCCTCTTTTGCGAGGCGGTCGGTCGCCGTGAAGCGGGAATGCAGCAGCGCCACATCGTCCCCAAACTGCGCCTGGAGAGACGCGGCCACAGCCTGCGCGCGTTTGACCGTATTCAATATGATGCCCGCGCAGCCGCCCTGCGAGAGGAGCGCGCCAAGCGTCTCGGTGATCTGCGCATCGGAGAGCCGTTCCAGGCTGACGGAAACCGGAGCGACGCCCGCGTCGATCCGGTGCGGAGGGACGATTTCCCTGCCGTCGGTATAAGTGACGCAGGGGTATGCTGGGGGACCGGCTTCTGGAAGCTGTTTTGCCTTTTTCTTGCCGAGGTATGCCTGCACGAGTTCGTCGCGCTTTTGGGCTGGCAGCGTGGCGGAGAGCAGGATCACGGGAACCCGATACGCGCCGAGCCACTGCAGCGCGCGGTGCAGGTAAACGTTCATATATGCGTCGTAGGCGTGGCATTCGTCGATGATCACGACCTTGTTCGCAAGGGCAAGGTGGCGGAGCATCACATGCTTCTGTTTGAGCGCAAGCTGCAAAAGCTGATCCACCGTGCCCACGGCGAAATCCGCAAGGAGGGCTTTTTTCCGTCCTTCAAACCAAGTGTATACTACGGCGCAGGTTTCGTCATCCTCCTCCGCGATGCCGCGGCTCCCGCCGATCCGCGCGAGGGAGGCAAAATCCTCGTTGAACTGCGCCTTCCCATGCACCAGCTCCACGGAATGCTTCCCGCTGCCGAGCCCGGCGATCCATTGGCGCATCCTTGGGAACATCCCGTCCGATGTGGCCTGCGTCGGCAGTGCAAAAAAGACGCCTGAGCGTCCGGTGACCGTAGCAAAGATCTCCGCCACAGCAAGCGCCGGCTCCGTTTTTCCAACGCCCATCGGCGCTTCGATCACAAATATGCCGGGCTCCGCGATGCCGTTCGCCGTTTCAATTACAGCGCTTTGCAGCGAGCGCGGCGGGAAGCCGAACCGCTCCGCGAACAGCTCGGGCGGGAACGTCCAGCCTTCAGGCTGCCACGCTGTTTTCAAAAAATCGAGCTTTCCGCGCGCCGTCTTCAGGCGCAGCGCGCCCATTCCGGGGCGCGCTGCGTCGTCCGGGCTGATATAGGGAAAATAGCTTTCGTTGCTTGCGATCCAGTCTGCTAGGATTGTAAGGCCTGACAGAAGGACCTGCGCCCGCATATCCGGCACGGGGAGCTCGTCAAAGGACGCATACCCGGCAAGGCTGAGCGCGTATTCCACGAGCTCCGCCCGCACCGCATCCCAGGCCGCGCGGCCTTCTTTGTTCACGCAGAAGTTGGTGATCTGGCTCTCCTCACCGCCATGGATAGCTTCGCCCGAGGAAGGCGGCTTGCCGTGATGCGAACCGATGATAACCGCCACATTTCGGCTGCAGCCGGCGGCCTCCAGGATCAGCATGCCCGCGATCGCGTGCGGCGAGCTGCGCGCGGCGCTGAACTCCGAATATGGCTGCATAGGAAGCCCTGCCGTAGCAAGCTCAAGCGCCAGCCGCTCATCCAGATCATCCGGGAGGAACTGCGCAGGCTTCGCCTGAAACACGGGGGTCGCTTTCCCGATATCGTGGATCGCCAGGATGAATACGAGCAGCCGCTCCACTTCATCCACCGTGCAGCCGCACCCTTCCGCGATAACCCGCTTTGTGCCTTCGGGCAGCCATCTTTGCCAGATGAAGGCTGCAACCGCCGCTGCATCCTCAAGGTGCGTCAAAAGCGGCAGCCAAAACGGGGTTCCATCCCGCCCTTTCTTTGCCCAAAGCCTCCGCGCGGCATAGGATAGCTGTTTCATGTTTACCTCAGCTTTATATCGTTTTCACCGTTTCTTTTTCGTGTATCGTCTCGGGGGAGAGGAAATGCGCTGAGACGCCGATAACCCAATTAACTCGTTTACATTGTTATTATATCGTACAATCTGTATAAGCGCAACCAAAATTAGGAAGCCATGCTGCAATGCTTTGAGTTGGCGGTCCTCAAAGGTTTTTTTCGACAGGCTAAAAGGCTGCCCCCGTGGGAGGCAGCCTTTCGGGCTGTCGATCAAGTGACAGATGCCACTTGATCGAGGTTTACACATCGCGCTTGCGTCGATGGCGCGGCCAGCGCTCCGTGTAAAGAAAGCCTTGCGGCGCAAGGCTTTTCGCTCGCACCGCACAGGTCGCTGCTCGCGATTGAAAGTCAAGGGCTGCGGCCCTTGACAATCCCGGAAAGTCTTTTTCGACAAGCTGAAAGGCTGCCCCCGTGGGAGGCAGCCTTTGTTTTTTTGCAGGTTATTTTTGCAGATCCCGCAGGGACAGCTGGCGGGAGAAACTCATCTCCAGCATGCGTTTGGGCGCGTGTACGAACATGTTGCTGACGGGCTCGCGGTCGTGAATATGCCTGACGGCTTCCGCGAACATGGGTGCAGCGGAGATGATTTCGATCTTGCTGGAATGGAGCGCAGGCTCGCAGTAGACGGTATCTGTGGAGACGAGCAGCTCGATCGGGCTGTCCTCGATGCGTTTTACGGCTTTCTCACTCATCACAACGTGGGAAAGGAAAGCGTAGATGTTCTTCGCGCCCTTGTCCTTGAGGCCGTGCGCCACATCCACAAGCGTGCCGCCGGAGATGGTGAAATCGTCCACCACGATGCAGTTCTTGCCCTTCACGTCGCCAATGATCTCAAGCACCTTGGCGTTTTCATCATGCCCAGCGCGCATCTTGTCGCCAATGGCGACAGCGCAGCCAAGCCCGTCCGCCATGGCGCGCGCGCGCTTTGCGCTGCCCGCGTCCGGCGAGACAACCACGGTGTTTTCATCCGCGATGCCGCGGTGCTTTGCGTAAGCGCAAAGAAGCGAGCTGGCGTAAAGGTGATCCACCGGCTTCGTGAAAAAGCCCTGGATCTGCGCGGCGTGCAGGTCCATCGTCACGACGCGATCCGCGCCGGCCATCTCGATGGCGTCCGCACAGACGCGCGCACGGATGGAAACGCGGGGCTCGTCCTTTTTGTCGCCCTTTGCATAGCTGAAATACGGCATGATGACGGAAATGGAGTTCGCGCTCGCGCGCTTTGCAGCGTCGATGTAGAAGAGCAGCTCCATGAACTCGTTGTTTGCATTGAGGCCGATCGTCTGGACGAAGTATACATCCATGTCGCGGATGCACTCATTGAAGCGCACATACGTGTTCCCCTCGGAGAAGTGGATGGTCGTGCAGTCGCCCATGGGGCTGCCGAGGTAATCGCACATTTTCTGCGCAAACTGCTTGCTCGCGCTGCCCGCAAAGATCTTGATGTGTCCGTTTCCGCCAAGCATATGTTTCAGATTCCCCTATCATGGTTTTTCGGCAAAAACACGGCAAGGCCGCCCTTTGCCGCTTAGAGTATATCAAAATTTGCGATGGGAAGCAACGCGCGCTGCAATGAAAAACTAGGAAAACGCTTTGTGAGATAAGAATTTATTATGGAGCTTCTGCGCCTGTTTTTGGAGGCGTGCATAATTCGCCTCCCGGACTTGCGTTTGCTTAAAAATTAACGCCCGTCCTCCGCGAAACATGGCGAAACCCGGGCGTTTGTTTTGCATTTCGGGCTCTTTTTCCAGCGCATCCCTACCGGTTGGGCGGTTTTTATGTCATAAACCTTTCGAATACGGGCATGAGCAGCGGCGTATCCACAAAGGCGCAGCCGAGCGTGGCCGCCGGGCGGTTCTCACCGTGGAAGTCGCTTCCGCTCGTCACGAGGAGGCCATACTGCCGCGCAAGCGAGAGGAACAAAGCGCGCTCGCCCTCCGTCGTGCCGGGGTAGAACGCCTCGATGCCGTCCACGCCGCCGCGCACAGCTTCGAGCACGGCCGCATGCTTGTCCGCGCGGATCTGGCAGGGATGCGCCAGCACCGCGATGCCGCCCGCCGCGTGCGTGACCGCCGCCGCCTCCGCGATGGTGATGTTTTCGCTGCGCACAAAACCGGGCCGCCCCTTGAGCAGGTATTTATCGAACGCATCCGCACGCGATTCCGCATATCCCTTCTTCACGAGCGCGTTCGCCATGTGGAGCCGCGTGATGAGCCCTGCGCCCTCCACTGCGTCCTCGATCGGGCAGCCCACGGCCCGCAGGCGCGCGAGCATGGCCGCGTTGCGCCGGGCGCGCTTCTCCGCGCTCTCCGCAAGCGTGCGTTTGATCTCCGGCGCGTCCGGGTCGATCCCAAGGCCGAGGATATGCATCGTCACGGAATAATCGATGTCAAACTCCACCCCGGGGATGACGCGCATGCCGGTGCGCGCCCCCTCCGCCATGGCCTCCGGTACGCCCATCACGGTATCGTGATCCGTGAGCGCGACAAACGCAAGCCCGGCATCCTTTGCCGCGCGCACGATGGCCGCAGGCGTCTCCGTGCCGTCCGAATACATGGAATGGGTGTGCAGATCAAATGGTTGCATGAGTTCTCCTGTTCCAGGCTTGAAAAGGCGGGGCAACCCGTCCCCGCCGCCGAAGACTCGGTTTGCAGGAACGCTGCGTTCTTCAGCTGCAAACCGCGCTTTCAGCAGCGGCTGTGGAGGTATGGCAATCCTCCGTCAGCAGCTTGCGCCGCTGCCATTTCCTTTTAAAAAGGAGACTTTTGGGAGTGGTGAGCCCCAACGGATTCCGTATTCGGATAGCGTTTGAGAGCACATGGTCCAAAAGGCTCCTTTTGAAAGGAGCTGTCATGGCGTAGCCATGACTGAGGATTGTCGTATCACCGCGAGCAATGGAGTTTAACCCGCTCCCGCGGCAAAACAAGGCGGCTCGCGCCGCCTTGCCTATGGTTTGCTTTATTCGTCCTTCTTGTTGTCAGAGTCGTCGCCGGCATCCTTCCCATCCCCAGGACGCTTCCAGATGGAAGCGGGATCGTTTCCATCCTTGTCCTGCTTCTGCGCAGCTTCCTCCTCCGCCTTGCGGCGCGCTTCCTCTTCCCTGCGCTTGCGCTCGGCCTCCTCCTCAGCGAGCACCTCGGGGTCGGCCGTCTCAAGGACGGTCTGCTTCTCCCGGTAGGAGACGAGCTGCACCTCCTCGCCGTCATAGAGCTTCTCGAATTCTTCGCCCGTGATGCGCTCGTATTCGATCAGCGCCGCAACGACGCGCTCCATCGCCGGCAGGTCGGATTCGATCACCGCGCGGGCGCGGGCGAACTGTTCCTCCAGGATGCGGCGGATCTCCGCGTCCACGCGGGCCGCGACCTGCTCGGAGAAGTTGCGCTGGTGGCCCCAATCCTTAGCGATGAACACCTCGGTCTGCCCACCGAGGAAGACGGGGCCGATCTCGTCGCTCATGCCGAATTCTACGACCATCTTGCGCGCAAGGTCGGTGGCGCGCTGCAGGTCGTTGTAAGCGCCGGTGCAGATGTCGTCGAGCGCGACGGTCTCCGCGACGCGGCCGCCGAGCATCATGGCGATCTCATCCAAGATCTTGCCGCGGGACATATGGTTGTCGTCGTTGTCCGGCATGGTCATGGTATAGCCTGCCGCCATGCCGCGCGGGATAATGGAGACCTCGTGGACGGGGTCGCAGTTTTTGAGCTTTTTCGCAACAATGGCGTGGCCCGCCTCGTGATACGCTGTGATGCGCTTATCCTCCGGCGTAATGACGCGGCTGCGCTTTTCAGGGCCGACTACCGTGCGGGTGATGGCCTCCTCAAGCTCGATCATCGTGATGCGCTTCTTTTTGAAGCGCGCGGCGAGGATGGCCGCCTCGTTGAGCACGTTTTCGAGATCCGCGCCCGTGAAGCCCGGCGTGCGCTTTGCGAGCACTGCCAGATCCACGTCCTCCGCCATGGGCTTGCCCTTGGCATGCAGGCGCAGGATGGCCTCGCGTCCCTTCACGTCCGGATAGTTGACGGTGATCTGCCGGTCAAACCGGCCGGGGCGCAGGAGCGCAGGGTCCAGGATGTCCGGGCGGTTGGTCGCGGCGATGACGATGATGCCCTCGTTCATGGCGAATCCGTCCATTTCGACGAGGAGCTGGTTGAGCGTCTGCTCGCGTTCGTCGTGCCCGCCGCCGAGGCCTGCGCCACGCTGGCGGCCGACCGCGTCGATCTCGTCGATGAACACCACGGCGGGCGCGCATTTTTTCGCGGTACTGAACAGGTCGCGCACGCGGCTTGCGCCAACGCCCACGAACATCTCAACGAAGTCCGAACCTGAGATGGAGAAGAACGGCACCTGCGCCTCTCCCGCGACGGCTTTGGCGAGGAGCGTTTTGCCCGTGCCCGGTGGGCCCACGAGCAGCACGCCCTTGGGGATGCGCGCGCCCATCTCCGTGAAGCGCTTCGGGGAGCGCATGAATTCCACGACTTCCTTGAGCTCCTCCTTTTCCTCATCCGCGCCCTCCACATCCGCAAAGGTGACTTTGTTGTGCGGGTCGATGTGCGTGCGCGCGCGGCTCTTGCCGAAGCTCATCATCTGGTTGCCGCCGCCCTGGGAACGGAACACGAAATAATAGAAGATCACAAACGCGCCGAGGATCAGCAGGTAAGGCAGGATGATCTCGAACAGGGAAGCCTCCGGCGGCGGATTGTAGGTGTACTGGAACGCGTAATCCGCCTCCGTGATGGAGTTCACGTCCTTGCCCGTCAGCTCCGCGGCCACGGAGTTCATGGCGTTGCGGAAACTCTCCTCGGACGGGATATAGCAGTAAAAATCGTACCGGGAGGGGAAAAGCTCCGCGCCGATCTCGGAGTTCGTCTTGAGGCCGACGAGCTCGCGCTCGGTGATCTCCACCGCGGCGACCTCCCCCCGCTTGACCATCGCAACAAAGTCCGTATATTCGATCTTTTTGCTTTCGGCGCTGTTGCCCCGCTCAAGCCCCGTGATGGCGATGACGATCACGAGAATAATCGCAAGGTAGATCAGCGGCGTTTTTAATTTCTTCAAAAGAATATCCTCCTGTGGATTCCAACGCGATTAGCATACCTCTGCTGAGGATAACTATCCTTGTGATTTTACCACAAATTCCGCCGCTGTTCAAACCCGGATTCGATCAATGTTGTGAACTTGCGGAAAACGAACCGCGCAATTTTTGTGGCTTTGATGCCGGAACGGGCGAACGCCGCCCTCCCAGCGCGAAAAGGCCGGCCGCCACAGCGTCCGGACATAGAGGCTGCCGGGACTTTTGCCCGGCAATATCGCTCTATCGGCTCAATTATTTTAAATTATTTTATAGATAGCGTCTCCCGACCTTTCCCATGCGCTGCCACGTTGCGTCGAACGCGGCACACCGCATGGGAAAGGCGCTGATGATTTTATGGTTTTTTCCTTTACAAACCGGCGGTTTGCGGATATAATGGAAACGTTAAAGTGACGAGTGGGACACACGGTGGGACAACGCCCAGCAGCGAGCCGCGGCATGGTGTAAGCGCGGCGGGAGACGGGTTCCATACGCATCGCCCGCGAGCGCGGGGCTGAACAAGGTATTTCAGTAAGCTCCGCCGTGTGCGCACGTTACAGCGCAAAGGAGCGGACGGCGCTTTTTGCCGTCAATCCGGGTGGTACCGCGCATTTGCCTGCGTCCCGTTTGGGGCGCTTTTTTTTGTTCCCGTACCCCTTTTCAGGCGTTTGTTGGACTATTACATACAGGAGTGAAAACATGTACCAGAAAGTATCGACCTCGCTGAACTTCGTGGAGCGCGAAAAGGAAACCCTCGCGTTCTGGAAGGAAAACAAAATCTTTGAAAAGAGCGTGGAGCTGCGCCGGGGCGCGGAGCCTTACACGTTCTATGACGGGCCGCCGACGGCGAATGGCAAGCCGCACATCGGCCACATCCTGACCCGCGCCATCAAGGACATCATCCCCCGCTACCGCACCATGAAGGGCTACGATGTGCTGCGCAAAGCCGGTTGGGATACCCACGGCCTGCCGGTGGAACTCGAGGTGGAAAAGCTTTTGGGGCTTGACGGCAAGGAGCAGATCGAGCAATACGGCGTAGAGCCGTTCATCCAGAAGTGCAAGGAGTCCGTCTGGAAATACAAGGCCGAATGGGAGCAGATGAGCGACCGCGTCGGCTTCTGGGCGGACATGGACGCCCCCTATGTCACCTATGAGGATAATTACATCGAATCCGAATGGTGGGCGCTCAAAAAGATCCACGAAAAGGGCCTGCTCTACAAGGGCCACAAGATCGTCCCCTACTGCCCGCGCTGCGGCACCGCGCTCGCTTCCCACGAGGTCGCGCAGGGCTACAAGGACGTAAAGGAAACCTCCGCCACCGTCCGCTTCCGCTGCAAGGACGAGGACGCTTCCTACCTCGCTTGGACGACCACGCCCTGGACGCTCCCTTCCAACGTCTGCCTTTGCGTAAACGCAAACGTCGCCTACTGCCGCGCGGAGAAGGACGGCGAGGCGTTCATCCTCGCAAAGGAGCTCGTCCCCTCCGTTTTGGGCGAGGAAGGCGTGACCATCGTGCGGGAATTCCCGGGCAGCGAACTCGTGGGCCGCGCATATGAGCCCCTGTTTCCCTGCACCGCAAAGGCCTGCGGAGGGAAGCGCGCGCATTATGTCGTCGCGGACGATTACGTCACCACTACCGACGGCACCGGCATCGTCCACAACGCGCCGGCCTTCGGCGTGGACGACCAGCGCGTCTGCGCGGAGAACGGCCTTCCGTTCATCCAGCTCGTCAACACCCGCGGCGAGATGTGCGGCGGCACGCCCTGGGACGGCGTATTCGTCAAAAAGGCCGACCCGATGATCCTCGACGCGCTGCGCGAGAGCGGCCTTCTCTTCGCCGCGCCGCAGTTTGAGCACAGCTACCCGTTCTGCTGGCGCTGCGATACGCCGCTGATCTACTATGCCCGCGAGAGCTGGTTCATCCGCATGACGGCCATCAAAGACCGGCTCATCGAATACAACCGCCGCATCAACTGGCTGCCGGAGACCATCAAGGAAGGCCGCATGGGCAACTTCCTTGAAAACGTGGTGGACTGGGGCCTTTCCCGCGAGCGCTATTGGGGCACGCCCCTGCCGGTCTGGGTCTGCAAGGACTGCGGCGAGGTGCATGTGGTCGGCAGCCGCGCAGAGCTGCGGGAGCTCAACCCGGACGTGCCGGAGGACATCGAGCTGCACAAGCCGTTCCTCGACCCGATCACCTTCCCCTGCAAGAGGTGCGGCGGCACGATGAAGCGCGAGCCCGTTGTGATCGACTGCTGGTTCGATTCCGGCTCCATGCCGTTCGCGCAGTGGCACTATCCGTTTGAAAACAAGGAGCGCTTCGAGCGCCGCTACCCGGCGAACTTCATCAGCGAGGCGCTGGATCAGACGCGCGGCTGGTTCTACACGCTGCTTGCGATCTCCACCTGCCTCTTTGACGAGCCGAGTTTCCAGAACTGCATCGTGCTCGGCCTCGTGTGCGACAAGGACGGCCTGAAGATGAGCAAACACAAGGGCAACGTCGTCGACCCGTGGACAGTGCTCGACAACCAGGGCGCAGACGCGGTGCGCTGGTATTTCTACACCGGCTCCATGCCGTGGCTTCCGAGCCGCTTCTCTGCGGAGGCCGTTTCCGAGGCACAGCGCAAATTCATGGGCACGCTTTGGAACACCTACGCGTTCTATATCCTTTACGCGGAGATCGACGGCTTTGACCCGACCAAGCACGCCCTGCGCGCGGAGGACCTCACGCCCATGGATAAATGGGTGCTCTCCCGCCTGAACACGCTCGTAAAGACCGTGGACGAAAACCTTGCCGCTCTCCGCATCACGGAAGCCGGGCGCGCGCTTTCCGCCTTCACGGATGAGCTTTCCAACTGGTATGTGCGCCGCTGCCGCGAGCGCTATTGGGGCAAGGGCATGACAGCGGACAAGGAAGCCGCTTTCATGACGCTCTTTACCGTGCTCAAGACGATGGCGCTGCTTTCCGCGCCGTTCACGCCGTTCATGGCGGAGGAGATCTACCAGAACCTCGTGCGCTCCGTGGACGCCTCCGCGCCCGAAAGCGTGCACCTCTGCGATTTCCCGGCCGCAGACGAAGGAATGATCGACCCGGCGCTTGAGGCACACATGGCCGAGGCGCTCAGCATTGTAGTGCTTGGCCGCGCCGCGCGCAACGCCGCGAACGTGAAGAACCGCCAGCCTCTTTCCACGATGTACGTGCAGGGCGCGGAGCTGCCCGCGATGTTCGTTTCCATCATTGCGGACGAGCTGAACGTGAAGCAGGTGGAATTCGTTGCGGACGCGAGCGCGTTCATCAGCTACAAGGTGAAGCCTCAGCTCAAGACGCTCGGGCCGCGCTACGGCAAGGTTCTGCCGAAAATCAATGCCTATCTCCAGGGCGAAGGCGTGGGCGACCTGGTCGTTGCCGCGCACAAGGCGGGCAAGAACTATGAGTTTGAGCTGGACGGCGTTGCCGTCTCCCTTGCGGAGGCGGACGTGCTGACCGAACCCATGCAGAAGGCGGGCTTCGTCAGCCAGACGGAGCATGACCTTTCCGTCGTGCTCGACACGAACCTGACCGATGCGCTCATCGAGGAAGGCTTCGTGCGCGAGCTCGTCTCCAAAGTACAGACCATGCGCAAGGAAGCGGGCTTCGAGGTCACGGACCACATCGCGCTCACCTACGCAGGCAGCCCGCGCATCGCGGAGATCTTCGCTTCCCACGGCGCGGACATCGCATCGGACACGCTCGCGGATTCCATCGCGGCGGGCGAGGCGAAGGGCTATGCGAAGGAGTGGGACGTCAACGGCGAACACGTCGCGCTCGGCGTGGAGCGGCTGTAACCCAACAGGATAAAATGCGAAAGGCGGCAATAGCCGCCGCAGGCTGTCGCTAAAGTGGCATCTGCCACTTTAGCGAGGGATTCACGTCGCGCTTGCGCCGATGGCGCGGCCAGCGCTCCGTGTAAAGAAAGCCTTGCGGGGCAAGGCTTTTCGCTCGCACCGCACAGGTCGCTGCGCGCGGTTGAAAGTCAAGGGCTGCGGTCCTTGACAATCCCGAAGGACTTTTTCAGCTTGTCGAAAAAGCTCCGCGGCATGTGGAGGCTTTGGGGGGATAATCTAAAGAGGCGCTGCTTGACGGCGGCGCAAATTGCTGTTAAGCTGTTAGCAAATTTGTGTTTCAGGAGGGCCGGACGCACAATGAAGATCAGGGACATCACCGAACCCAAGCGCTTTTTTGAAGCGGTAAACGCTTGCCGCGGCCATGTCGAACTGCTCACCAGCGAGGGCGACCGGCTCAACCTGAAGTCCACGCTGTGCCAATACATCGCGCTCACGCAGATGTTCCAGGATGGGCGCGTGGAAGGCGTTGAGTTGAGCCTGAGCGACCCGGAGGATTTCAAGCTGCTTTTGGGATTCCTCGTAACGGAGTAGCGCTGTGGGGCTGCCGTTAAACGCAGCAGGCCCATTTTTAATGAAGGAAAGCGCACTGCACTTGTGCAAAAGAGGGACTTCCGGCACGATATACGCGCTGCGGCCATTGCCCGCGGCGCTTTTTTTGTGCATTTTCCGGTTTCAGGAAAAACGGGGCTTGACAGGCCGCAGGTTTAAAGGTACTATATTTAGTGTTGAAAGTTAAATATGTTCACAAAATCTTGTATTCTGCGCAATGCAGCAGGGTAAGCGGGCGAACCTCCCGCACTGTCCCGCAACCGTATAGCCGGAAAACCTGAAGATACAGGATTGTGCCAAAGCCACGGAGCATGGCGGGCATGAAAGCCCTGTTCCGTGCTGCCTGCAAGCACGGTTATTTTTTGCAAATTATGGGAAGGGGAAAACTTTCATTTATGATTACGCACGTCATCAAGCGCAACGGCACGCGCGCGCCGTTCAAGCAGGAAAAGATCACCTGGGCGATCTACAAGGCGGCGGTGGCCGTCGGTGGGGACGACTTCGCAAAGGCGCAGGCGCTTTCCGATGAGGTCGTCGCCTACATTTCCGCGCACGCGGAGGGCGGCGCCGCGGATGTGGAAGCCATCCAAGACGCGGTCGAAAAGATCCTCATCGAGCGCGGCCACGCGAAGACCGCGAAGGCCTTCATCCTATACCGCGAAAAGCGGCGCAGCGCACGGGAAAGCAATGCCCTCGTCGGCGCGACAATCGGCATGTTCTCCGATTATTTGGACGATAAGGATTGGCAGATCCAGGAAAACGCAAACACGCAGAAATCCATCAACGGCATGAATAACTACGTGCGGGAAACCTTCACCAAGCAGTATTGGCTGCACGAGGTCTACCCGGACGAGGTGCGCCGCGCGCATACCGAGGGCGACATGCACATCCACGACCTCGGCTTCTTCGGCCCATACTGCGCTGGCTGGGATCTGCGCCAGCTTTTGACCGACGGCTTCGGCGGCGTGGGCGGCAAGGTGGAATCCTCCCCCGCGAAGCATCTGCGCTCCTTCCTGGGGCAGATCGTGAATTCGACCTTCACCACCCAGGGCGAGACTGCGGGCGCGCAGGCCTGGAGCTCCATCGACACCTATTGCGCACCGTTTATCCGCTACGACAACCTCTCCAAAAAGCAGGTGAAGCAGGCGCTGCAGGAGTTCATCTTCAACATCAACGTGCCCACGCGCGTGGGCTTCCAGTGCCCGTTCTCCAACCTCACGTTCGACATCAGGGCGCCGCGCACGCTCAAGGATGAGCCCGTCATCGTCGGCGGGCAGATGACCGGCGACCGCTACGGTGATTTCCAAGCCGAGATGGATCTGTTCAACGAGGCGTTCTGCGAGGTGATGCTCGAGGGCGACGCGAAGGGCCGCGTCTTCACCTTCCCGATCCCGACGATCAACGTCACGGCGGATTTCGACTGGGACAGCCCCGTGATCGACAAGTTCATGGAGATCACCTGCAAATATGGCATCCCGTATTTCTCCAATTATATCAATTCCGACCTTTCCCCGGAGGACGCGCTCTCCATGTGCTGCCGCCTCCGGCTCGACACCAAGGAACTGCGCAAGCGCGGCGGCGGCCTGTTCGGCTCCAATCCGCTCACCGGCTCCATCGGCGTGGTGACGATCAACCTGCCGCGCATCGCATACAAGTCCAAATCCAAGGAGGAGTTCTTCGGCCGGCTCTGGCGCATGGTGCAGATCGCCAAGAACAGCCTGGAAATCAAGCGCAAGGTCATCGAAACGCAGACCGCGCGCGGGCTTTATCCTTATGCCGCGCATTATCTGCGCCACGTGCACGAGCGTACCGGGCAGTATTGGTACAACCATTTCAATACCATCGGCATCATCGGCATGAACGAGGCCTGCATGAACCTCTTCGGGCCGGAGGACGACCTCACCACAGCGCGGGGCCAGGCTTTCGCCATCGAGGTGATGGATTACCTCCGCGCGCAGATGAGCGAAATTCAGGAAGAAACCGGGCATTTCTACAACCTGGAGGCCTCGCCCGCCGAAGGCACGAGCTACCGCCTCGCCCGGCTGGACCGCGCACAGTATCCGGACATCCTCTGCGCCGGCACGGAGGAAACGCCGTATTACACCAATTCCACCCAGTTGCCCGTGGGCTATACGGAGGACATCTTCGAGACGCTCGACTTGCAGGACGAGCTGCAAAGCCGCTATACCGGCGGCACGGTGCTGCACCTGTACCTGGGCGAGCGTATCCCGGATATTGAGACCGCAAAGGCGCTCATCCGCAAGGTGTTCACCAACTATAAGCTGCCGTACCTCTCGCTTACGCCCACGTTCTCCATCTGCCCGCAGCATGGCTACATCCAAGGCGAGCATTTCACCTGCCCGGAATGCGGCGGCGAAGCGGAGGTCTGGAGCCGCGTGGTGGGCTACCTCCGGCCCGTGCAGAACTTCCACAAGGGCAAGAAGCAGGAATATGCGGAACGGGTCAAATACGTGATAAAGGACGAGCAGATTTGCGCATCGCAGGATTAGAAAAGTTCAGCACGGTGGATTTCCCCGGCAGCCTTTCGGCCGTCGTGTTTGCGGCAGGCTGCAACTACCGCTGCTTCTATTGCCATAACCGGCACATTTTAACCGAGCCTCCGCTTCTCCCCGAAGCGGAGGTTTCCGCCTTTTTGGAAAAGCGGGCCGGGCTCCTCGATGGCGTGGTGTTCTCCGGCGGGGAGCCAACGCTGCAAAGCGGCCTGCCCGGATGGCTCCGGCGCGTGCGCGCGCTCGGCTACCGGACGAAGCTCGACACCAACGGCAGCCGCCCGGAAACGCTCCGTGCACTCATCGCGGACGGGCTGCTCGATTATGTCGCCATGGATTATAAGGCCCCGCTCGACAGCTACCTCCCCCTTTGCGGCGCAGACGCAGCGGGCGTGGCGGAAAGCCTCGCGCTGCTGCGCGATTCCGGCATCCCCTATGAGCTGCGCACGACGCTCGTGCCCCAGCTCACGGAAGCGAAGCTGCGCAGGATGGCCGCCGCCGTCCCGGCGGACGCGCCCTGGTTTTTGCAGCTTTACCGCCCCCAGCCGGGGGACGAAGCCGTTCTCCGCGGCCTTGCGCCGTACACGCCGGGCGAGATCGAGGCCCGTGCGGAAGCGCTCCGCCGCGTGCGGCCGCTGGTAAAGGCGCGGTAGAGGTACTCCCCTAAAGCAGGATTACCCTGGCGGAGTATGCGCGCTCGGTTTAACCGCCACACAGCGAAGCCGCAAGCGGTTTTATTTTGTGTGTCTGCGTTCGTAGGGGGCGCGGTTGTTCGTTCTGCCCAAAATATAGTCGGTCGAGGTATCATAAAAATCCGCAAGTTTGAGCAGATGTGCGACCGGGATCGTTTGGAACCCGCGTTCGTACCTGGAATATACGGTTTGCGTAATGCCAAGAATCTCCGCGATATCCTTTTGCAGCAGATCCTTATCCTCTCTTAAATCCCGCAAGCGTTGGAATTTCATAGCGTCCTCTCAATAGTACTTCTTGATACTATTGACAATACAGCACGAATTCATTAAACTGTATTTTATAGAACTCATAAGTACTACACGGTGGCTTTATGAATGAATGGAACTGCTTGATGGATGCCTTTGTGCGTATGGAAACGCATTTGGGAGAGGACGCGCTCGCAGTGTTCTCCGCTTGCCGCTTCTGCGCACTGCACCAATGGCATCTTACATTTGGAATTTGGGTTCGCAATACACTTCTGCCGGAAACCGGAGCGTTATATCATTTATTTCAGTCGTGCGGCGTAGCGGGGCGGGATGAAATGTCCGCTTTGCTCCTGCGCCTTTTCTACTGTTTTCTGAAAACACGAACACAGTAACGGTCGCCTGACGTCTTTCTCGCCGCGCAAAGGGTTTTCTTTCCACAGCGCAAGCCCGTTATGGAATCCATGCATTGACGGGGCGTTCCGCGCATGGTATACTAAATTTTATAGAACATCCCCCTGGCAAAACCCATTTTAAATTTTCCGTGTGCCGTTTTTGCATCTGAAGTTATATTACGCAAATCACAAAAATCACTCTCGGGAGGTATGCATGCTGAATTACAAGTGGATCCACGTCCTGTGGGCGATCTTCATCCTGGGCCTTGCGGCGGTCCTCATCCTGATCTTTACGCAGCCGGCGGGGGCTTCCGCATTCCGGCGCGCCTTGCCGGCGGTTGTAGCGCTCGGGGTCGTCATACTCATGTATGCCATTCGCGCGTTCGCGTTCCCCTGCCCGCGCTGCGGCAAACACAAAACCACCGCCGCGTTTGCGCTCGGCGGTTTGCGGAAGGATTCCGTGTTCTACTGCCCGAACTGCGGCGCGGAGCTTCGGTTTGCGCCGAAAGGCGGCGGGCAGGGATAGCGTCACGCCACATGCGGCCGCTTGTAAATGCGCAGTGAATTTTATATATTTTTTCTGCATTGTTGACATCCGAGCTTTTTTCCTGTATTGTTAAAATATAGATTTAGGCTGTCAAAATTAAGTTGGTTGTTGTTATAACTTTTACCGTTTATGTTAATTATATAAATGACGAATAAGTTTCTATGTTTCCCATGGGGGAATATTATACCAAATTTGAAAAGAGAATCTAACTATGTTACGCAAACTGATTTCTGTCATCTTGGCTTTGACATTCGTTTTCGCACTTGCAGCTCCAGCCGCATTTGCTACGAATTCCAAAAGTGCCGCTGAAGTCAATGTAATTGGTTTGGGCTACAAAAACAGATATTTATGAGGCCTTCGAAGAAGGTGGTGATATAGAAATGGTAGCATATGCTGATCGCGATATTATTTATGCCCCACACGAATACGATTACCGTATTACCGCGCTCGCTCAAAGTGCATATGAGAACTATATTGCAATTTATGGTTAGTTTTTCTTGATTCCGGGAGGAATTTATGCTGAACTACAAACGACTCTATATCCTACGCACGGTTCAAGTGCTGGAAGCCATACTGATCCTGCTTATACCATTCGCCCCCAGGGAACACCTGCTGCTGTTTCTCTATCTTGCGATCGGCCTGATTTTTCTCCAGCACATCCTTACATGCCGCCTCTTTGAATGCCCGCGCTGTGGGAGCCGCCACATCCTCACGCGCAACATATTCCACTACCGCCCCAGCTCCGTATTCTACTGCCCGGACTGCGGTGAGGAGCTGCGGTTCACGCCGAAAGGCGGCGGCCAGGGATAGCATTCCGCCGCATTTCGTATCATCATTACAGCGCTCCATGCTGCCCCTGCAAACGGATGTTTTCCATGTTTCCCAAAGGGAGCACACAAACGTTAGAAGGAGGCCATCATATGAAAAGATTACGCGCTCTCATTCTTGCGCTTTTGCTGTTCAGCGTGTTCTTTACATCCGCGACAGCATGCACAGATTCGGGCAGGGATCCCTTCATGACCTTCCTTGAATCCACGCCGGTCGAATCGCTGCTCAGCGCCGAGGAGCAGGCCGCGCTGCTGCAAACCTATGCAAGCGAATTCAGCTTCCTTCAGCAGAAGCATGGGGACGCTATCGCCGCCATTGACGAAAGTGTGATCGACCTCATCAAAGCGGAGGCCGTTTCCTTTGCCGGGGACAGCGCTTACGCCTTCGGTTCCCTTTTGGATGCGATCAGCGCCCTGCGCTTTGAAAACGCAGTTGCGGCATTCAACGCGGGGGAATTGCCGTCCGCTCAGGCTCAGGCAACGCCAAAGCGCGTGAATCCCGATAAAACGGAGATCCGCAACGCGGTGCGCACAACGGTCGTGGCATTCGGTCCATTGAAGGCTGAGCATGAAAGAGATGTTCCTACCGGCGTAACGCAGACCTTCACGGATGAATTTGATATTGGCGTTGAATCCGACGAGCTGGTTCAAGGATTCAAAATCACGGCGTCCCTGAGCACGTCTGTCAGCTTCTCGATCAACGGCCCGGCCGATTTCACAGAGGTCAGGTCCGGCGTATACGCCACGCACCGGGCGGGATACGGCGTGCTGTTCGGTCGGATCGAGCGTTACACCTATGACCTGTACAACAGCTATACGGGCGAACTGATCTCCCACAACGAATATATTTCCATCCGGGATGAGGAAGCTGCATATTATACCTTCCTTGCTTCCTATGGGAATCCGACCTATCTGAAGCATGCCCGGTACAGCAGTTCCTACACGTTCGATTCACGGTCAGCCTGTATCAACAGCGTTTCCAGCAACCCGGGCACTTATATCAATTAAGGCGCAGCCAAGAAGCAGAGAGGTATCGTTATGCGGTTCTATCACCGGCACAAATTCTGGGAAAAATTGGGGTTCCACCTTTTGTGGATGGGCATGGCCTGCACCGCCTTGCCGTGCCTTGCGCTGTGTGTTGCGCTTTACCCAGCCGGGGGATTTTACTTTTTCCTGGAAACGCTTCAAGAATACAGAGTGCTTTGGCTCTTCCTGCTTGGCATCTTCCTCCTGATTTTCAGCTTCGGGATCCTCGTCCGGTGCTACAAACGGGCGGCAAAGGCGGACGAAGAACCTGCAAACGAGGAAAAGGCGGAGCATCATCCATCTGAAAACGAATAAGCAAAGCAAGCCAGCTTTTCAAGAAAGTCTTTCCGGGAGCGTCAAGAGCCGCAGCCTTTGACTTTTGACCGCGCAGCGGCACAAGGTGAATTGCCGCACAGCGGCAAGAGAAGGTCCCCTGGGGGATGTGCGGTGCAGGTGAAAAGCCTTGCGCCGAAAGGCGGCGGGCATGGATAGCGCTCCGCCAGCTCTGCCTTAATTCTGAACAAAAAAGCCCGCCGCAGCGATATGAACTGTTCCAGAGCAAACGGACAGGGAAAAAAGCCACCAATCGCAGGATATCGCGAGGGATCTCAGCCGGACGCGAAATTACGCGTTCGGCTG
>OJPD01000480.1_pt1 | contig 29205 bp, 25 predicted proteins | sample 1598371 | NCBI WGS metagenome assembly OJPD01 (sample SAMN03922478, study PRJEB24848) | human gut metagenome | isolation source: stool sample | host: Homo sapiens | place: Germany | collected 2010-11
ATCAGGCTGAGCAGCAGCAGCCAACCGCTCTTACCCAAATCATGAAGGCGACGCACGCACACGGCCAATGCGGGAACCAGCACGGCAAGTCCGTAGATCGTCTGGATAAACGGAAACCTTAACAGGATGCCGATAACGGTCAGTACAACCATTATGATCAGGTTGAACAGCGTGAACATCCAATACTCCCGGCGGCGGGCACGACCTTTGAAGTCAGCATAATGTTCTTTTACAACTTTCAGATACCAATTCATAATTCATTCTTTTTCGTGTTAATGGATAAATCAATCGTTCATTGTCCCCGGCCATACCGCTCAAAAAGCCAGAAGGGCAGGGAAAGCAGCCAAGCCGCAAGGACCGGCAGCAGCACGACGAGCCCCAGACACAGGCGCAAGAGACTCCCGCTACCGCACCGGAATACGCGAGGAAGGCGGACACTAATCATACTCCACGCGGATAAACCTTCCGTCCGCCGCGTAGATCATCTCCGCTCCGCTGCCCAGCGTGAGCTTATAGCCGCCGCGTTCGCGCTCGGCCTTCGAAATCCTTGCTCCGGGGAAGCGCTCGGCAAGGTCGTCGACAATAGCCTGCGGCACGATGCCTGCAGGCAGGAACGAGTATTCGCAGTCCACCTTCTTCCAATCGCCCGAAGCGTGGAAGTCGATGTCCGTGCCGTTAGACAGCTTCACTTCATACTCGCGGCGTCCGTCATCGCGGTCCCGCTCGGCATAGACGCAGCTCTCGGTCGGGAAGTAGGTCCCGATAAAGGCTTTCGCCCCGGCAGGCAGACGCCGGTAAGGGATGCGCATCGAGGCGCACTCGGTAAAGAGCAGCACCCCGGCGACCAGCGCGGCCAGCATCATCGCATAATGTTTCATCTTCAAATTTTTCAGGTTCATAGCTATCAATTCAAGCAGGTTCGATGAAGGCGTTCATCGGAAAGAGAGAGGGAAACTCCGCGCGTAAGCGCATCAGGCGCGAAAACGTTTTACACGCGGAGCGTTCCTAAGCATCAGTAGCGTTCCTCACGCACGAAGGTTCCGGCGGCCGAATAGATCAACTCCACCCCGCTGCCGATGGAAATCTCGTAGCCGCCCATCGCACGTTCGACCTTATAGGCGCCGGCGCCGGGATAGCGCGCGGCGATATCTGCGGCGATGGTCTGAGGAACGATACCCGCGGGCAGCAGTGAAAACTTACAGTCCACCTCGAACCACTGTCCCTGCGCGTCGAATTTGATTTCGGCGCCGTTCGACAGGCGTACCTCATACTCGCGGTGTCCGTCGTCGCGGTCCCGCTCGGCATACACGCAGCTTTCGGTCGGAAAGTAGGTTTCGATGAATGTACGTGCGGCGGCAGGCAGCCTGCCGTAGGAGATGCGCTCCTCGTCGTCACAGGCGGACAATCCCAGAAGAAGAGAAAACAATGCCGTAAGAACGGTCGTATTCGTTATCCTTTTCATGGTTTAGAGCAATTAAAGAATCATTCCGGCGGGGGTAATGCGAAGCTCGACCTCCCGATCGCCGCGTTCGAGTTCCATGAGGTAGTATTCAAGGTCCGGAGTCTGGACATATTCCAAATCGTCGATCTCGAACGCCGCCCACTGCGACGAGGCGAGAGCCGTCGTGACGGTCGCAGGAAGCTCCCCGCGCCGAATGTCCCACTCGGTATAGACCCAAGCGTTCCGACCGTTGAAATAGACATCCTTTTCGCGGCCGTCATGCCAGATTTCGACCTCCAAGAGGCCGTCGTCGTAATCGCACTCGACGATCGTCGAACCGGGATATTTCGCGGCAAGGAAGTCGGAGATGTCGGGAGAGACCATCGCCCCGCCGTCCTGTCCGAGGCTGCCGCCCGCATTGCTGCCGGGCTGTTTGAGCGTCAGTGTGCCGTCCGTGGAGATGTCCACCTTCACATCGCCGCGGGCCGACTCCAACTCGAAGCGCCAGAACTCCTTTTCGGGAGTCCGGTAATGGTCGATATCGTCGATGCGGTACGAGGCGTAGTCGCTGCTGCGAAGCGCCGCAATCACCGTTTCGGGAACCTCGTTAAGGCGAACCTCGGTCTTGGTGTACTGCCATACCCCGCTGCCGTCGAAGAGAAGCTCACGCGGCGTACGACCGTCGACGATATCCACCTCGGTCATGCCCTTTTCGTAATCGATATCCGTGATGCGGGCGTTCGGATAATGCGTGCGAATATATTCCCCGATACCCGTTACGGGTTTCGACGGGATATAATCCCCGTAATCGTAGTCGGGAGCAGCGTCGGCGATTTTCCTGACCAGCACACCGTCAACGGAGTAATAGAGGTCTATTTCGGTTTCGCGCCCGTTATCGTATTTTTCCACCTCGATGACGTAGACGGTCTCCACACCCTCGCGTTCGAGCATATCCACGTCGTCGACACTCCACGGAGCAGCGGCGTACTCGGTAGCGGCAAATGCCGTACGGACGGCTTCGGGAAGCATCGTGAACGGTATATCCGTCTGGGTCATATACCACTCTCCACCGTTGTCAAACCATGCCGAAAGGTCGCTGCCCCCATGCTGCGCGCCGACGCGGGTGCCGGCAAGCGAGAAATCGGCCACCACATAGCCACCTTTGGTCTGCCAGCGGACGTTCGAGGCCGCGGGGTATTTGGCCAGCAGGGCGGCCTGCGCCTGTGCGCTTACCGAGGGCGCATCGGGATCGCCCGTACAGCCCTTATCGCAGCTCGCAAGAGTAATAACGCTCACGAGCAAGGTCATAATCCTGAAACTTGTTTTCATACAAAGTTGTTCGTGATAATTAAAAAATCAAAGTAACTTTTTCATGTATAAAAAATCATTGTAAAATCCGGTTCAACAGCCCGAATGCAGTCTCGCAAACACTCCGGAAAAACCCGGCCCGCTACGCCCTCCTTGTAACGACAAAGAGCCTTTGTCGGGCCGGGATTTCCGAAGACCGGACCTGCCGCCGAGGTCTTGCGGCATCGACCGGAAAAGAGCGCAAAAACGCTCTGAGAAGCAAATACCAAGTCAAAATCACCATACACGACGCAAGGACAAGTCCCGACAGAAACGTCAGGAACATCCGCAGCAGTTCAAGCATGGCAGCATCATAATCGAGGTCGTACATAACACAGAATTTTCAGTCCGTTTCAACAAGTCGTTTCGGCCCGGTAGAAAACACATAGAACACGCCCGAAAACACGAAGGCAACGATCAAAGGAACGCACACCACCGCAACAAGCAGCGTCCGCAAAAAATATCCGCACAAACGCTTCATCGCACCCGACGGTAATGATCCTTACGAGGATCCTGCAAACGCGTACGCTGCCACTGCCTGCGCAGCATCACGAAACCTGCGACGGCACACCCCACGAGGAAAATCAGTAGCAGCAGACCCAGAAACCGGAACTCGGACGAGTAAAGGCCGATATCCGCATAATCTCCCGAATCGGAATAAAAAAATTCATCAGATATAAAACCAGTCATTATTCGCATCGTTATCATCATTTATCTCTCACTTCCTAACAAAGTCCGGCACGAAACGCCATTCCGGCATCATACGCCAAAACAGTCCCTCCCGAAAGCTGGCAGCCCACGCTAACGGTAAAGCTCTTCTATGAATTCCCACACCGACAGCAGCAAGCTGCCATGACATTCGAAAGAACAGATTCTACGAGTCGGGAACAGCGTCGTCCCGCCTGTCGAACAGCGTCCAGATATCCGTATCCAACGCTTTGCAAAGCCGGCAAAGCATACGCACCGAAACGTTCGTGCGGCCGGCTTCGAGACGGCTCAGATTCGAACGCTCGACGCCGCAGCGCCACGCAGCCTGCTGCACCGTGAGACCGCGGGCAAGACGAAGCTGCCGAAGCCGACGGCAAATCGTCGCCAGCGTCCGCGCAATATCTTCGTCCTCCGTCACGGTTCCCGGCGCCACAGCCCTTTACTCTGCAATAGTTACGGACGGACTACAATTTCAAGGCGTTGCCTGCCGTGAATTTCACGACCTTGCGGGCTGCGATATCCATCTTCGCGCCCGTAAAAGGATTGCGGCCGGTACGGGCCTTGCGCTCCCGGATCAGAAAGGAGCCGAAGCCGAGAATCTGCACCGCCTCACCGGCCTGAAGCCTTTCGGTGACAGTCTCCAACATCGCATTCACAGCCTTGGCAGCATCCGTCCGGCTCAGCCCGCTTTTCAGGGCCGTAACATCAATCAGTTCAGTTTTGTTCATAGCTTTTTTCTTTTATTAAAATTGGATTATCACATCGCTGCGTCATGCAGCATTTATTTTTCATTCAGCATCCTCAGATATTCGTCCCGATGCAACCGGTCCAAATCCTTTTCATAGCGAAGTTCATCACCGGAAGCCTCGTTGAACCTCATGCTCCAAGCATAACAATAGCGTTTCAGCCCGGCGGCAGGATGGACTATGCGCCCAAACACGGGACGCCGGCGCTTCGGAAACCCCACCCCGGAAGCCCGCACAACTGCCGGAACCGACAGCAAGCCCGCCCCCGAACGGAGAAAAGCAAACGGATACCACCGCCTCGCACTGCGGTACGCCCCGACATCCTGCCGGTAATAGCGCAGGACGGACTCCGGAACCACATGCATATCGCGCCCATAGGTCTGAAGGATCAGACGCCCGTATTCCGTGACATGACGTTCACAATACCGAAGACGTACATAGGTCGCAACGAAATACACCAGAGCCAGCGACAAACCTGCCGCCCATATCAATTCATTTTTATCCAGTAACAAATCCATGATATTTCCTGTCAAACATTCCCCGCCGCACCCGAAAGGCACGCGGGAAAGCCATCCCCGGAGGCCGCCAATACTTTCCAAGCCTATTATATCAGCGTCCTTGCCACGCCACGGCCGCCCCCGGAGAACGGCTTCGTAATACGGCCAATTCACGACTCGCCGTCAGGGAACATTACCCGTAACCGTCAGCCGAAGCGTCGAGGCAGCGCCTCCGGTCGTATACCGTATCGTGATATTCTTGCGGAAAAAGCCCTTCTCACGGGCTTCGTACGACACCTCGACCGTGGATTTATCGCCCTTGTGCAACGGCTTGCGGCCCCACGACGCCTTCGTACACTCGCAATTCGTCGAGGCCGAAAGAATGACGACGACATCGGCCGACGAGGTCAGCGTGAAGGTAGCCTTACGCGTTTCACCCAACTTCACATCGCCGAAATCATGCTCCGTACGGTCGGCCGAAAGGGCCGCGGGTTCCGCAGCGAAAGCATGGACCGGCAGACTGGCGAAAGCCAGCAAAAAAAACAGAATAAATTTCTTCATGACAAAATTCGTTTGCAAAATCAGCATTTGAGCCGGCATTTCGGAGCGCCGGAAACCCCTTTCTGCGCAGCCTGCACATACAACTCTTCCAGCAGCGTATGCAACAACAAGTAGTCGCACAGCAAGTGCTCATCATGGCAGATCTCGAATCTATAGGCCCCTACGGCCCGGAAATTGACCTTCCGGCGCGAAGCCTCCAGCAGCAGTTCGCACAGCAAATCCCGGTGCCCGGCGGCCTCCGCCGGAAGGAAGACCAGCAGCGTATCGTTCTCACGGCAGCAGGAGAGGACATGCCGGAAGTCCCCGCCGACATAGATGCGCTCCGGCGCGACCCCGCAACGGCGAAGCGACGCAACCTCCGCACTCGAATCGCGGCCATCCGGAAAAGGAACGCAACCCCAGCAGGAAGGGTCGTAACCGCCCCCGCACAAACGGACGCAACACTGCCACAGGAGCATGATATATTCCCCGATATTCATCTTCATTCGTTCGTTACGGGATTATCCAACTCCACGCACATCTGCTCGATGGCAGGGAAAACGCCGTTTTTGACCAACACCTCCTGACGAGGTCCCAGCAGGTAAAGCGTAGGAGTGGCACGCAGATCGTAGCTCTCCTGCGTACGTAGCGTCTGCCATTTGTCCCAGCCATAAATCCAACCCTGCAGGGGCATCTGCGCGACATGGCTGCGCCACGCCTGCTCGTCCTCGTCCGCATAGATGCACAGCACGACCAGACGCCCCGCGTCGATCAGTTTCCGGATGGCCGGAGAAGCGTCCATGCGCATCGCAACCTCACGGCACATCCCGCAATCCGGATCATGGAAAAAGAGAATGACGTAAGGAACCGTAAGGCCATAAAGTTTTCCGGTAGCCCCCGAAGGAGTCCGGTAGCGGATATCCGCGGCGCGCGAACCTACCTTGTTCTTCGAACACATCCACAACTGATGGCGAGGCCGAACCTTCTCATCCTCGTCCAACACCTGAGAATCGAGCAGGACAAGGAGCACGCTTTCATAAAGCTCCTCGTCGCGCATCGGGGAATTGGGTTCATAAAGATAGAGTTCCGCGACCTCCGCGAAACGGCGATACATCGAGGGTTCGACGGAGGCCGCAGCGAAAAGGTCCCCCAGGGAAACGGCCGCGCGGGAACGCGGAACCATTTCGGCGGCTCCCAGATAATTGGCGAACGTCTGCTCGAAAGCGGCCGTGTCGGCCAGCCACGTCGTATCGCGGAAGTCGAACTTGTTCCAATAGCGGTCGAGCACATACTCGGCACGCTCCGAAGGTTCGGCGATAACTCCCGGAACCAACGGAAGGGAGTAACGACGCTCCGCAGGGGCGGAAACGGTATCCGCCTGACGACGGGAAGAAGCCGCACCTCCGCACGAGGCGCACAGCAGCACACCCAGCAACACCGCCGCAGCCCCCGGACCGAAGGCCCGGAAGTGCGATACGCGATTCGTTTTCTTGCTTTTCATAATATATCGATTCTGTCTTGTTTTATACATGTATATGCATTGCTTGCGCATCTTCCCCCCCGGCCCGCGGAACCCGATCCCTTTCTTCCCGCATCCTATGGGAGGGGCTCTTCAGAGAAGCGGGTCTGTGGGCCCGAGTCGATTGTAGCGAGGGCAGGATGTTTATTCGTTCTTACACCTGCATCCGTGCATCTGACGTGAGGACCCTGTATACCTGCCATCGGAGTTCCAACAGATATTTTTACGGTCTAGCCAGTAGATATACGAGGAACCCATCTTCCAGTTTCCCCAGTTGGTATCAGCGAGCGCATTCATTTCTTCTTCCGTACGTAATCCACCTTTATCAAGGCAGTGACTGACGCAATCCGCATAAGACAGTCTATTGTAATTTAGAGAGGCATCTTGCGACCGTGTTTCGACATCTTTCCACGTTCCATTGAACAAGTACTGGAACGTCACGCTCCGAGCAGCCGTCGTAGAGGGGTTTTCTGGGATTACGATAAAGGCAGAATAGTTCGCGGTTTCCGTATAGTCCGTCTTGATTACCAGCTGGGTGCTGCCACTCATGGCACGGATCTGATACCCGCCCCAGCCTGTCAACGTCACGGTGTAGTAGCCGCCTGCGCCCGGGATGTTGCCCGCGGGCGAGACGCTGGCAGCGGTCACGTTCCAGCCCTGCTGCGTGCAGTCCGAGCCGATCTTCGTCCACGTGCCGTTCCACTGGTACTCGAACGTCACCGTGCGATTGGTATAGCTGAGATTTCCCGGGATCGTCAGCGAGACAGCAGTACCGGATCTGGGAACCGTACCGCTTACGAGCGCGGTGCCGCCGGACTGCGCACGGACCGCGACGCCCGCGGCGGGAAGAGTGCCCGTGAGCGTAACGTTGTAAGAGCCGCCCTGACCGGAGATCGTCGCCGGAGCGTTATGCGTGGCATTGGTGACAACATAGCCCTGCTGCGTGCGGCTGTCGCCGATCTTGGTCCACGTGCCGTTCCACAAGTATTCGAACGTCACCGTGCGGTCGGCACCCGTTGTGTTCGCCGGAACAGCCAGCGAGACAGCCGTGCCCGAAGCAGTGACCTTGCCCGTAACGAGGGCCGTGCCGCCACTCGTGGCGCGGACATCCACGCCAGAGGCGGGAAGGATGCCCGTAAGCGTGACGCTGTATGTGCCGCCACCGGTCGGAATCGTTGCCGGAGCGTTGTGCGTGGCGTTGGAGACGGAATAACCCGCCTGCGAACGGCTGTCGCCGATCTGAGTCCACGTGCCGTTCATCCTATACTCGAACACCACCGTGCGGACATCATAGCCCTCGTTGGCCGGAACCGCCAGCTCTACGGCCGAACCGGAAGTCGTGGCCTTGCCCTCCGCGAGCGGCTCTTCCTCCCCCTCGATGCGGGCACGGACATCCGTGCCGCGGATGGATAGCAGTCCTGTCAGGGTGACGCTGTAAGTGTCACCCTCTACGGGGATATCCCCGGCCGGAACAACCTCCGCGGAGCTCACGTACGGGTCCTCGCCGATATTCATATCGCCGCCGGCCACCTCGTTCCAGCGGGTGACCGTGACGCTCTCTACGGACAGCGAACCGCCCGTGAATTTCACCGTATAGGTATAGTGTTTGCCCGCTTCCCACTTGTCGCTCTCGCCCGGAACGACCGCCAGCGGAAGGGCGTAGGCCGCAGGGCCCGAAGCGACCGTCCCGTCGCCCCTCATGCACCGGACCTCGAACACCGCCTCGATGCCGGTCGTCTTCCCGCCATCATGGCCGATCGCCGCCAGCGGGAAACACAGGTTGCCCACACGCGCCGACGCAACCGCAGCGGCATTGTCATCCTCCGGCGTGTCACCATTCGAACGTTCCAGCCGGTAGCCCTCGATCCGGCGGACGATCTCGCCCCCGGACAAGGCTCCCGTGATCTCCCCCGTGCCGACCGACATCCGGGTATTCCCATCGAAGCGGGCCACGAGCTCCTCCGAGCCGCTGCGGTTCTTGAGCATATAACCCACGAATTCGTAGTAAGAGTTCTCATCGCCCTCGACAGCCGCTTGCGCCGCGGCCGAAGCGTACATGCGGAACGACACGCGCGAAAGCACGTGCTCCATAACGAGGCGGGCCGTGGTGGAAGATCGAGCGCCAACCTCGTCGTTGCGGGAAGAGTACATGTAATCCTTCTCCCCGGCAGCAGTATAGGCGGGCTTATCCGTCGTACCGTCCGCAGCGGCCACGGCGATCGTACCCTCGTTCAATATCCCCACGGGAATCGTGGCCGAGGAACCCTCGCCTTCGATATCGGCGTCATCGGTCCACGGATAGTAGCCATAGACCCGCCCCCGGTCCTCGCCCGTGAAAAGCAGCAGCCGGGGCTTACCCTCGGCCGTGGTCGAGGTCCATATGTTCACACCGGTCTCGTTACAAAAGCGCACGTTGCGTCCGTCGGGATAGTAACTCTCGTCGGCAGAGCCGCCCGTTGTCGCCGAAGGCGTGAAAAAAGCGTTGCCGTCCGTAGTCGTAACCACGACACCGATGGCCGAGCCTTGAGGCAACACCGTGCCGTCCACCGCCGAGCGCGTCAGCACCGAGGTCTGAACCTTCAAATGACCCGAACGGACCGGCTCATCCGAACCGCCGCCGGGAACGGAAGCGTTCTCCCTGTCCGACCCCTTCGAGCAACCCGCAAGCAACAGGCCGACCGCCACGGCCAACGCCGAAGCGCCCATAAGACCGGCATTAATTATATGTTTGATAATATACACGATAGATAGATAGATAGATAGATAGATAGATAGATAGATAGATTTTTCACGGCTTTTATTTTTTCGCTTGTTCCACCTCGTTCGTTTCGTCGCACCCGGACGGCCGCCCGTCGGGATCACCCGCAGCGGCGGTACCCACCTTGCGCAGGTACTCCCGAGCCGCCGCCGCGTCGCCCGTCATCGCCGAACATACGGCCAGCGCCGGCAACGCCCGAAGATCGTCCCGAACGGGCTCCAGAACAGCCAGCGCACCGGCGTAATCGCCCGCGGCGATCAGTTCCGAAGCGCGACCGATCACGACGAAATTCCGGTCGGCGTCATCGTCGAAATAGAGCTTGACATAGGAGGCGTTACGCAGTTTCGGGAACAGATTCCGATACATATACCAGTAAGCACGCTCCCCGTCGATCCGCCACAGGGCGCTCATGCGGCCGAGCTGACGCCGAGAATCCCACACGGGCGTATGGTCGATGACATCCAGCACCTCTTCCCGGTGCGGCACCGCAGCGTCCTCCTCCACCAGCTTCCGAAGTGCGGCCCACGCTGCTCCGCGGGACCTGACATCGAAACAGGAGGCGGAAACGCCGCTGCGGCTCTGCAAGTAATCCCTGAGAGCCTCCCCGCGTTTCAGCGAGAGGACCTCGTTGACGGGACCACTGCCTTCCGGCGAAGCCTGCCCTACAATGCGTATGCACAGCAACCGAGAGCGCGGATCGCGCTGAATGGTCCCGATGGCCGCCAGAATCCGGTCCAGAGTCGCTCCATTATCTCCGTAGACGGGATCGATCGTCCGATAACCGGCTTTGAAATAGACCGAAAGCCCCGTGGCATCGTCCGCAAAACCCAGACTGTCGCGCTCATACTGCGCACGATCCGCCATGAACGTCTCGCGAAGCGACAACGCCCGCGACGCACTGAGCTGCTCCTCAAAAGGAGCCATGCGGACCCGCACGCCCGTGCTGTCCGCCGAGAGAAAGAAATCGCGGCCCAGCAGCTCCCGGAACGCCCCCTCGCCGAACAACGTTCGCAGCCCGTTCAGTTCCGAGCCCCCGGAATGCTCCAGCAACGACCGGATCCCCGCCCAATCGTTCGCCGACAGCAACGCCGACAACCGCGAATAGAAATCATCCGCAATACGCCCTGCGTCTCCGACGGCAGGCGCCGGCTGTTCGGCCGCCGCCGTGAGCTGCTCCACGTTCTCCACGCTCAGACCCGCCGACCCGTTCGCATCCGCGGCCGCCATAAGCAGCGGAATGCGGCCCAGAAAGAGACTCTTGTGGTAACCGATCTTGGACTGGTCCAGATAGAGTTTGAGATCGCCGCCGGACATCCACGCCTCATAGGGAATGCTGACGTTATAGTCCAGCACGCCCGCCTGACCCTTGACGACGTGCATCATGACGGCCATATTCGTTCCCGAAAGCACGCGCTTGCGCAAATCCGACAGGTCCTTGCGGCGGCCCGTCACCATTATCGGAGTCATCAAAGACTCCCCGTCCCGGTTGGCCAGCACAGGAACCATCTCAATGGTCTTGTTCTGCTGAATATTCCGTGCAGGAATAACCATCCGGAACTTCACCCGCACATTGCCGCCCTCGGCCGTCAGATGCGGATGCTCGACATGCGGATACTCCACCGTGATCCCGGCGCCCACCTGCCCCCGGACCGTCCACACACCGCCAACCAAAAGGAGAACCGCACACAAGCTGCCTCCGAAAACTTTTCTCTTGTCCATAGGTATCATATTATCATTCGTTTACATAGCTCTTGCGGCGGGATTTCCGAGCGGAGCGCCGCGAGAGGTTTTCCTGCTTCGGAGCGATATACTTCATCACGTACATCCCGTCATCGCCGGGAACATAATGATCCCGCTCGCCGTAAAAGGCCCGCTCCACGCGCTCCGCGATCCGCAGCCACAGCGTCTTCATCGCCCCGAACCTTCCACATACCGCACGGCAGCGTCCGCGTCGCCCGTCAGCGCACGGCTCACGGCAAGCGGCAGCGCCGCACGCGGGTCCCCGGCCCAAGGCTCCAGCAGCGAAAGCGCCCCGGCATAGTCGCCCGCAGCGATCTTACGCACCGCAGCGGCGATCGCCTCTCCGGCATCGTCGCCCAGCGCAGCTCCACCGCCCGACACGACGATCGAGGCGCTCCGCAGACGGGGCAGAAGATACCGCTGAACATACGTGTACGGAACGCCCCATTTGAGCCCCCACAGCGCATCCATACGCTTTTCGGCGGGCGTCGTGTCCAGCAGTTCCATCGTCTGGCGGCGGTATTTCATGTCATCCGACGCCTCCACGAGGGCACGCAGTCCGGACCAGTCGGAGGCCCGGATTTCGACGCGCACCAGACTGTCGGCCAGAGAAACGCCCCGGCGGAGACAGGCCTCGCGCAAACACGAGAGTACGTAAGCGGCGCGCTCCGAGGCCAGACGGCCGTTGCGTCCGGAGGAACCCTCCGGCGACGAAACGCCGCAGACGACGATTTCGGGAAGGGGACCGCCCGCCGCAGCATGCTCCGCGATCAGCACGGCCATACGGTCCAGCGCCGCGGAAACCGTGTCGGGCAACACGTCGAGACGCGTACCCTTCACGCCGAACCGAACGCCGGCGCGCAGCGTATCGGCCGTCCGGCTCCGCACCTCGGCCTTCGAGACGGCCGGAAGGTGCAGTGCATAACGTCCGCCCTCGGCCTCCAACCCGATCAGCGGGAAGAGCGCGGTGCGCACCGCGCTGTCCTGCGCCATGCGCCAGACACCCGTCAGGGCGTCGGCATCCGCGTCCCCCGCGAGCGGCGCGAGCATCTCCACGGCCTCGGCGTAGCGGCCGTCGTTGGCACACCTCCGGGCGCGGGCCATCAGAAGCCCGCTCCCGACCAGAGACGCCGTATCGGCCACGGCCAAAGCCGGAGTGTAGATCGACCACGGATGCCGGATGCGGATATCCTCCAAAAGTTCGAATCCGTCCAGCTCCCTGCGGCTCGTATAGCCTTCGAGACGGCGGTCGACGGAGAGCCCCAGCGGCCCCTCGGACATCCACCGCGCATAGGGTACGCTCGTCTCATAGACGACCGTCCCGGCATGACCTTCCAGCTCGGCGGGGAGAGCCACGCCATCGACGACCGACTTGCGCCGGTCCGAGAGACGTTTGCGGCCCCCCGTGAACGCAATGGGCAGCAGCTTCTCCTCACGGCCGCCGCCGAACAGCACCGGCGTATAGCGCAGCGTATAGTTGGAACGGATGCAGCTGCGGGGCACCTCCATCCGAAAACGAATCCCGACACTCGCCCCCGAAGCGACGACCCGCACGGAATCCGTGCGGATGCCGTCGGCATTCTGACCCTCGACGGGTACGATCGGCGCCGTCAATCCGGCGCACAGAAACAGAACAGCCAGTTTCATTGTCATTTATCTATTTAATCATGAAAATCACCGATACGGCCAGCCGCGTGGGGCCGAAATAACTCTTGTGCTGCTTGGGATCGCCCTCGATGGTCGGACGCCCGCACGTCACGCAGTCGTAACTGCGGTAAGTGACGTAACGATAGCCGAAAGCACCCTCGGCCTCGATGCTCCAACGCGGCGAAAGCATCCAGCTGAAACCGTAGCTCAGACCCGCGCCGACGAACGAACCCTCGTAGCGCTTCCTGTCCGTGTCGGAGAACATCAGGCCGAAAGGCGTGGCCCGCATGCCCCCGACGTTGTACTGCCCGTACTCGCCGCTCAGGCCGAAAAAGTGGCCGTTGAACGCCTCCCACAGCCAGTAACGGCCCATCGGGCGCAGCTCCCAATGCTTGAACTTCTTGTTATCGCCGAACTTCCACGGGTTCCACGAACCCGCAAGACCCACCGTCCAGCGAGCCCCCACGGCCCCCTCGACCTCCGCCTGAGGCGTGGTCGTGAACCAACTCAGCGCGTTGGCCTTCACGGCCAACTTCTGGGCATCCGCGCGGGGTGCGAACAGCACCAGCGCCGCAACACCGAGGAACACCCCCCGGACCGTGCGCACAAACCGCAGCCCGTGATTCGTCTCTTCGCTTTTCATTTTCTCGATCGTTTCTTATTTTATTTTTATTCGTCCCGGCAGCGGCACATTGCGTGGTTTTGTTCGTCAGCATAAAGAAGTGTCGACGTAACGTTAGTAGCTGGAGCGTAAACATGCACTGAGGCGTTCCCACCGTATTTACTCCAGTAGTACAAGGGTGTGTTGTCAGGTTGCAGGGTCGTGGGCCAACCGTCCCAAAGGTAGGAGCGGAGTTCATCAATCGTCGGAAGGCCGCCCCGAGGTGCGCAGGAATTCTCGCAGTAGCGAAAGTATACACCGTTGGATAGGTCTGCATATTGTGTCCTTGTTTCAATGTCTTTCCATCTGCCGGCCTGGCTGTACTGAAACGTTACGTTCCTGTCCTTGGGTTCGGCGTTAGCGGGGATTACGAGCGTGGCGGAATAGTTCGGGACCTCTTCGGAGTCGTTCTTGACGACCAACTCGATACTCCCGCTGATAGCCCGTATCTTGTAGCCGCCCCAGCCCTCCAAGGTCACGGTGTAGGTGCCGCCCTCAGCCGGAATGTCCCCCGCGGGCGAGACGCTGGCTTTGGTCACGTGCCAGCCCTGCTGAGTGCAGTCAGCGCCGATCTTGGTCCATGTCCCGTTCCAGTTGTATTCGAAGGTCACGGTGCGGGTATCATAGCTGAGCTGACCCGGGATCGTCAGCGAGACGGCGGTACCCGAAGCGGTGACCCTGCCCGTGACGAGCGCTGTGCCGCCGCTGCTGGCCCGGACATCGACGCCCGCTGCAGGAAGGTAGCCCGTGAGCGTGACATTGTATGAACCGCCCTGACCGGGGATCGTCGCAGGAGCGTTGTGCGTGGCATTGGAGACGGAATAACCCGCCTGCGAACGGCTATCGCCGATCTTCGTCCATGTGCCGTTCCACAAGTACTCGAACGTCACCGTGCGCGCATCGAAGCTCTGGTTCGCCGGGACGGCCAGCGAAACCGCCGTGCCGGATTTGGTGACCTTACCCGTGACGAGGGCCGTGTTGCCGGACTGGGCGCGGACATCCACGCCAGAGTAAGGTATGTTTCCTATCAGGGTAAGGCTGTAAGTCTTACCCTCTCCGGGGATATCCCCGGCCGGCGTCACGGAAGCCTCCGAGACCGTATAGTCAGGCGCCGACCCGTTCCAGTCACGCACGCATCGGAAGGACCGCGGAAAATCCCCGTCGATGGCATCGGTATTGACACGCCCGTCCGTACCCGAAATTCGCAAGATCGCAGTGATGTCAGGATAATTATCCGGATCATCCTCATCCCATGTCGCACTGAAGAGCACGTTGTCGGGAAGTACGGTAAAGCCGGCGAGACTGTGCAGCCGCGCATTGCCGACCGGTCTTTGTACCGGGCTGTCCGACGAGTTATCGATGTCGAGCGACTCGACATGTTCATTGCCGCCCATGGTCCATATCATCATCAGCTCGCGCTGGGAGGGAAGACGCCAGTCATCGTAGCCTTCCGCGCGAAGATTGTCGCAATAGTCGACCGACGGACGCCAGTTCAGACGGCCGGGATCGGCACGCTGCACCTGAAGTATCGCCGACATGCGGTTGTTGTCGCTACGCTTAGTGTCGATCAGCGTGGCCGTAGGCCGCGAAGCGAACAGAGAGCCCTTGTTGATACCGCCCGCAGCGTCGCGAAGCACGACGAGGGAAGCGTCGCCCTCGGCTTTGACATACGGATACTTCGTGCCCGCACCGGACTCTTTGTCCCGGACGCATCGCACATAATTCCGCGTCAGCTTTTCTTTTTTATACGCTATGCCGTAGCCGAAATCGAACGTCCATGCCTGATCCGCATTCGACGCATTGGTCGTCGACGACCAGTAATTCGCCTCCATAAACGGGTCGAGTACGCGCACGCTGGGTTCGACGCACCAGTAATAATACAACTCGTTCGCCGTGGGCAGACGCCAGTTGTCGCCCTTGCCCCGGCAGTAGTCGACAGCCTGCTGCCATGTACCCAGCTCCTCCAGTTCGGGTTCGAGCAGCGTGCTGCCGCCCGTGTCGATCGGGAGATATCCTCCCCCGCCGATACCGCCGTCGCCCCAGTCGTATTCGTTCCACGGAAGGATCTCGATGTCCAGTTCGGGGTTGTCGGCGATGCGACCAACGCCCAGCTCCACGACATAGCGGTAGCCCGGCGCGAAGTTGTGCCCCGCAAGCGAGGCGTCGAGCTTCATCTCCTTGCCGTCGCTCGTTAGCGTCACCTTGACTTGCAGCTCTCCGGCATATCCCGGCAGCACGGCGCGACCGCCGCCCACACCGAGCGTCGACGCCGTGGCCGTCGTGCCCTCCTCTGCCGCGAAATCCGAAGCAGCGAACTCCACCATGCCGCCGCGGCCCTCGGTGATGAGACGGTAGGGATAGTCGCCGATCTCGTAACGGCCCGAAGCGGGCAGGCCCCACAGCTGCAAACCGTCGCCCGTGACCTCCAGCGTCCTCACGACCTCGCCCGCACGCGGACGGATCCGCACGTCGATGTACGAGCCCATGCGGTAGAAGCACACCTCGGGAATATAGTGCTTCGACCCTTTCGAGGGGTCGATCGTCTCCCGGTGCGCCAGCGCCATGTAGTCGGCACCGTTCGCAAGACCCGTATAGGTACCCGGATTCGGAAGCGCGGTGTTCGCCGAAACGGCCGGGGAGAAATAGTAGAAATCGTACGCCCCGCGGCGGAGCACCAGCTCCCGCGCAGCGTCCGCCGTGGCATTGCCACGCTCATCGACAGCCGCGGCCACGATCGTGCCATCGGCGTCGGCGATCTTGTAAGTGTTCTGATCCACCGGGCTGGCGCTCTGCGGGTCGGCGCCGGCCTCGTAGACCACCACGCGGAACGTCGTGCCCACGGGAAGACCGTCGGGATTATCGACATCCGGCCCCGGATCGGGACCGGGAGGAAGACCCCCTTCGTCGCGGTTAACACAACGAGCGGAGAGTTCTTCCCCGTCGTCGGCAAGCCAACCGTCCATGCCCCACCGATTATGGGCGTAGTCGATAAGCCCATGCCAAATATAATCGGGATTATCGACGCGGGGCGTCGAGGTCCAGTAACGATAGCTCGTTTCGTCCCATGTGAAGTTCCAGAACTCGAACTTCCGGTTGTCGGGCAGCGGCGAATTGGCCCGGACATACTGGCTGATCTGCTGCATCTCGTCATAGGTCGGAAGGCGAAGACCCAGATCCGCGCAGTATTGCGTGGCCTCCGGCCACGTCATCTCCTTCTCCACGCCTTTGCCGCGGTTGCCGTCAACCCACAGCTCGCCGAGCTGAAAAGCTCCCTCGACCATCCCCGCAGGGGGAAGGCCCGAACGCGTGGAAGCTCCCGCAGAGCGCGAAAGCGAAGAAACGCCCTTAGCGCCCATGGCGTTCCAGCCGTTATCGTCGGACGCTCCGGCGACCGTAAGCCTGCCGGCCTGCCAGCCAACCGTAACGGCTCCGTCGGGAGCAGCGGAACCGCCGTCCGAACCGCACATGCCTGCGTCTTCCTTGACACAGCCCGTCAGCGAAAGAGCGCCCGCCACGGCGAACGCCGCCGCGCAAAGGCAGGCAGCCATGGTAAACCGTGTTTTCATATTCGTATCTTTATTTCGTTTCATCATATCTCGTTATCTCTTTATGCCCCGTCCCGCGTGCGGCAGGGAGCCGAAGCCCCCGCCCCACGACGGGCTATTTGCTTCTTACGCAACGTGTATAGTTTGTTAACGTCTTATTATAATAAGACTGTTCCAGATGTAACATCCTCTCGACCATCGCGTAACTGGTATTGCCGCTCCTCTCGGTAGCCGCCCAATGAGCGACGCCAACTATCTTCTCTTTTCCATATCGTTATTCTTCATTTTTTTGGTTTTCATTTTCTGCGGCGGTTATCGCCCCGGCCCGCGGAGCCCGGCCCACAGCCCGGCTCCGGCGGCCAAAGAGGTAAAGAGGTAAAGAGCTGACACCCTCCGTGCGGCCGGGGGCTTGCGCCCTTGCCGCACGGCAGGCTATTCGTCCCTGACGCAGCGCACAGAGAAGCTGTCCGGCTTGTAGCTGCTGAGCGTGCTGCCATCGCTGAAATACACGCTCCACGCGCGGATGCTACTGCTGCTGTCCCCAGTAGCCGACCAATAGAGGCCGGCCGAGACCGCCGGAAAGCCAGACTGTTGATACAAATAAGGCGTATTGACCGGTTTGGAGGCGCTGCCAACACCTGTATCGTTCTTATCGCCGCTGGTGACATTGCTGCTACCGCCCAAAAGCCAGATCATCATCAACTCCCGCTGAGAAGGCAAACGCCAATCCGAATAACCCTCCTCCGTAAGGTTGTCACAATACGACATGGCATCGGACCACGTCTTCTGGCCGGGATTGCTCTTCTGAACCCTGAACTTACGCGACATACGATTATCCGCACTCGCCTCATTCCCGGTCTTGCTCGCGGTAACCCGCGACGAAAACAACGAAGACTCGTCTATACCACCCTTACTGTCGCGCAACACGACGACGACACCGCCGTTCTCACTGGTAACGTACGGATAACGGACACCGCTCTGGGCCCCGGCCGACCCGGCAACCGCAACGGCGGCAACGACCGCCAAAATCATCTTCTTCATATCGATCCTACTTTTCATATCTGTCTGCATTTATTTTCATGCACTCTATCCTTGAGATTTCTTTCCTCCGCTTCCTTTTCGCTCTCCTGCGTGGGTCGGACAAGGTAACCTTCCGGTAGCCCACCTGTCCGGTCACGGCTGTCAATTCGGGACAAAACCGTTCCGCACTGCACCGCCGGAGACGATAACTGCTATGATGGCGCATCAGCCCCCAATACGAGTTGACCGAACTGCGGAAAGCCTCCAGGTCGCACCGCTCCAACGCCCGCTCCTGCGCGAGGGCGTTCCACCTGCCGACCGTACGGTAAAGGCCCTCCTTGGTCCTGCGCCCGGCGAAAACCGCATCGCGCCGGATAAAGACCCCGAGAAACGAAACGCCCCTGGCGTAATGCTGCAACCAGCGCTTACGCGGATGGAGTGTCAGCCCCAACTCGTCGCGCAAGAAGCGTTCGAGCAACGGAACGAGCTCCCTGAGGTACTCCCGGTCGGGATGGACGATCACGAAATCGTCGGCATAGCGGCCGTAATACCGCACGCCGAGCGTATGCTTGACATAGTGGTCGAACGGCGTCAGGTAGAAGTTGGCGAACAACTGGCTGGTGAGGTTCCCGATGGGAAGGCCCTTACCGCCCTGCGGAACAGGGAACGGGGAGCGCACGCCCCCGGGCATCGGCCGCCCGCTGACGGCGAAGAGGCTCTTGTCGGGAGGCAACAGCCGCCAACCCCCGACGGGCCCGGCGACCCGGGCCCCGGGAACGGGATCGTAGAGCGCGATCAGACGCGTGAGGGCCAGCACCTCGGCCTTATCGTCGCCCGCATACTCCCGCTCGAGCGTACGCTCGAGCATGTCGGCCAGCCGCCCGCGGTCGATGCTCATGAAAAAGCCCCGCAGGTCGCACTTGAGCACATAGCAGTCGCGCGTATACCCCTCGGAACACTGCGCAATAAAGCGCCGGATGCGCCGCACGCCGTACAACGTACCCCGTCCCTTGCGGCAGGAGTAGGAGTCGTGGATCATCCCCCGGTCGAGGACGGGTTCGATGCGGTTGACCAACAAGTGCTGCACGACCCGGTCGCGGAACTCCGCGGCGAAGACCTCGCGCCGCACCGGACGCCCGATGATGAAGCAGCGCGAACGGCCGGGACGGTAGGTCCCCGCGCGCAACTCGCGCCACAACGCCATGAGGTTGTCTTCGAGACCTACCTCGAAGGCGAGCGCCTCCCGCCCGCTGCGCTTGTGGCGGCGGCAATCGGTATATGCCTGTATCAAATCCTCGAACGTCATCATATCATCTCATCCTTTTAAATAACGGGGACGGCACACACGGCACCGGATGCCGGATTGCCTGACGCAGCGCACATAGTTGCTGTTCGTCTTGTTGTTGTTGTTCGTGTTGCCATTGCTGAAATTCACGTTCCACGCGTTGCTGCTATTGCTGCTGTTCTCAGTAGCCGACCAATAGTTGCCGGCCGAGAACGCCGTAAAAAGTTACCGCTTCAAGCGCCCTCCACCCGCGCGGGAAGAGGACTTCGTGGCAGCGGCCCCGTCGGACATCTCGCCCCCAGGGAACCCCGCTGCCGGGTAACCGGAATCCGGAACACGCCGGGGAGCACCGTAACACCCCCCGTTCCCTTCCGTTGTGACCGCTCAGGGCGCCGCGCGCCGCCAACCCGTTATCTGTCTGCCTATCGTATCCATCTGTTCGGTTATCTCCGCAAATTGTTTATGGCTCACCAGTTTCAGGTCAAATCCCAGGCGCACCTGAAGCCTAATCAGTTCGAAATCGTCGGCGAACGACCGCAAATGCTCGCCCCTACGTGCGACCTCGGCGTTGGCCCGGAAGATGTGGCGAACCAGCCGCATGGCGTCGCGCTTGAGGTCCTGACCCAGCGTGTACTTGTACTCGCGCGGGAAATGACCCGTCAGGCGGAACAGCGTCAGGAGCATGCGGTAGGTGTCGCGGTAGACCGGCAATGTCTGGTAAAGGGCCATCGTCCGTATCCGTTAATCGTTTACCTCCGCCGCGAAAAGTTGCCGCTGCAACTCCCCGACGAAATTCATCGCCTCGAGCGGCGTGGCGCGAGCCAGATCGAAAGCCGCGATGCGCCGCGCCAACTCGCCGCCATCCGCGGGCATCGCAGCCTTTTTCCTGCGCGGCTCCCGCAAGGGCAGCGAAAGCGCGGCGGAAGCGTCGAACGACACGTCCAGACCCGAAAACTCGGCATAGCCATTCCCGCGGCTTACGAGAATCCCGCCCGCATCGGTAATGAGTGCGCTGACGCGCTCCAATTGCGCGAAGGGAAAACCGCAATAGCATACCGGGCGTTCTTCACTCCACAGGCTGTGTCGTTTGAGCCGGTAGCCTGTCAGGCGAGCAAGCGTCTGGGCCGAACCGTTGTAGGCCCGCATGAACATTCCCTGCAACATCAGGCACAAATGGCCGCTGCGACCCTCATGTTCTATGATCTCTTCAACCGTCATATTTCAATTCTCCGTTATATCGTACCTATCTTTTTCTTCGCTTCTTACTTCTTCGCCCTCCAGTCTCCTTGCCCCGGCCCGCGGAGCCCGGCCCACAGCCCGGCTCCGGCGGCCAAAGAGGTAAAGAGGTAAAGAGCTGACACCCTCCGTGCGGCCGGGGGCTTGCGCCCTTGCCGCACGGCAGGCTATTCGTCCCTGACGCAGCGCACATAGATGCTGGCCGTCTTGCTGCCGCTGCTCGTGCCGCCATGGCCGAAATACACGTACCACGCGAGGCTGCTATTGCTGCTGTACTCAGTAGCCGACCAATAGCTGCCGGCCGAGAACTTACTGTCGGCAGGAATGGAGGGCTCGACGCACCAATAGTACATCAACTCATTCTGCGTGGGCAAACGCCAACCATCGCCCTTGCTGCTGCAATAATTAATGGCATTCTGCCAAGTCATCTTCTGGCCGGGATCGGGCTCGATGACCGTACCGCCACCACCGGTATTGATATTCTCACCCTTGGCTTGCGTACCCCGTTTGATCTCCTTGAACTCACCGCCCTCGACATATCCGAAGACGATCGTACGAGCAGCATTGGGATAACTGTTGGTTGGAACGGTGAGCGTAACGCCCGTACCCGACACGGTGGCCGTGGCCGAAACCAAAGCCGTGGTCTGACCGCTTATGCGCGCCTGAACCGAGATCCCGCTGCCGAGGTTCCCGGTAAGCGTGACGGTGAACGTCGCGCCGTCGGCCGAGATACCCGACGACGGATCGGGGCTGACCGTAGCCGACTGCACGCCGTTCACGTCCTGGCTGACGGCCGAAGCGATGTCAAACCACTTATTGTCTTTGCCGAAGCAATACTGGAACGTCAATGTTCGCTGTGCGTCCGGATTGGCAGGAATCGTCACCGTTGTCTTCTGGTCGCCGGCGGTCGGGGCGTTCGTGGAGGCCGTAGGCACCACGACCTGCGTCGAACCGGACATCACGCGCACCTGAAGATTGCCCGGACGCCAACCCTTGAGCGTGACGGTGTACGAAGCGCCCTGACCGGGGATAGTCGCAGGAGCGTTGTGCGTGGCAGCGGTGACGGAATAACCCGCCTGCGTACGGGAGTCCCCGATCTTCGTCCATGTGCCGTTCCACTGGTATTCGAACGTTACCGAACGCGAACTATAACTTGCATTTCCCGGAACCGCCAGCTCTACGGCCGTACCCGAAGCGGTGACTTTGCCTGTAACGAGGGCCGTGCCGCCGCTCTGAGCCCGTACTTGGACACCCTCGTCAGGTAGGAGTCCTGTCAGGGTAAGGCTGTAAGCCTTACCCTCTCCGGGGATATCCCCGGACGGCGTCACGGAAGCCGAGGAGACATACAGCGGCTTCTTCCCGCTCACCCGCCCGTCGGTGTCGATCAGCGAGAAGTGCGCAGCGGCCGAGCCTACGATCCGCGTAGTATAGGAGTAGACGTGGTTGGCCGTGACGTTGAAGTCCGAGAACATATCCTCGCCCAAGTAGATGTCGTAGTAGAGCGGAGCGTCCGCCACCGTGGTGCTGTGCGTCTTGACCCGCGCATAGGTGGCGTAGGCCGGGGCCTTCGAGGCGTTCTTGTCCTGCACCTTCAAGATGCCCGTACCGCTGCCCCGGCGGTTCTGCCCGATGTACCATGTATAGCTGCGGCCCGTGCCGCCGGCAGTGCTCTGCACGTGCGGAGCCAGTCCGGCGGCCGCATTGTCGCGGAAGCCGAAGTTGGCGTCGGCAGCCGCGGGAGAGACCGCGGCCGTCCGGTCGGGAGCGAAGGCCGCACCGACGGGCACGCTGTAGAGCTCCACGCCGTCGAGCGCATAGTCCGTGACGTTATACGTCAGAGCCACCGTCACCTGCGCCATGCAGCGCCGCAGCGTGATGACAGGGACATTGGCGCCCGAGTCGCCCACCTGCACCTGTCCGTTGACGAGCACGCGCACCCCGGCGAGCGTCCCGGCATAGGGAACCTCCTCGAACGAGGTCACGGGCGAGGTGAAGAGCAGCACCTCGCGGAAGGCCGCAAGGTCGGGGACGGTCTCAGTCGAGAGCCCCGAGGCGGGGCCGCCCGCCACGACGCCGATGGTGTAGCCGTCGCCGCTGTTGAGCCGCACTTCGAGCGGACGTCCCGCCGCGAGCGCATCGACCTTTCGGCATTGCACGGCCTTGCCCGCGGCGTCGAACTGGAACACCCACACGTTCGTGAGTTCCGCATCGGCACGCGTGGCGGGGGCTGAGGAGGTCCCAGCGGCGGCGGTTCCGGCGGAACCGGCTGTCCCGGCTGTTCCGGCGGTCCCGCGCTCCGTCGCCGCATCCGCGGCCGGCAGGGCCCCCAGCGTCACGCTGAACAGCTCCCCGGCATCATCGGCCGAAGCGAGGCCGCCGTCCGGAGCAGCGTCCGGCGCAGCGGCGCAGGGCGCAGCGTCCTGCGGCACGATGCCTCGGGGCACGGCACCGCCGGCCGAGGCGCCCCACGCGCCGGGAACGACCTCCACGGGCGCAGCCACGCTCACGCCCGGCAGGCGCACGAGCACCGTCTCGCCGACGCGGCTGCCCGCGGGCGTATCCTCCTTGCTGCAACCCGCGACGCCGCTGCCCACGACGGCAACCGTCGCCAGCGCAAGCGCCGCGGCGCAGCGCCGCATGCCGAAGCACCCGAATATCTTCTGAAAGCTCGTTATCATATCGCTATATCGTGTATGTTTCATCGTATTGTCTTATCCTCTGACATCGTCGCCCGGCAGGCGCTATTTGTCCTTGACGCACAAGGCGCAGCGCTTGTCCGTCTTCCAATAATAGTAAGTCGTACGGCTGTCCGACGCCTCGACACCGTAGGCGTAACGCGATCCGTTCTGCTGATTACTCCAGTAGGCGCACGGATTCGTCAGGTCGGAAAGCCCCAACGAGTTGCGGTTCGCAAGGATGTATTTCAACTCGTTCAACGACGGCAGGCGCATGCCCTTGCCTGAACAATAGCTCGTGGCTTCGTTGAAATCGATGCGGCTCCGGTGATTCTTGTCCACCCAAACGTCGCCGGCATCGACCCTATCGGCGGGCTTGCCCGCCTGCACGCCGCTCTTGATGGCGGTCCAGCTGCCGGGGTTGTACTCGAAGTTCACCGTACGGGACTCGGTGGAGGTGTTCTCGGGCAGGGTGAGTTGCAGAGCCGTCCCGGCCGAGGCGTTGCCCGAGGCCAGCACGGTGCCGCCCAAGGTGATCCGCACCGGAAGCGTCCCGGAGAACGAGCCGAAGACCGTGAACGTGAAAGTCCGGCTCTTGTAGTCGATGCCCGCCGACGGATCGGGAGCGACCGTGGCCCCCTCGACGAGGATTTCCCACCCCTCGACCGTATTGTCGTGGAAACCTTCCACGGCGGTCAGCTCGACGGTGAAACCGTCGTGACCGACCTCGGCGGGGTCTACGGGAAGCCCCCGAATCGTCAGCTTGACGCGGTAGGCCTCGTTGGCCCACACGTTGTAATCGTTATAAGAGTTCGCTCCCAGATAAACACGGTAGCTCATCGGGATCAGGTACGCGTCCTCCTCCAGCTGCATCATGCCCTGCACGTAGGCGTACGTGCAGTAATCGCCCTCTCCGAACGGGGCGTTCGCCGCCGTCTTGTCGGCAGGCGTCGTACCAATGCCCGTGCCGCGGCTGTTGGGAGCCAGATACCACAGCATCTCGCACTGCGTGCCGAGACCGTCGCTCAGAACCTCGTAGTCCTTGAAATTACCGGATGCGGCCGCCGGGTAGCGCATCGAGGCATGCGTAGCGGCCGTCACGCGCCCGTAGCTCCCCGCCGCGGGGACGTTGCGCAGCGAAATGTCCGTAAGCGTCAGCCGCGGCCAGCCCTCCGAGCAGAGGTTGTCGACCGTGAAGTTCACCTTCGAAACAAGACGGTAGAGCGGAATGCGGACCGTCGCGGTCTGGCCCGTTTCGAGCTTCAGATCCTCCCCGCTGTCGCCGCGCATGGGAAGCGTAGAGGAATACTCCTCCGGAAGCGCGCTGCCGCTGGCGGCGTTGACGGGATAGGTCAGCGCAGCGAGGTCCGCGAGCGTCGAACCCGTGGGCAATTCGCTCTCGGAGAACATGCCGGGCGCGTTGGCCAAGACGACGATGCGCGCCTTCTCCATCGGTTCGAGGTCGGCCGTCACGCGCACCGTAGCCCCGTCCTGCACCGTGGAGGCCACGTAGCGCCGGGCGGCCAGCGACCCCGCCGCGCCCCCGCTCATGTCGTACTGCAACACCCACAGGTCGGACACAGCCCACTCATCGACGATCGAAGGATTGACAACCCCGCGCGTGGCGGAAGCACCCGCTGCGCAAACAGGGTCGGAGGCCGTTCCCGGAGTCGGCGCGGCCGCACCGTGCGCTCCCGTCGCGTCCTTATCGACCGCATGCAGCGGCCCGTCGGAGGCGAGGCTCAGCGTCACACGGACATCGGAGGCTTCGCCGGGGCGTGCCCCGGAAGCACCGCCCGCCGGGGACTCCTTCGAACATCCCCAGAGCACCGACGCTGCGCCCAGCAGCAGCGCAGCCGTGGCAGCACGCAACGGGGCGACCGACGCGGCACGCAGAGCGGCAACCCCAGCCGACGCCGCGCGGCCCGACCCGAGGGCCCGAAGCCCGGAGCGCAACCTGTTTCTCGTTTCTTCGCTTTTCATATATATCGTTCTTTCTTACTTATTTTTTGCTCGTATCTGCATTCCCCCGGCACCTCCGCCCCGCTCAGAGCCCCTTCCCGCAAGGGTGGCGGATATCGGTTATCCTGAAAATCAGCGCCTTGCATCCGATTCAGGCAACCCGGAGCGGAGTTTTTCGCGGTTTTTTATTTTCCGGTCCGTATCCAAAAGCAGTTAACCGTCATATTATCAGCATCTTAACCATTCTTCATCCGTTTCACCCTTTCTCCCGCAACCCGAGGGTATCGCGCGATACCCTCAGGGGTTGCGGAAAGAGCGAGTATGAACCGATGATTTGATCAGGGTCCTAACGCTCACTTCGTTTGTTCAGCCCTACTAGGTCACTCATTTAGGCAGCGGCATCCGCTGGTACCGTCAGTAGAGGATCCACCGCACCACCCGCCGTTTGGCTTCCCATTGTACCAGTCTCCGTATCGTGTGTATCCGCATTGCCCCTTGTCGTTTTTTGGAAGTATGTAGAAATCCTCATATCCTCTCCAGCCAGTCCAGTCGAGGTTTTTAGCCTGAGCAAGAGTTGGTATGCCACCCAAGTTCTTGCATTTATCCTCGCAGCTTTTCACGGTATAGAACCGCCCGACAGATTTCAGTTGCTTGTCTTGACTTATTGTCTTAATAGTTCTCCAACTACCGTCATATTCGTATTCGAAAGCCACGCTGCGGATAGATCCTGTAGTGTTTGCAGGAATATTTAGGCTGCTTGTGTAGTTCTGCTGGTCCGTGTAGCTCAAGTTTTGGGCTATCGTCTTTCCGTCACAGATCGCGCGGGTCTTAAACCCGCCCCAGCCGGTAAACGACACAGCGATGCGTTCCCCATCTCCACTTATACTGTTATTTGAAATATTGACGGCGGTTACGTATCTACCCTGCTGCGTTCTGCTGTCTCCGATCAAGGTCCACGTACCGTTCCACTGGTATTCGAACGTTACCGAACGCGAACTATAACTTGCATTTCCCGGAACCGCCAGCTCTACGGCCGTACCCGAAGCGGTGACTTTGCCTGTAACGAGGGCCGTGCCGCCGCTCTGAGCCCGTACTTGGACACCCTCGTCAGGTAGGAGTCCTGTCAGGGTAAGGCTGTAAGCCTTACCCTCCGCGGGGATATCCCCGGCCGGCGTCACGGTGGCCGAAGAGACCGAGATCGGGACGAACGCCTGCGTGCGCGGTTGGCCGATCGTAATCCACTCGTCGCCCCACTGATATTGGAACGTCACCGTGCGGTCGGCGCCCGTTTTGTTGGCCGGAACCGTGAAGTTCACGTCAGCACCCGGAGTCAACACCGTAATATTGATAAGCGACGTGCTGCCGTCCCAGACGCGCACCTTCACGAACTCTTCCCATGCGCCGTTCACCGTAACGACGTAATCGCCGCCTTGACCGGGAATATCCCCCTCCGGGGTAACCTTAGCGCTCGTAACGCCATATCCTGCCTGCGTGCCGATGCCGATCACGTTCCACTCGCCCTTCCACTCGTAAGCGAATTCGATCTGACGCTCGGCCCCGCCCTCATTTTTGGGGATTTCCAACATCGCAGAACCCGTATTGCCCGCATCGCAGGCCGCTGTGCCCGAGGCGAGCTCCTCACCGTCCACCACCGAGGCGCGCACCGGAATGCCCGACCCCGTCCAATAGCCGCTGAACGTGACACGCATCGTCTCTCCGTCCACAGGGATAGGAAGACTCAGGTCCGGATCGACCGTAGGCGCGCCGTCCAGATATTCCAGCGTGCCGGCCCACACGCGGTCGTCGCGCTCGGCCAGCAATTTCTGGTCGTCCAGCGTACCGCCGATGCGGACCCGGTAGATGTAGTGGCGGTTGCGCAGCACATTGAAGTCCGTAGTCACGTTCTCGCCCAAGTAGACATCGTGGAACAGGCCCTTGGTCGCATCCTCGGACTCGTGCGACTTGATGCGTGCATAGGTGGCCATCGCAGGGGCGTTATTTTCGCCCTTGTTCTTCTCCCACCGGATCACAGGATTCTGTCCCCGGCGGTTGTCGCCGACGTACCACGTGTGCGTCACCGTGCCGCTGCCCGAACTCGTCGGAGCAAGGCCCGGGGCATTGCCGATGCGGTAAGCGAAATTCGAAACCGTACCCGACGCAGGGTAATCCGTCACTGCGCCGCCCAACCCGTAGCAGGCCCCCGCGGGAACCTGATACAGCCACACGCCGTCCAGCTCGGCACCGGCGACATCGTATTCCAGCAGCACGTCCACGCGCGCCATCGCGCGGGTGAGCGTCATCTCAGGAACCACCGTATTGTCCTCGCCCACGAGAACCTGACCGTTGTCGAGGACACGCACGTCCGCGAGCCTACCCGCGAGAGGAATCGTCTCGTCCAAGGCGGGCGCATCCGTATGCAGCATTTTGCTTTCGAAGTCGGCGAGCGTGGCGGGGTTCGAGGTCGTCAGAACGCCTTCGGCAGGACCGTTCGCCACGATCCACACCGTGTAGTCCTCGCCGCTGAGCAGCGTCGCTTTCACCTTCCGACCGGCGGCCACCGTACCCACATAGGCGCACGCCTTGGTCGCACCCGCGGCATCGAACTGCAAAACCCAGACGTTCGAAAGAGTTACCTCGGCACGCGTGGCAGGGGAGACTGCGACCGCGGAAGACCTCGTACCTTCATCCGGGCCGAGGCTCACCGTGAAGAGACCGTCATTATCGGACGAAGCCCCGGCAGTACCAACCGCACCGGCTACCGACGCCCGGCTGCCCATGGGCTCTACGACGACCGCATCGGCCACCGTCAGAGCGGGAAGCGTCGCATCCAGCTCGCGCGGAAACGGAGCGCACCCCTCACGGGAATCCATGTCGCAACCCGTCAGCAGCGCACTTCCCGCCACGGCCAGCGCCGCAGCCGTCGAAAATACGCAACCCGCTATTTTTAACAAACCTTTCATATCTCTGTTTTCTCTATCGTTTTCTTCCTGTTTCACTCTCGCTCCTCGCAACGACTGCCGCAGTTCGAGAAACCCGGCTGTCGGACCTCTCGCAAGGGTGGAGGATATCGTTCATCCTGAACCTTAACCATTTACACCTCTTTCCGGACACCCGGAGCAGCGGTTTTCGCGGTTTTTTATTTTCCCGCCCGCGGCACGGGAGGGCCTACATGCTTATTATCAACACCTTAATCATCCGGCATCCGTTTCACCCTTTTTTCCGCGACCATAGGGTTGCACGCGCAACCCTATGGGGTCAAAGGCAAAGCTTACGCAGTCGCACGCTAATTACCGTGTCACACAGTTTTTAGATAAAGTGACGTAGCCTCGTTAATAGTCTTTAACGCAAACGTAGTTACACTTATCAGCGTACGTCCTGCGCCTCGACAGCAAGACGGCATATCTGCCACCGCCATGTATCGTAAACGAGTCGTACCCGTCATAGTGTCCCGTATGTATTCCGTATTTCTCTGTTGTGTTTTCCGCATTTATAACTATAAACTCACTGGCCCTTGCCCAGAGTTGGTCGATCTCCTCGTCCGACATAAAGTGATACCCTGTTTTTGCGTCACACTTACCTTTGACATCCGGTGCTGTAACCCTTTCGGCGAATTCCACTAGTATTAAGTTGCCGCGTTGTTGACGAGTTTCGATGTTTATCCACCTATTGTCGAATTGATATTCGAAAGTAATGTCTCGGGCTTTGCCTTCGTTTTCGGGTATCGAGAGCACTTTAGCGTTTTGCTTACCGGTTCCGGTCACGACGTTCGAAGCAACCACTGTAGTCCCGACACGGGCGCGTATGTTGACGCCGTTCATCGGAATGGCTCCCCACAAGGTCTGTCTCTTATACACATCTCCGAGCCCACGAGACAAGAG
>OJPD01000493.1_pt1 | contig 28577 bp, 25 predicted proteins | sample 1598371 | NCBI WGS metagenome assembly OJPD01 (sample SAMN03922478, study PRJEB24848) | human gut metagenome | isolation source: stool sample | host: Homo sapiens | place: Germany | collected 2010-11
GGAGCACCAAGAAAAAGCCTGTAAGCTCAATGCTTGCAGGCTTTTTCAAGTAATAGGTAAGAGTGAATAGTGAATAGGTGTAGAACTCCTCATAAAGGCTTTATGACAAATGGTTCGACCGGGGCTTGCTGCACCTGTGCGACGGGAACAGTATCAGCTATTCCGCCCGATACTTTGTGGTAGAAATGCAAATGCAGGGCTTTAACATGGTACGCTGTTTTCAAGGGTTTCTGCCGTTTTGAATATACTCCTTTTCAAAGCATTTCGACACTGCCGTCGGACAGATGGTAGAGCGCACCGACGACCTTGAGACCGTGGGCCTCCTCCCTGCGTATCCCGATGCTGCTTTCGATCATTTCAATGCTGTGCTGAACATTCAGACAGCAGGCGGCGTAGTCGTCGGTCTCGTCACCGATGGCGATGCGTATCTCATCGGTGATGAACTTGATGTAGCCGTCCGGGTCGTGGTTTATCGCCGCATCGACCGCTCCGCAGTGGTCGTGCCCGAGCACCATGATGAGCTTGCAGCCGAGGTGTTCGGCGGCGTACTCGATGCTGCCGAGCTGGTGGTTGTCGATCACATTGCCCGCAACTCTGATCACGAACAGCTCGCCGATACCGGCAGAAAAGATGCTCTCGGGAATGACACGGGAGTCCGAGCACGCAATGATTATCGCATACGGTGTCTGCCCCTGCGAGCAAGTCCGCAGCCGGCTTGCAAGCGATATATCGCCGCACCCCACCTTGGCGCCGAGATATTTTTTGTTGCCCTCCATGAGCCTGCCTAACGCTTCCTGTGCTGTAATCATAATATCACCTCTGAGTACAAGTATACTTTCTTCGTAAAGCAATTACAAGCTGAAATGGGGCAAACGCAGCACCGCTGCGAGGATTTTCTGCAAATGTGCCTGCCGAAGCGAAGATGCGCATCATCACCGTTAGTTTTTGCCGACCTTTTCCTTTGACACGGTAACGATCGGGGTTACTGTCATCAGCACGCAAATGACGGCGGACAGCAGGTAGATCGTGTTGTAAGAGCCGCTCATGCCGTAGAAGGCGTTGAACAGCGGCGAGCCGGCGACCATGCCCGGCACCATGGCGCTGAACATAAAGCTCTGAATACGGCCGAAGTCCTTCGGGCCGAATGCCTCAAGGCAAATAAGCGGAACCGCAACGGCTACCAAGGCATAACCGATGCCGATAAGCAGTGGAACTGCGTATATCGTGACAAGGCTGATCGTTTTCATGGAAAACAGCACCGACATAACTGTGCCTACATTTGCCCCAGAGCCGACATCAGCGACAAGTGCGGGCTGATCATCGACATCCTCGGCAGATGTTGCCTCGGAAATGCCCTCCCAGATTCGAGCATCGTCTGCCGACAATGGCTTCATGGCAGGCTGATAAAGGCAAAGCAACAATAACGGAGGTAAAAAATATGATTCGTGTCAAGAATATTTCCCGTGTAACGGTTATCTGTTTTCTCCTTTTTTGAGGGTAATAAAAAAGGCAGATAGATTTTTGCTTTCTATCTGCCTTGCGTATCATTATTCGGTTGTGTGGGAGTTCAAAACCTTACATAAAGGGAAAACGACCGATTTACATCTACAAAATCGGTCGCTGAAATTTTGCCGTATAAAACGGTGAAAACCCCGACTTTATCGGGGTTTTCACGGGCTATATCTTTTTTATAGCCTCTTGATGAATTAGTTTGATAATAATGATACGGTTTCACAGGGTTTCATTTGGTTTCATTCAGATGTGAAACCATAGATGCGTTTGCTATATAATGAGCCCCATTATACTTTGAAATCATAGGATTACTTCGTAAGTGTTGATAAAACAAAGAAGCCACCTAACACGGTGACTTCTTTGATACAGGGTTCGTTGCCGATGGTACTTTTCTCTGTACTAAGCTTTTGGCTTTACCAATGATTATCTGTTACGCAAGCGCAACAACGTAATTGGCATCTCCCAATCCCTGTACATATTATAATATGCAAATACCCCGCTGTCAATACATAGATAAAATCAGGGCATATATTTTACGCCAAATCTATCTGGAAGACTCTGCCCTCCATCATATCGAAGATATTTAAAAGTCCGAAATATGTTATGCTTTGGCTGTGGAATTCCTAAACAATCTCTCGCAAAACCATTTGGGACAAAATCTGCTATTTGTAAGCCCGGGTTGTTATCGTTTTTATTTGCAAAATCCAAACCAAGAAGACACCTTGTAGCTGTTTTCTGAGGCATATACATAGATCCCATTAATTTCATGTGATAATACTTGTCCCTGAGTGATTCGTTGGTTATTACATCAAGAGACTCATACAGAATACGCCCTTTCGCATTCCGTGAGCATAGGAAATGACAATAGTTTTCAAGTATTAATTGCATTGCTATTAAATACTGATCCTGTTTATTCTTTCCGGATATACCATAGTAATTTCGCATATTGTCTTCAGAAATGCAACTGCCCACAATAGTCATAGGATTTTGGACAAACACTTTTTGCAATTCTTGGTAGAACGCTTTGACATTAGCATTCGATGAAAACCGTGTGTATTCGGGGTATTTTGTTGAATCAAGGCGTCCTTTTTGTGCATTGTTAATAAGTATTTGATGAAGAACTACGGAGTGTGGGTCAGTAAGATCCGACCAAATTGTACTTTTTAAAGAATTGATACTCTGCTCAACCGCTGCAATGGTGTTGTCTGCGATAATTACACCCGCCATACAAAAATGTGGTGCCTCATTTTTCGAAGTAGCCTTATTAAAACGGTGGGTTTCGCTCTCATCTAAATATAAAGTATAATAGTCCATATCTACACCCCGCGAAATCTTTGTAAAATTATATCACATATATGAAACTATTTCTACTCCCCAAAATCCAAGTAAATAATCATTTCTAAATGTAAATGGATGGATCGTTGCTGCTAACAAAATAGTCGAGGCTTATTCAGCCCCAACCATAATTTCCGTACCATCCTTGAACCGGAAGGTTATCCTGTTGTCTGCGTGTACCGTTGCCGATTCCAATAGCGAAATCCACAGCCTTTCGTCCCAGTTTTCCAGGACGAGGGGCTGTTTCTCTATTTGTAGAAGGCATAATCCCCAACTGCGGTTACCCGGTCGTTTGCATACTCGCTCGAGATGAAGCAGCAGTGACGACGGTTATTGACCGAGACAAGACACCGTATCAAGGCTGTAACGATTGGCAAAGCCGTTGCGCAGAGAGGATACGGCCCATTCCTTGGCGAGCGCTTCGCTTTCCGTGCAGTAAAAGCCCAGCCCGAAGTCGTTGTTCTGCTTACCCAACCCAAAGGCGGGAGCCTCTACGATCTGCTCAGAGCCGTGATATTCCGCCATTTTCTTGCTTTTTACGCCTAAATATGCTATCATTATAAACAACACTGGCAAGTGTTGGAATTGGCCCTGCCATGCGGCGGGGCATTGAGTGCAATGTCGAAAATAGACTGCTTCAAAGCTCTAATTATCGAGGTGAGCCAATGCAAATCATCGACAATATCAATCACATCGTCAAAAACGACCTGCAAGATAGTATTCAGCCAGGAAGCAAATTGTCTATCGCTGCGGCTTGTTTTCCGATTTATGCATACCAAGAGCTGAAGAAGCAACTGGAAAAGCAGATCGCCGCGCTGGAAAGCAAAATGCGGCGAGAGAAGCAGCTCAACCGGCAGATGGAAATGAACGCGGAGTTAAAACAATTACAGAGAGAATGGAGGAAATGAAGTGATTCAAGAATATCTTTTTACGTCTGACCAATACAAAGCTGATTTGGAGAACCTGAGCATTTCCCCAAAGGTTACTAAAGAGATTACAACGATTGAGAATAGTAAATGCTGGACTCTGTTGATAAGTGTTCCTGGCGTAAGTATGGAAGCGGCAAAAATTCTTGACCCGCTCAACAGGAAAGTGTGCGAAAATTACAGACCTACAGTTCTCGCAAACGAATGCTCCGCTTATTTTAACAAAGCATTGTATCCAATAGTAAATGAATTCGAACGAAAACTGCGAAAGCTTCTGTATCTTGCAAGTTCACTTCATGGCGATGAAAATTCTCAAAAAGTAATTGTGGGATTGGAAGAACAGGAGCTTGGGAACATTTTTGAAACGCTCTTTTCGGATGCGGCATTTGTCAAAAAGGCAAAAGAAACGATTAACAAAACATTGTCATGGCAGTTTACGCGAGCTGAACTGCTGGATGCTATCAACAAATTAGATGAAAATAGATTGTGGACGCTTCTTCTGGGAGATGACTGCGTAGAGACCCTTTGCAGCTCATTTTCTGAAATTCGCAACTACAGAAACGATGTAATGCATGCTCACAATATAGACTATGAGCAATTCAACAAGGCACACAAGCTTTTTAAGAAAGTGAATACAGAACTGGATTCAGCCATTGGAAAACTAATTGGTGCGAAAGAAATAAACACCGAAGTTACATCCACAGATTTTAATAACACACTAAGTTCAGCTTTGGCAGCTTTACATTCTCCGATTGACACAAGTGGCTTGCTTGTCGTATCCGAAGCATTAAAAAGCATTACATCAAATCAGCCAATTATTAGTCCGGAAGTCTCAAAAACCTTGTCGCAGATTGGACGGCTTGCGATGGGTGAATACACTTTGAAGCCCGAAGTGACAGCTGCTATTGCCAACCTTGGTAAAATTGCCGCTTTGCAAAGCGAAATAGCCCCAGCGACAAGAGCCATGAGTGAAATAGCAAAGCAGCTTGCATCATATAAAATTGACATTCCCCCGGCTGTAACAGAATTGCAGCAACGGCTATCTGAGATTGACTTTAGCATGTTGCCAGATAGCAATAATACTCAACAAGAAGATGAGGAGAAAAATCCTAATGAACCACATGAAATTTGAATCGCCGGACATGACGGCGCAGAACATAGACCGCATTGCTGCCCTGTTTCCCAACTGCATCACGGAGATGCTGGACGAGGAACACAGTACGCCGGAGAAGAAGGTGTACAAGCGGGCAATCAACTTTGAGCTGCTGAAACAGATGCTCTCGCCGGACGTGGTGGACGGCGATGAGCGGTATGAGTTTACATGGGTGGGCAAGAAGGCGGCAATCGTGGAAGCCAACAAGCCGATCCGCAAGACGCTGCGTCCCTGTGTGGCGGAGAGCAAGGATTGGGACACCACCGAAAACCTCTACATCGAGGGCGACAATCTGGAAGTCCTTAAGCTGTTGCAGGAAAGCTATCTTGGCAAGGTGAAGATGATCTACATCGACCCGCCGTACAACACCGGCAACGACTTCATCTATGCCGATGATTTCATGCGCTCACAGGAAGAAGAAAACGAGCAGATGGGAATGTACGACGAGGACGATAACCGTCTGTTCAAGAACACCGATACCAACGGGCGATTTCATTCCGATTGGTGCAGCATGATATATTCAAGGTTAATGATAGCAAGAAACCTACTTGCAGATGATGGCGTTATTTTTATATCCATTGATGAAAACGAAGTTGAAAATCTGAAAAAGATAGGTCGTGAAGTTTTTGGAGATGATAATTTTGCAGGTGAAATAATTTGGAAAAATAGCAGCAAAAATGATCAAGCATATATCTCTATTCAGCATGAATATATTTTGGCATTTGTTAAGAGTAAAGCTGTTAATACAGGTGAATGGTATGAGCCAAAAGAAGGTGTAGAGGAAATCGTAGCTGCTTTTGAGGGATTCCATAAACAGTATGGTGACGATTCGGAAGCAATTCATCAAGCGGCGCAAGCATGGTACAAATCGTTCCCTGCATCCAGCCCAATTTACGCCAACAAGCATTATTCTTGGATGGATAATCGTGGGGTGTACTTTGCTTCTGATATTTCAGGGCCACATTTTGGGCAATACAGATACGATGTCATTCATCCGGTCACTGGAAAAGTGGTTAAGGAACCAGCAAGTGGGTGGCGCTATCCGGAATATACCATGCTTGAAAGAATAAAGGAAGGACTTGTGCATTTTGGAAAAGATGAGACAACAGTTCCTTGTAACAAAACATATCTGGCGGATACCGTGAACCAGAGCGTAGGCAGTGTAAAATATAAAGATGGTAGAGCTGCGTCAAAGCAACTTACTGCTCTCATGGGATGTAATTGCTTCACGAACCCCAAAGATGTTGAAGTTTTGCAGTCGATATTCAAGTCGATCGGACTTAAAGAAAACGACATCATCATGGACTTTTTTTCGGGTTCAGCTTCGAGTGCAGAGGCTGTCATGAGAATAGGCGTGGAATTGAACATACCGCTGTCGTTTATTATGGTTCAGCTTCCGGAAGACTTGGATAAATCTTTAGCAACCGCAATAGGAAGCGCAAAACAAGTGATGTCTAATGCTATAGAATTGTGTGATACGCTGAGCGTTCCGCATTCACTTGCAGAAGTTGGAAAGGAGCGCATTCGCCGTGCCGGAGACAAGATTAAATCCGAAAGCCCCATGACCACGCAGAACCTCGATATTGGTTTCCGCGTCCTCAAGCTGGACGATACCAACATGAAGGACGTCTACTACGCGCCCGATGACTACGATCAGGGAATGCTTGCCGGACTGGAATCCAACATCAAGGATGACCGTACCGACCTCGATCTGCTGTTTGGCTGCCTGATCGACTGGGGTCTGCCGCTGTCCCTGCCGTATTCTTCCGAGCAAATCGACGGCTGCACCGTCCACACCTACAACGACGGCGATTTGATTGCCTGCTTTGACGCTAATGTCCCCGAAAGCGTGGTCAAGGAAATTGCCAAGCGCCGCCCGCTCCGTGCCGTCTTCCGGGATTCCGGCTTTGCCTCCAGCCCGGAGAAGATCAACGTGTTCGAAATTTTCAAGCTCTATATGCCGGAGGATGCAAATGACATCACCAAGCGCGTGAGGGTGATTTGATGAACGCCGACTTATTAGTCTATCAAGCAAAGTCATTTTATAACGCATATATAGCACTTGACCAACTAAGCAGGGATGATTCAGATGCACTGCTTTTGCTTTTTGCCCCTTTAATTGTAAACGGAGCGTTTTCAATCGAATTAACGCTCAAGGCAATTTTGGCAAAAAATCAAATTGAATATGAAAAAGAACACAACTTGCTAATTCTCTTTCGAATGCTTCCGAAATCCTTTCAACAGGAACTGTGGACATACTTAATCGAAAAGGCACCGGAGTATGCAGATCCTGAAAAATGTGTAGAGGAACTGGTCTTGCTATCAAATGCGTTTGTTGATTGGCGCTATGCATTTGAGGATAATCCTGCACCGGCTATTGACTCGCGCTTTTTGTCTGCCTTTGCAAATGCAGCGATTCGGACGATGTTTTCTTACTACAACACAGATTTACGTCCTGTGGCTAAAACGGAATCAGACAATGCGATTGAGCAAAAATTTCGTGATAACCGTGAAAAATGTAAAGAAATAAATCTGAAAATGATCAAAAAGAAAACCAAGGAGCATCAGTTATGAAACTCCAATTCAAACATCAAAAATTTCAAGCGGATGCGGCAAAAGCGGTCGTTGACGTCTTCGCCGGACAACCGTACCTCACGCCCACCTACATGATGGACAGAGGCTACGGCCAGCAAACAATCACCGATGAAGAAGACTTCACCGGCTGGCGCAACGAACGTATTGTCCCTGAGCTGTCCGACAAGCTGATTTTGGAGCATTTGCAAAAGGTGCAGCGTACCAATCAGATCAAGCCCTCCGACAGACTGGAAGGCCGCTATAATCTCACCATCGAGATGGAAACCGGTGTCGGCAAGACCTATACCTATATCAAGACCATGTACGAGCTAAACAAGCACTACGGTTGGAGCAAGTTTATCGTGGTCGTGCCGAGCATTGCCATCCGCGAGGGCGTCTATAAGTCCTTTCAGGTAACGCAGGAGCATTTTGCGGAGGAATATGGAAAGAAAATCCGCTTCTTCATCTACAATTCCGCCCAGCTCACCGAGATTGACCGTTTTGCGTCGGACAGCTCCATCAATGTCATGATTATCAACTCGCAGGCGTTCAACGCCAAAGGCAAGGATGCACGACGTATTTACATGAAGCTGGACGAGTTCCGTTCCCGTCGCCCGATCGATATTATCGCAAAGACAAACCCGATTCTGATTATCGACGAGCCGCAGTCGGTTGAGGGCAAGCAGACAAAGGAACGCCTGAAAGAGTTTAATCCGCTGCTGACGCTGCGCTACTCCGCAACCCACAAGGCGGACAGCATTTATAACATGGTCTATCGCCTTGATGCGATGGAAGCGTACAACAAGCGGCTGGTCAAGAAAATTGCCGTCAAGGGCATCACCGAGTCCGGCAGCACGGCAACCGAGGGATTTGTCTATCTGGAAAGCATCAATCTTTCCAAAGCTGACCCGACGGCGACCATCCAGTTTGATTACAAGGGCGCATCCGGCATCCGCAAGAAAACAGCAACGGTCGGAATCGGTTATAACCTTTACGACCATTCCGGTAATCTGGACGAGTACAAAGTCGGCTTTGTGGTGAAATCCATTGACGGACGCGACAACTCCGTGGAGTTCCTGAACGGCGTCAAAATCTTTGCCGGTGATGTGATCGGCAAGGTCAGTGAAGACCAGCTTCGGCGCATTCAAATCCGCGAAACCATTCTCTCTCACATTGAACGGGAGCGGCAGCTTTTCCATAAGGGTATCAAAGTGCTGTCCCTGTTCTTCATCGACGAGGTTGCAAAGTACAAGCAGTATGATGAGGCAGGACATCCCTTCAACGGCATCTATGCGGATATGTTCGAGGAAGAATACAACGACATTCTCAGCTCCATGCAGCGGGAAATCGGAGACGAGGACTACATGCGGTATCTGGACGCAATTTCCGCCCATGACACCCATGCCGGTTACTTCTCCGTTGACAAAAAGGGCAAGATGACCGACAGCAAGCTCTCCGACAAGAAGGAGGGTACGTCCGACGATATTGACGCCTATGACCTGATTATGAAGAACAAGGAGCTGCTTCTGGATCGAGACCCGAAGAAGTCTCCGGTGCGCTTCATCTTCTCCCACTCTGCGCTGCGTGAAGGTTGGGACAACCCGAATGTATTCCAGATCTGCACGCTGAAACAGAGCGGCAGTGAGGTTCGCAAGCGGCAGGAAGTCGGTCGTGGTCTGCGCCTTTGCGTCAATCAGGACGGCGAGCGTATGGACGCCAATGTTCTTGGCAATGATGTGCATTCCATCAATGTCCTGACGGTTATCGCCAGCGAGAGCTACGACAGCTTTGCAAAGGGCTTGCAGACGGAGATTGCAGACGCAGTTGCCGGACGTCCCGTGGCTGTTACCGCTGATCTGTTCAAAGACAAGGTCATTGTGGACGCCAGAGGCAACGAGCAGGTCGTGGACGGCGATACGGCGCAGGCGATTTATTTTGATTTGATCGTCAACGGCTATATCGACAAGAAGGGCGTACTGACCGATAAATATTATTCCGACAAAGCAAATGGTGCAATTCAGGTCGCGGAGGAAGTGGCGGACAGCCGCGATTCTGTGATCAATATTCTTGATTCCGTCTATGACAGCCGCGCCATGCAGCCGGAGAACGCCCGTGACAAGAACATCGAGCTGCAAGTTGATCCCGACAAGCTTGCCATGCCGGAGTTCAAAGCGCTCTGGAAGCGCATCAGCCCGAAATCCGTGTATGCGGTGGACTTTGATACAGATGAGCTTGTGAAGAAAGCCATCGCATCGCTCAACCAGAATCTTCATGTGCCGAGGATATTCTTCAAGGTTGAAACCGGCGCAATGGATGAGATCAAGTCAAAGGATTCGCTTCTTGACGGAAGCGCATTCTCAAAGTCAAAGTCATCTACTTATGACAGCAGCAAGCAAATCCGCGTGGGCAGCAGCGTGAAGTATGATTTAATCGACAAGCTGGTCGGAGAGACCGGTTTGACACGAAAAGCAGTTGTTGCAATTCTGACCGGAATTGAAAAGGCTGTTTTTGAGCAGTTCAAGTTCAATCCGGAAGAATTTATCATCAAAGCGGCAGCTTTGATCAATGATGAAAAGGCAACTGCAATCATTCAGCATATTACCTACAACGTGCTGGATGAGCATTACGACACGGACATCTTTACCGAACCGACTATCAAGGGCAAGCTCGGCACAAATGCGATGAAAGCGCAGCGGCATCTATACGATCATATCGTGTATGATTCCACGAACGAGCGTGATTTTGCAGCCGACCTGGACACCAACACAGATGTTGCGATTTATGTGAAGCTGCCGGACAGCTTTTATATTGCAACGCCAGTAGGACACTATAATCCGGACTGGGCGATTGCTTTCTATGAAGGCACAGTCAAGCACATCTATTTCGTCGCAGAAACGAAAGGCTCCATGTCCTCTATGCAGCTCCGGCACATTGAGGAATCAAAAATCCATTGCGCAAGAGAGCATTTCAAGGCGATCAGCAGTGGTAATGTGGTCTATGATGTGGTGGATAGCTACCAGACTCTACTTGAGCGAGTGATGAAATAACTCAAAACTTATGAGCTACGAATTGCACGGACAGGGAGATGCCTATGGACGCACGAAAGCACTTGATCATCATAAAGGGAAAAGACCAGACGGACTCGGTTGCAAGTTTCCAGTTTCTTGGCGATAAGTGCGAGGTCGTCTATACCTGTGCGCCCAATAAGACATACAGCTTTCAGCGTAGCAATGTGGAGATCCTACCCCTGCAAAAGAAGATTGACCCTGCGCAGGTGATTGTCACCGCAAATGGGAATACCATCCATGAGATCGATGAAATTCTTGATTTCGGTGGGTATTATCGTATTGTCCGCAACGGAAAGAAAGATTTATCATTTCGTAGGAATGAAGTGCAGTTCCAGCAAAATTGTCTGGCGGACGGTAAAAATCAAGAAACATTCCAATATTTCAAGGAGACTGCCGCGGCAATTAGCCTCGAGGTGGAAGGCATCAACATTCTGAGTATACAGTACAACAAGATCACGCAGGTCAGCGAAGATACTGTACTGGCGAACTATCTTACACCGCAAAAAGAAGTCAAAGCACCCAAGATGCCGGAGGCGGTAATCTATCCGTTTGGCTTGAACCAGAGTCAGAAGCTGGCGGTGGAGCGGGCGCTTTCCTCCAAAATCAGCATCATTCAAGGACCGCCGGGGACGGGAAAAACGCAGACGATCCTAAATATCATCGCCAATGTGGTTCGGAGCGGGAAGACTGTGGCGGTTGTATCCAACAACAATTCTGCAACGCACAATGTGGCAGAAAAGCTGGAAAAGAAAAATGCAGCCTTCTTGACTGCGTTTCTCGGCAGCCTTGCCAACAAAGAGAGGTTTCTGGATGCACAGACAGGCGCCTATCCGAATATGATCGATTGGGAAATGCCGCCGGAGGAGCAACAGCAATTAGACCGGGAAACGACTACACTTTCCAAAGAACTGAATGAAATGCTCAACGCCAAGAATCGCATTGCGGAAATTGAGCAGGAACTTTTGCAGCTGAATCCGGAGCAGCACTATTTTGAGGAATACTATGCGACTTACAGCGACGCGCCGATGGAGAGCCTGGACAAGCTGTCCTCGCAGAAAATCCTTGCGCTCTGGATGGAATTTGAACAACACGCAGAGCGCGAGAGCCGCTTAGGACTTTTGCAAAAACTCTCCATCATGTTCCGCTTCAATCGCAATGCGCTCAAACTGTTCCTCCGTTCTCCGAATCTGGTCATTCCCTATTTACAGAGTCAGTTTTATTCGGTGAAGAGGCGGGAACTGGAGGCCGAAAAGCAGGAATTGAACCGAAAGCTGGAGCGCTACGCTTTCGACGCGAAGATGGACGAGCTCACACAAAAGTCCCTGCGGCTGTTCCGAGCGGAGCTGGCAACACGGTATCATTGGCGGAATAATAGGCGATGCTTTGAAAAAAATGATTTCCGCCGGAATTCCGCGGAGTTTACCCGTGAGTACCCGGTGGTGCTCAGCACGACCTATTCCATTAAGGGGACGCTGAGCATTGAACATATCTATGATTACCTGATCGTGGATGAGGCCTCGCAGGTCGATTTAGCTACTGGCGTTTTGGCATTTTCCTGTGCGCGGAATATCGTGATTGTTGGGGACTTAAAGCAGCTCCCCAATGTGCTGACGGAGGATGACATTCGCACCAGTGATGCCATTTGGCAAAAGTACTCCTTGGATAAGCGGTATCGCTTTTCTACCCACAGTTTGCTGTCCTCTGCATTGGAAATATGGCAGAATGCCCCTGTTACGCTGCTGCGTGAACACTACCGCTGTCACCCGAAGATCATCAATTTCTGCAATCAGAAGTTCTACCACGGGCGGCTGATCGTTATGACCAAAGACCATGATGAGCCGGATGTGTTGACCATGTATCGAACAACCGCTGGCAACCACGCCCGTGGGCATCTCAACCAGCGCCAGATTGATGTCATCCAGCAGGAGGTGCTTCCGCAACTGCATCAGCAAAATTTCAAGAGCATCGGTATTATCACGCCATATCGGGACCAGGTGACAGCCATCCGCAAGCAGCTGGAAGATACTTATGAGGTGGACACCGTCCACAAGTTTCAAGGAAGGGAACAGGATGCTATCATTCTGACCTCAGTCGACAATGTCATCACAGATTTCGTGGATGATCCCCATATGCTGAATGTGGCGGTTTCCCGCGCGGTTCATTCTCTGGCTGTGGTCACATCGCAGGATCCATGCAATGACCAGACCAACTACGGCGACTTGACTCGGTACATCGAATATAACAATTTTGAAGTTATCCATAGTCAAGTCTACTCCGTGTTCGATATGCTCTATCAAGGCTATGCCGAGCAGCGCAGAGCTTACCTACAAAAACATAAGCGGATATCTGAGTATGACTCTGAGAATCTCATGTACTCCGTGATTCAAGAAGTGCTGGCCGAGGAGGCATTTTCCTCCATCGGCTGCGCGGTGCATGTTTCTCTTGCGACGCTGGTGAAGGACTATGAACCGCTGACAGCGGAAGAACGCAAATACGCTCGCAATCCGCTGACCCATGTGGATTTTCTGCTGTTTAATCAGATGGATAAGCGCCCCGTGCTGGCCATCGAAGTAGACGGCACTGCCTTCCATGAAGCCGAGAGCAAACAGGCAGAGCGAGATATGAAGAAGAACTCCATCTTGGAAAAGTGCGCCGTCCCGCTGCTGCGCCTCCGCACAGATGGCAGCGGGGAAAAAGAGAAAATCAAAAATGCACTAAAGAGGAACTGATTATGCCGAAAATTATCAGGAACGCGATCAGATGCAAGAAATGTGGAGACGTTATTGAAAGCAAGACTGTCCATGATTTCAAGTTTTGCAGCTGCGGTTCGTGCGCCGTGGACGGTGGCCTTGATTATCTTCGTAGGTGCGGAAACCTTGGAGATTAGGAAGAACTGTCCGAAGTGGAAAAGGTGGAAGACAACGGCGCGTTGGTTTGATTTTGAATGATAGGAATTGAGGGATAGAACCATGCCTCTTGAAATTGTTCGCAATGACATCACGAAAATGAGCGTGGACGCCATCGTCAACGCAGCGAAGGAATCTCTGCTGGGCGGAGGCGGCGTGGACGGCTGCATCCACCGTGCGGCGGGAGCGGAGCTTCTGGCCGAGTGCCGAAAACTGGGCGGCTGCAAGACGGGCGAAGCAAAGATGACCAAAGGCTACCGTCTGCCGTGCAAATATGTGATCCACACCGTGGGCCCCGTGTGGAACGGCGGTAAGTACGGCGAGCGGGAACAACTCGCCTCCTGCTATCGCACCAGCCTTGCGCTGGTGAAGAAGCACGGCTGCGAAACGGTCGCCTTTCCGCTGATCTCCTCCGGCGTTTTTGGCTATCCAAAGGATCAGGCGCTCCGGGTGGCGGTGGACACCATCAGCGAATTCCTCGCAGAAAACGACATGACGGTGTACATCGTCATTTTCGACCGCGCGGCGTACCAGATCGGCAATAAGCTTTTCGCGGACATCGCCGCCTACATCGACGACCACTATGTGGATGCCCACACCGACTCCCGCCGGGAGCGGATGCGCCGGATGGGCGTCGTCGAAAGCCGGATGCTGACCGCCTACGAGGACGTGTCCATGGCGGCCTCCGGGCTGGACGAGGCGCTTGCGCATCTGGATGCCGGATTTTCGGAGACGCTGTTGAAGCTCATCGACCACAGCGGCAAAAAGGACGCCGAGGTCTACAAGAAGGCCAACGTGGATCGCAAGCTGTTCTCGAAAATCCGCAATAACCCGGACTATAAGCCCTCCAAGTCCACGGCCATTGCCTTTGCCATCGCGCTGGAGCTGAGCCTGCCGGAGACCCGCGACCTCATTGCCCGCGCGGGCTACGCCCTGAGCCCCAGCAGCAAGTTTGATGTCATCATCGAGTATTTCATCATGCAGCGGGATTACGACATTTTCAAGATCAACGAAGCGCTGTTCGCGTTTGACCAGAGTTTGCTGGGGGCGTGAGAGTTGCGGCTAAGATATGATTCGCAAAAATAACAAGCTCTCTTGTGAAATCACGAAAGCGAGGGACCGAGATGAACGAAATTGAGACAGCAAGAAAGAACGAGCTCCTGAAAGCAATGTCTGCAACAGAGCTTGCGCCGCTAGAAGTCAAAAATGAAATCAGCGTGCAGACATATAGCAAAATACCCTTGTCGAGGCTGACGGCACTTGGAACGGGGTTTGAACCTGTTGTATCCGCCATACAGCAGGTAACGAGCCACGGACAAGCCACGAGCGGATTTTATAAAGTGACCATTCCCAAAGGCACGTATCTCGCTCAGTTCAAGGAGAGGTCAGGCTTTCTCGGGACAGCTGTCGGGGAGCACGGAATAGTAGGACAGGCACAGCTGAATCCATTGCTGTGTGACCCCACCACGCTCCTTGCAGCTGCGGCACTTGCCAACATAGATAAGAAACTGGACGCTATTCAAGAAGTGCAGCAGGAAATGCTGGATTTCCTTGTGCAGAAAGAAAAATCCGCATTGAAAGCAGATTTGAACTTTCTGATGGACATCCAAAACAACTACAAGTACAACTGGAACAGCGAAAAGTACAAGGCTGCCAACCACGCAAAGGTTTTGGACATACGCCAAGAAGCTGCTCGTCAAATTGACTTCTATCAAGAGCAGATCAAAAAGCAATTGGGCAAGAAAGCACTGCTCCATAGTGATCATGATGTTCAGAAAATGCTTGAAAAAGTTCAAGGTGAGTTTAAAGAATACCAGTTGGCTCTCTACATCTATGGTTTCGCCTATTTCCTCGAGGTTGTACTACAAGAGAACTACGAGAAAGCATATCTATCCGCTATTGCAAAGAGAATAGATGAAATGGCCTTCCAATACAGAGAGTTTTATTCGCTGGCATATTCTCAAATCGAGAATCTGTCGAAATCCTCTCTCCAAGCGCATCTGTTTGGCGGTCTGTCTGCAATAAACAAGGGAGCTGGAACGGCGATTGCCAAGATACCGGGTATCAACAAGTCGCAGATAGATGAAACCTTGATCGAAGCCGGTGAAAGAATAGGCGCTTACAAAAATCGCCGAGTGCAGACCACCATGCAGCAACTTTTAGAGAGACAAAGCAGCTGCGTTCGCCCGTTTATTGATAATATCAATGCCGTCAACCGCCTCTATAATGAGCCGGTTACGCTGATATTCAATCATGACACGCTATATTTGGGGTCAACTCCGGATCAAACATAAATGTCGCCCCACAGGCGACCAAACCCTCCTTCGGCTGCGCTACAATGTGAGCGCAGTCAAAACAAGGAGGGTTTTCATTATGACAGAATTGGTTTTCATCATGGATCGCAGCGGCTCCATGGCGGGGCTAGAGGCGGACACCATCGGCGGCTTCAACTCCATGATCGCGAGGCAAAAACAGGAGGCAGGCGAGGCGCTGGTCTCCACCGTGCTGTTTGACAATGAGAGCGTGGTCATCCACGACCGCTTACCGCTGGAGAAGGTGCCGCCCATGACCGAGAGAGAGTATTACACTCGTGGCTGCACGGCACTGTTAGATGCCGTGGGCAGTACCATCCGTCACATTGCAGGCATCCACAAGTACGCCCGCCGGGAGGATGTGCCGGAGAAGACGATGTTCATCATCACCACCGACGGCTACGAAAACGCCAGCCGCAGCTACGATTACGAGACGGTGCGGCGCATGATCGAGCACGAAAAAGAGAAGTACGGCTGGGAGTTTTTGCTCTTGGGCGCAAATATCGATGCGACAAGGGAAGCGGCACGCTTCGGCATCGGCGCAGACCGGGCGGTGAACTACAAGTGCGACGAGGCGGGCACGGCGCTCAATTACGAGGTCATCAGCGAAGCTGTGTGCAGCGTCCGAGCGGCACGACCGCTAAGCGCCGACTGGAAGCAGCGCATTGACGAGGATGTGAAGAAAAGAGGGAGGTGAGCGTATGTACGGCGCGATTTTGGGCGACATCGTGGGCAGCCCCTACGAGTTCGATTTCAACAACTACAAGGCAAAGGATTTTCCGCTGTTCAGCCGCCGTTCCGACTTCACCGACGATACGGTGATGACGCTGGCCGTGGCGAAAGCGCTGCTGGATACCCGTGGGCAGGATGATGCCGCCATCAAGGCGGCGTTGGTGCAGCAGATGCAGCGGCTGGGTCGTGCCTACCCAGACATGGGCTATGGTGTGCGCTTTGGCAGCTGGCTGAGCAGGAAGGATCCGCAGCCGTACCATAGCTATGGCAACGGCAGCGCCATGCGGGTGTCGTCTGCTGCATGGCTGGCGAAGGACATGGCGGAATCGCTGCATCTGGCGCAGCTTACCGCCGAGGTGACGCACGACCACCCAGAGGGCATCAAGGGCGCACAGGCCACCGCAGGGGCGATGTTCCTTGCACGCACCGGCCACGGCAAGGCGGAGATAAAGGCGTGTGTTGAGCGCAAGTTCGGCTACGATCTCAGCCGCACCTGCGACGAAATTCGCCCGGATTACCGGCATGTCGAGAGCTGCCAAGAGACCGTGCCGCAGGCAATCACCGCGTTTTTGGAGAGCCGCGATTTTGAGGATGCCCTGCGCACGGCGGTATCCCTCGGCGGCGACAGCGACACGCTGGCCGCCATCACCGGCAGTATCGCCGAGGCCTTCTACGGCGTTCCCGAAAATTTAAAGCAGCAAGCTCTCCGCAGCCTTCCCACAGACTTGACAGAGATTTTGCTCGAATGGGAAGCAACTGTGAATTGACGCTTGGAGTATAAAAAGAGCTTTGCAAGATGCAAAGCTCTTTTGATGTGTTTGTACCCTCGATTCGATACAAGATACCCGTTTATAACGGTAGGTCCAGCCCTAGTTTCCTGTAGCGGTATCGTAATATTGTTGTTTAGGCAGAATTATCCGTGGAAAGCGGCGACTACCGCATCTTTAAACTTCTTCAGCAGACCGCGATTAGCAAGTTCTTCTTCCACCATTGCCTTGTACTTTTTATAGACATATTCTTCAATGTCTTTTTCGGTCATACAGTCAAGCAGCATTACGCTGCCAAGTTTAGACAACAGTTTCGCAATTTCTGCAAAGTGCTTGGTGTTTTCCTCCATCTGAGGGTACTCTGCCATTACGCGCTTTTCCGCCTTCAGTGTGCCAAGAACGATTATTTTCTCACTGGAGAAAGAACGCCAGGTCAGTTCCCTGAAGCGGAGAGGATACTGCCCATCCAAGCAGATCCCGGAAAACACGCTCATTTCCATCACTGAGGAAGTTCTGGGCAGCACGGATACCCTTTACGATAAAATAACGGCAATCAGAGCGGAGAAAGACAACGCCTTGGTATTCTGCTTCAAAGATGGTTCGGAAACCGTTAAACGGTGGCAAGACCGTTCCAGGGCAGAAAGCTGGACGGAGGAAATGAAAGAGGCCGCACGGCAGAAAGCACTTGAGAGGAGCAAACATAATGGCTAAGAACATTACGGTCATCCCTGCCACATTGGACCGGCACACAGGGATATCTTCCGATATGCATTACAAACGGAGAGTTGCGGGATACGCCCGTGTATCTACTGATAGTGAGGAACAGCTTACAAGCTACGAGGCACAGGTGGATTATTACACGCAGTACATCAAGGCGAATCCCGAGTGGCAGTTTGTTGCCGTATATACGGACGAAGGCATATCCGCGACCAACACCAAACACCGGGACGGATTCAACCGCATGGTGCAGGATGCTCTTGATGGGAAGATCGACCTCATCGTCACCAAATCTGTCAGCCGCTTTGCCCGAAACACGGTGGACAGCCTCACTACCGTCCGAAAGCTGAAAGAAAAAGGTGTGGAGGTCTATTTCCAAAAGGAAAACATCTACACCCTGGACTCCAAGGGTGAATTGCTGATCACCATCATGTCCAGCCTTGCCCAGGAGGAGAGTCGGAGCATCTCCGAAAATGTGACCTGGGGACAGCGGAAACGCTTTGCTGACGGAAAGGTAAGTATGCCGTACCGCCATTTCCTTGGATACCGCAAGGGCGCGGACGGTCTGCCGGAGATCGTGCCGGAGGAGGCCGAGTTGGTGCGGCGGATATATAGGATGTTCATGCAAGGCAAAACCCCACACGCTATTGGTAAGATTCTGACAGCAGAAGGTATCCCTACTCCGGCGGGCAAAACAAAATGGCAGTCCTCCACCATTGAGAGCATCCTGCAAAACGAAAAATACCGTGGCGATGCCCGGCTGCAGAAGAAATTCACGGTGGACTTTCTACAGAAAAAGATGAAGGTCAATGAGGGTGAAGTTCCACAGTATTATGTGGAGAACAGCCATCCTGCTATCATTGACCCGGAGGAGTGGGATTTGGTACAAGCTGAATTCTCCAGGCGAAAGGCCCTGGGTAATCGGTACAGTGCCGCAAGCGTATTCTCTTCCATGATTTTCTGTGGCGACTGCGGTTCGGTGTACGGCTCAAAGGTATGGCACTCCACAGACAAATACCGCTGCATCATCTGGCAGTGCAATAACAAATTCAAAGGCGAACACCATTGTACCACACCACATCTGTACGAAAAGGACATCAAGGCATTGTTCCTCCGGGCATTCGGAAAGCTGATGGCTGACCGAGAGCATATTCTGGAGGACATCCAATTGGTGCAAGCCGCTCTGTGTGACTGCACGGAATTGGACACGCAGCAAGCTGCCTTGGTAGAGGAGATGGAGATCGTAGGGGAACTGATTCGTCAGTGCATTGAGGAAAATACCATCAAGGTGCAGAACCAGGCAGAATACATGGAGCGGTATGAACGTCACACCTGCCGTTATGAAAAAATGAAGAAGCGGTACGAAGCCATTGAAGTGGAACGGCAGCGCCGGAAGGAGCAGAACGACCGCATCAGCGCTTTTTCTGCGATGCTGGCAGGACAGTCGGAGATGCCCATTGAATTCAATGATGACCTTTGGTTGGCGGCAGTCGATCATGCCACGGTCAATGCGGATGAAACGGTGACCTTTACCTTCAAAAGCGGAATTGAGATAACGGAACAGATGTAAAAAGGCTCGGAGCGTGGGTTATCTCCCAAGTTCCGAGCCTTGCTCTCTATGTTTTGATATGCACCTACGGACAGAATAATCCAACGATACCGGGTTCTTTACAACGTAAAACGGACTGTTTTCTGTAGTCAAAAGTCCAACGATAGCAATGAATTTCCCGCTTCGGAGGTCGGTAGATGAATGGGTGCATTTCCGAATGAAAAAGCCTTGATATGACAGTGGTTTCCCGCATAAAAATAACGAACCGACAGTCGATAATTGTATCAACTGTCGGTTCAGTTATGGTCCGAGTGGAGGGACTTGAACCCCCGGCATCCTGCTCCCAAAGCAGGCGCGCTACCAACTGCGCTACACCCGGATATGGTGCGCCTTACGCTTTCTTGGCGGTCGGCTTTACGATTATAACCCAAAACTGGGAGGTGCGCAAGAGTATATTACCGCAAAACTACCTTTTAAATTTGAAATGTTGGCAAAAAATGTGGCGTGTTTTGAAGCGTGCAAAAAAGTCACAAGACTTTTTTGACACGCTGAAGCGGCGGCACATCGTGTGCCGCCGATTTTCTTATTCAAGCAGCTTGGCAAATCCGCCGAGTATATTGTCGTTTATGTCGCCGGTGAGGGCATTGTTATAATTACAAATAAAAGTTCCGGCGATGAGGATCATCATGCACTCGGCTTCCTTTTTGCCGACCTCGGGGCCGTATATGCGCTGAAGACAGGCCTCCATGACCTGCCGCCACTCCCGAAACTCGCCCATGACGAGCTCCTCGACCCGCTTATTATAATGCGCAAGCACATAGGTCTGCGTTGTGGCATTCGGGCGCTCCTCGCCGACACGGCCGTTGGCGACATAGCTCATGAAAGCGTTCATATACGCCAAATTCGACTCGTAATCGGCACGGTCGTGCTCGGAAAACCACTGCTTGCACTTTTCGCTCATGAACTCACGGGTGTAGCGCACATAGCTTATTATAAGCTCCTCCTTGTTGCCGAAATAGTTGAGCAGCTTGGGGTGCGACATGCCGGCCTCGGCGGCGATATCACGCAGCGAGACATTCATGAGCGGCTTTTTATCGATACACCGCTGGAACGCCATGAGGATATCATGGCGCACGGCGTCTTTATCAACGATCAGGGGCATATGAAAACCTACCTTTGCACAGTGTCATCCGTCAGCGTCATGACCACATGCTGACACAGCAGCAGCCCTGCGCTTGCCGGCACCCACACGAGCGAGCCGGGCACGCTGCGGCGACCGGGAGGCGGCGCTTCAAGCTGCTCGGGCTGCATGGGCTCCTCGGGCGAGAACACGACATCGAGATGCTCAATGCCGACATTTCGCAGCTCCCGCCGCACGACCCTTGCCAGCCGGCAATTGGTCGTCTTTTTGATATCGCACAGCATGAGCTTCTGTGCATCGCACTTGTTGCCGGTGCCGAGGGCGGATACGATGGGGATGCCGCGCTCCTTGGCGGTGCGGACAAGGTCGACCTTACATGAGACGAGGTCGATGCAGTCTACAATGAAGTCATAATCTGCGAAAAACTCGTCCCGGTGCTCGGCGTCGTAGTGACCGCACACGGCGGTGACTTCAAGCTCGGGATTGATATCCAAAAGGCGGTTTTTCATGACCTCGGCCTTGCCCATGCCGACGGTCGATTCCAGTGCGCACAGCTGGCGGTTTATGTTGCTGCGCCCGACGGTGTCACGGTCAATGAGCGTGAGCCTGCCTACACCGCTTCTGGCCAGCGCTTCTGCGCACCACGAGCCTACGCCGCCGAGACCGAACACGGCGACATGGCTGCTTTTTAATTTTTCCATTGCCGCTTCACCGAGCAGCATACGGGCTCTTAAAGTTCTTTCATTCATAATGCTCTAAAAAAGACCGCCGTTTTCAGGGCGAACACAGACAAGGAGAAACCGGCTTTGACCGGCTCTTTTCCACCCATACTTCACAAAAATTTCCGGTAATACACAAAGTATTGCCGGAAATTTGTTGTTTTGTCTGAACGAAAAATACTTCGGTCAAAACTGCTGCGCACCCTGTAAAAGTGCGTCTGTCCATAAGGCGGAAAGTCTGTTTTTACAGGGCATATTATCCCAATCTGAATTCGCCCTTTGCGGCCCGAAGTTTAATTTTCTTATCTGCCGATATACCTTGCACCGAAGGAGGTGGAGACCTTTGCGTCCTTGGTCACGACGCCGAGCTTTTCCTCCTGCCACTTCTCAAGTGCTTCGCTGCGAAGAAGATTCTGCGCAATATAATCACAAAGGTTCATATCGCCGCTCTCGTCGGTCTTGTGCTTGTTGTTGTCACGGGACTTGAACTGGACGATGTAAGCGCCGGTGCTGCCCTTGATGACGGTGACATCACCTTTTTTGCGCTCGGAGCTTTGCAGCCACTGTGCGATATCTGCTTCAATACTGCTGCCGGAGACATCCTTCTGGTTGCTGAGCTTTGCGTCCTTGACGGTTTTCTTCACGGCCTTTTCGAGGCTGAGCTTATCCTTGTCCATCGAGTCCTTGATCGTGTTTGCGGTCTCCATAGCCTTGCTCAGAGCCGCATCGGTGGGGGCGGCGGCAGTGCCGTCTTCATTCTTCTCGGTTGCGGCTTCGACGAGGTAGAAGTCGTAGGTAAACTTGTCGTAATCGTCCTTGACGCTTGCGTACTTTTTGGAAAGCTCGGAAGCGGTGAAGCTGTATGAATCGGCAATCGACTGCTGAGCCTTGGTGGCCAGCTGCTGAAGCTCCATGACCTCACGCACGACTGCACTGTTGCAGCCGCGGCCGTAGTTGGCGGCGATGAGCTTATCGGAATTGGCATAGCCGTATTCCTTGGCGTTTTCAAAGGTCTTCATCTGCTCGTCGATGGATGCGTTATCGTCCTTGTCAAGGCTGATGTCGTTAGCCTTGGCATAAGCCTCAAGTGCCGAAAGCTGCTTGAGGAAGGACTTGGTGCTGTCCATGAAATAGTCGTCCCAGGTGTAATCCTCGCCCTTGTCGCCGGACATGGTACACTTCTGCTCGTCAAGAGGCTTGGAGGTGTCCAGACCGATCAGCGAAGCATAGTCGCCGTAGCTGTTGATTATATTCATGTACTGCATATTATAAACATAGTTGCATTCGGCAACGGAGAAGCTGCGGCTGCCTGCCTTGACGCCGAGCTCTTCGCTTGCGTTGTAGTTAACGGTCATGCCGGTAAGGTTTCTGTAAAAGGCACCGGTGTTGAGATAGATGACAAAGGCGAAGAAGACGACGATAAGGATACCGATGATGGTCCATTTGATCTTCTCCTTTTTCTTTTTCTGAGCCTCCTTCTGAGAAGAGAGGGTCTTTCTGTCACTGCCGACATAACGGTCGGTCTGACGGGATGATCTTTCGGTCGATGCGCTCATAGACTAATCTTCCTTTTCTAATTTTCTAAGCACAAAACTTGATTTTACCATTATAGCGCAATCGCACGCAGGTTTCAACTGCTATTTTGCGACGGTGCTTGAACAAAATGCGGACGCATGCTATAATCCTAACCGAACGGAGGGCGGCAAGTGAAAAAACGATGGAAGAAAACGGCTGCGGCTGTCTTTATGATCATTGCGCTGGTTTGCCTTGCAGGCGTTTTTCTCATACGGGATAGCGCCGAAAATTTGGAGCTTACGCGTTATACTGCGGAGAACGCCGGACTGCCGGAGAGCTTTGCCGGCTTTAAGATAGTGCAGCTGTCGGATTTCCACGGTGCTGAATTTGTTGACGATATAGTCAGGCTCGTTAAAGCCGAAAAGCCGGATATCATCGCCCTTACCGGCGATTTCATCACCGATGGCGGCGATTTGCCGGCGGTGCGTGAGCTGGCGCAGCGGCTTACGGATATCTGCGATGTGTATTTTGTCAGCGGCAACCACGATTTTGCGTCGGGCAAGATCGACGAGCTCAGTGACATTTTGAAAGCCTGCGGCGTAAAATATCTCAGGAACGAGTATGTGGTGCTGGAGCGCCGCGGCGAGCGCATCGTGCTTGCCGGTGTTGAGGATCCCAACAGCTGGGCGGATCTCGAACCGCCGGAAGAATTTATCGGGCGGCTGCGGGCGGAGTTTCCCGACGACTATGTCGTCCTGCTTGGCCACCGCAACTACTGGATGGAAAAGTACCCGGAGCTTCCGGTACAGCTTATCCTCTGCGGTCACTCCCATGGCGGCATCGTGCGTATACCCGGTATCGGAGGACTTCTGGGCACAGATAGGACTCTCTTTCCCGACTACGAAGCAGGAAAGTATGATAACGGCCGCTACACGATGATAGTCTCCCGAGGCATCGGAAATTCCGTTGCGCTGCCGAGATTTTTTAACCGACCCGAGATAGTCGGCGTAGTTTTGAAAAATTAACAGTCATGTTTTTCGCCTGTCGTACATATAATGAATGTATGCACTGCCATCGACTGACAGGGGAATGCACGCCTGACAGCGCCCCTTTCAGCGCCTTCCACCCTTTTTTGCCTTGGGGGGTTACGACCCGCCTTCACCAAAAAAGAACGAAAATCAGCCTGCCAAAACCGTGTATTTCCCTATCAGTCGAGGGCAAAAAGTTTGAGGTGAATTATATGGAAACGGATATTGACGACATGATCTTCGGCGACTGCGACCCGGGACCGAGTGACAGATAAAAACCGAGAACTTAAAAAAGTTCTCGGTTTTTTATTTTTCATCATATGTGCGCTCTGAGATTATGTATCTCGGTCTGCCTTTCGTTTCGAGGTATATCTTGCCGATGTATTCGCCGATTATGCCAAGGCAGATCAGCTGCACGCCGCCGACAAAGCAGACGATGCAGGTCGTGCTTGCCCAGCCTGCGACCGTTTCGCCGCACAGCGCCGAGACTATGGCCCAGATAACGCCGACAAAGCTTAAAAGCGCAACGAATACGCCGAACGAGGTGATGAGCCGCAGGGGCTTGACGGACAGGCTCGTTATGCCGTCGGCGGCAAGGGAGAGCATTTTTTTGAGCGGGTACTTGCTCTTTCCGGCAAGGCGCTCGGCTCTTGCGTATTCAACGCAGGTGCTCTTGAATCCAACGAGCGGCACCATGCCGCGCAGAAAGAGGTTTACCTCCTTGAAATTCGCAAGCTCCCTGAGCACCCTTGCCGACAGCAGACGGTAGTCTGCGTGGTTGTACACGACCTCGGCACCCATCTTCTCAAGCAGCTTATAAAAGCCCTGCGCCGTGGTGCGCTTAAAAAAGCTGTCGGTCTCACGGGACGAGCGCACGCCGTAGACGACATCACAGCCGTCGAGATACGCTGCGACCATCTTGTCCATTGCGTCAATGTCGTCCTGCCCGTCGCAGTCGATGGAGATGCTTATATCGCAGCGATCCCTGGCTTCCATCAGCCCTGCCAGCAGGGCGTTCTGGTGCCCGCGGTTGCGGCTTTGGCTGATGCCGATATAGTGCTCGTTTTCCTCGGAAAGCGCTCTTATAAGCTCCCATGTGCCGTCTGACGAGCCGTCATTTACGAACATGATTCGGCTGTCATCGGATATGAGCCCGTCATCGCATAGCTGCGTGAGCTTTTTTAAGAACATCGGCGCCGTTATCGGCAGCACCTCCTGCTCGTTATAGCAGGGGATGACGATATACAGTACAGGCTTTTGCACCGAAATACCTCCGTTTCGTCCGTCAAAGGGCGTATATCTCAAAAATTCCGATGGCGGTCACACGCTCCGTGTCGTCATAGACCTTGGTCTCGATGACCGACACCGTTCGACCCTTTTTGACCATCCTGCCCTCGGCACGAAGCACCGTGCCTCTTGACGGGCGCAGAAAATGCATATTGCTGTTGAGCGTAACGCCCGGGTGATCCTCTCGGGTCACGAGAACGCCCGCCGCGACATCGCACAGCGAGTACACAAAGCCGCCGTGTGCCATCTCAAAGGGGTTCGATGTCTTATCACTGAGCTTGCCGATAACGATGCAGTGCTCGTCGTCGAAATCGACTACCTCAATGCCGTTGTGAATATTAAAGCCGCTTAATCTGTTTGCTTGTTCAAGGTATTTTTGCTTATCCATGCTATTCCTCTGAAAACGAAAACTCACAGATAAGTATAGCTTAATTTTCACCTTTCGTCAAAATTATTTTTTCGCCGCTAAGCTCCGCCGACACCCTGTCGCCCCTGCCGAGTCTGCCGTCGAGCAGCATTTCGGCGGCGCTGTCCTCGATGAGACTCTGTATCGTGCGCCGCAGCGGCCTTGCGCCGAACTTTTCGTCATAGCCCTTATCGGCAAGCGCATCGATGACGCTCTCGGGAACGGATAGATCCATGCCCAGCTCCTCAAAGCGCCCTGCGACGGTGCAGATCATGCGTTCGGTGATGCTGCGTATCTCGGGGCGGGTGAGCCGGTGGAAAATTATCGTGTCGTCGATGCGGTTCAAAAACTCGGGCTTGAAGGTCCGGCGCAGCTCCTCGTTGACACGCTCTTTGAGCTCCGAGTCCGCCGCCTGCTGCCCCTCGGCCTGCGAAAAGCCCAGCTTCCGCCGACCCTCGGTCATCGCCTTTGCGCCGATATTCGAGGTCATGACGATTATCGTGTTGCGAAAGTCTATCTTCCGCCCGCCGGAATCTGTCAAATGCCCGTCGTCCATTATCTGAAGCAGAATGCCCCACACATCCTCGTGCGCCTTTTCAATCTCGTCAAACAGCACCACCGACCACGGCCTGCGCCGCACCTTCTCGGTCAGCTGGCCGCCGTCCTCGTAGCCGACATAGCCCGGAGGCGAGCCGATGAGCTTGCTCACGGCGTGCTTTTCCATGTACTCGGACATATCAAGGCGTATCATGGCATCCGCTTCGCCGTACACTGCCTCGGCCAGCGCACGGCAAAGCTCCGTTTTGCCCACACCCGTGGGGCCTAAAAACAAAAAGCTTCCTATCGGCCTGTTGGGGTCGGATAGCCCCACTCTGCCGCGGCGGATGGCTCGTGCTACCGCCGACACGGCCTCGCTCTGGCCTATCACACGGCGGTGCAGTATCGTCTCCATGTCACGCAGACGGCGGGTCTCGTCGGAGTTCAGGTTCGTCACTGGGATGCCCGTCCACAGCGACACGATGTCGGCGATATCCTCGGCGGTGACTAAGCTTCCTCGGCTGACACGGATATGCGCCGCCGCCTCGTCAACAAGGTCTATCGCCTTGTCAGGCAGAAAGCGGTCGTTTATATAGCGCACGGAAAGATCGACCGCCGCCGTGAGCGCAAGGTCGGATATATGCACGCAGTGGTGCTTTTCAAGGCTCGTCCGCACGCTTTTGAGCATCTCGAGCGTGCTGTGCCGGTCGGGCTCGGTTACCTTCACGGGCTGGAAGCGGCGCTCTAACGCTGAGTCCTTTTCAATGTGACGGCGGTACTCCTCGGGTGTCGTTGCGCCGATTATCTGCACCTCGCCACGCCCGAGAGCGGGCTTCAGAATGTTCGCTGCATCTATCGCACCCTCTGCCGAGCCTGCACCGATTATCGTGTGCAGCTCGTCGATAAAAAGTATCACATCGCCGGCCTTTTTGACATCCTTCAAGACCGCCTTGACACGCTCCTCAAAGTCACCGCGGTACTTCGTGCCCGCAAGGAGAGCGGGCATGTCCAGCGACACCAGCCGCTTTCCCGCCATGCTCTCGGGTGCGCTGCCGCCTGCGATGTAGAGCGCTATGCCCTCGGCGACCGCCGTTTTTCCCACGCCCGGCTCGCCGATGAGCACGGGATTGTTTTTCGTGCGGCGTGAAAGTATCTGCACGCTGCGGCGTATCTCATCGTCACGGCCGATGACCGGCTCTATGCCGCCTGCGGCCGCAAGCTGTGTAAGGTCACGGCTGTATTGGTCCAAAACCCTCGTCTCGCTGTGGCGGGTGCTCGTTTTGACACTCGACTGCGGCTGGCGGCCCCTCTGTGAGCCTGCGCCGAACACCGCCATGATATCGGTGTAAATTTCATTCAGGTCGAAGCCTGCGGTCACGAGCGCCGCCGCGCCGCCGCACTCCGGCTGGCGGAGTATGCCGAGCAGAATGTGCTCCGTGCCGACATAGCTGTGACCGAGCTTGGCAGCATCACCGGCCGCCTTTTCAATCGCTGACCATGCGTGCTTTGTAAGCCCCTGCGCCGGCGTACCGGGTGCGCCGAGCCCCGCAGCGTCGGAAATTATCTCCCGCAGCCTGCGCTCTGAAACCCCACGCTCACGCAGTATCCGTGCGCCCAAGCCCGCCCCCTCGTGCACGATGCCAATCAGCAAATGCTCCGTTCCCACATAGCTGTGACCGAGACTGTATGCCGCAAGGCGAGCCTGCTCGATGGCCGACTCCGCTTTTTCCGTAAATTTCTCGTTATTCTTCAAGGCAATATTCCCCCTTGTATGCATAATATAACCTGCGTTCCGTGCCAAAACTGCCGAAATTGAGCAGCCGCATACGGGATTATTGCCAAAAAGCCAAAGAAATAAATACAAAGTGAAAAATTGCATTTGCATTTTTGAATTTCTGTGGTACAATGCAGAGTGCAAGTTAGTTGCTTGATAACAAAATGGAGGTAAATACTATGGCATTTGTTATTACTGAAGAGTGTCTGTCCTGCGGCTCCTGCGCAGAGCAGTGCCCCGCTGAGGCTATTTACGAGGGCGAGTCTCATTTCGAGATCAACCATGAGAAGTGCCTGTCCTGCGGTTCCTGCAAGGCTCAGTGCCCCGCAAAGGCAATCATTGAGGTAGACGACGAAGAGTAATTCTTCACATAAAAAGTCTGCGGTTATGTTCGTAGGTGAACCATACCGCAGGCTTTTTATTATCCGGACGGGCCAATCTCCGCCTGTGCTGCGTTAAAGTCCTAGGAAATACTCAACAGTATTTCCGTCGGACTTCGCCTTGCACAGACGAAGATTATCTCCGTCCGATGAAGTTCGTGGATGGGCCAATCTCCGCCTGTGCTGCGTTAAAGTCCTAGGAAATACTCAACAGTATTTCCGTCGGACTTCGCCTTGCA
>OJPD01000498.1_pt1 | contig 28361 bp, 23 predicted proteins | sample 1598371 | NCBI WGS metagenome assembly OJPD01 (sample SAMN03922478, study PRJEB24848) | human gut metagenome | isolation source: stool sample | host: Homo sapiens | place: Germany | collected 2010-11
GATTGAAAGTCAAGGGCTGCGGCCCTTGACAATCCCGGAGAGACTTTTTCGACAACCTTTGGGCGGCACACGCGGCGCCGCCCAAAGGTTTTGTTTGTTCCTTTTACATTTCGAGGCTGCCCGCCGTGCGCGGGAAGGGCAGCACGTCCCGGATGTTCGCCATGCCGGTCACATACATCACCATGCGCTCGAAGCCGAGGCCGTAGCCTGCATGCTGCACGCCGCCGAACTTGCGCAGCTCAAGATACCAGCCGTAGTCGGACATATCCATGTTGAGTTCCGCGATGCGCTTTTCGAGCACGTCGAGCCGCTCCTCACGCTGGCTGCCGCCGATGATCTCGCCCACGCCGGGTACAAGCAAATCCGCCGCCGCGACGGTTTTGCCGTCGTCATTCACGCGCATGTAAAAGGCCTTGATGTCCTTCGGGTAATCCGTCACGAACACGGGCTTTTTGTAGATCTGCTCCGTGATGTAACGCTCATGCTCGGTCTGGAGATCGCATCCCCATTCCACGGGGTATTTAAACTCCACATCCGCCTTTTTGAGCAGCTCCACCGCCTCGGTATAGGTGATGCGGGCAAAATCGCTGTTTACGACGTTTTCCAAACGCTCAATGAGGCCCTTATCCACAAACTGATTGAAGAACTTGAGCTCCTCCGGGCAGCGCTCCATCACCGTGCGGATGATATATTTCACCATCGCCTCCGCAACGTCCATATCGCCCGCAAGGTCGCAGAAGGCCATCTCCGGCTCGATCATCCAGAACTCTGCCGCGTGGCGCGCCGTGAAGGAATATTCCGCGCGGAACGTCGGGCCGAAGGTGTAAATGTCACGGAAAGCAAGCGCGAACGCCTCGCCGTAAAGCTGGCCGCTGACGGTCAGGTTCGCGGCCGTGCCAAAGAAATCCTTAGTGAAATCCACCGCGCCGTCCTCCGTGCGCGGTGGATCGGCCGGGTCGAGCGTCGTCACGCGGAACATCTCACCCGCGCCCTCGCAGTCGCTCGCCGTCAGGATGGGCGTATGCACATAAAGGAAGCCGCGCTCGTCAAAGAAGCGGTGGATCGCCTGCGCCACGACGGAGCGCACGCGGAACGTGGCCTGGAACGTATTGGTGCGGGGCCGGAGGTGCTGGATGGTGCGCAGATATTCCAGGGAATGGCGTTTCTTTTGCAGCGGATAATCGCTCGGGCAGTCGCCTTCGATGGAGATCGTCTCCGCCTTGATCTCAAAAGGCTGCGGCGCATCCGGCGTAAGCACGAGCTCGCCCTGGACAGAGATTGCGCAGCCAGTACTGAACGCGCGCTTGACAGCCTCGTCTACCCGATCCTGCTCATAAACCACCTGCACCGGTTTGAAACAGGAGCCGTCCGTCAGCTCAATAAAGCCGATGGTCTTGCTCGCGCGCGCGGTCTTGATCCAGCCGGCAACCGTTACGGCGCCCGCATGCTTTTCCGGGCAGCGAACCAACTCGCATAGCCTAACCATAATACCCTCCAAAAAACAATCAGTTAATTTTTACATTTTAGCCTACAACGGCATGTTATGCAAGCGCCGCGCATAGATTTTATCTTGACTCATTCGGTTTTAACCAAAAATATGCGAGGTGCCGCTCATGTATTATTCTCCCGTCCCCCTGCTCGTCATCCGCGCCGATACGCCAGCGCTTGTCGAAGTCAACGGCCACCCTGCCGGCGAATGCGGCGCGGATACGCACATCGCCCTGCCGCTCTCCGACAGCGGGGATTATTACGTCGCCCTGCTCCCCCTTGCCGACCGCACAGACGCCCGCCTTTACCCGATCACGCGCAAGATCAGCTTTGAACGCGGCTCCATCAGTGCCCGGCCTGCGCCGGACGTGGGCGTATGCGCATGGCCTGGCGGCGTGTTTGAGCTCACGATGCGCGCCGGCAGGCTCCGCTGCGATTCCGCCGGCCGCGTGCCATACCGGATCGACCGCATCGAGCCGCGCTTGGGCGGCCGCGCCTTCCAGCTCACGCTGTATTATGAAAGCGGCCTCAAACTTTCCATCGAGGAAAACGGCCGGCCGCTCGGCGGCTACGCGCTGGGCGAAGGGGAGAACGGCGCGCTCAACGTGGTGGAGCTTGGCGGCGCGTCCTATGTGGCCGTGCATACCCAGGGCAAGCACAGCGAGCGCTTGCTGCTCCTGAACGCCGGGATGGAGGAAGCGCTGGACGTTTCCGCGGCAGCCGTGCGCATCGAGGGCGGCGCGGTGGAAGCCATCGACCCGCTCGGTACGCTGCTCGGCCACGAACGCCGCGTGCGCTATCAATATGAAATCGGGGAAGGCTTTGTAGCCTCCCCTGCTGAGATCGGTTTTTTCACCTGCGCGCCGCGCACACCACGCGGCACGCTCGAGCGTGCCGTGGCCTTTGCCGAAGCGATACGCGAAGGGTTTGAGGCGGAAGCCCTGTCCTACCTTTCGGAGGACCTCGCCGCCGCGATCGGCTTTGAAGCGCTGCGGGAGTTCCTCGGCACCTTCACCGCCGCGCGCCCTCCCATCTCAGACGGGAGCGGCCGTTTCCTCGGCCTCATCGCCGCCGAGGACGGCAATTTGAGCTGCGCTCGGCTCTATGAATTCGAGTTTGAGGAGGACGGGCGGATCGGGAACATCACGGAAGCGTAACAAGATACGGCGCGAGGGGTTGCGGGGCGCACCAAGGGCTGCAGGTAAACCAAACGGCAGCGCATCCGCCGGGCATCCAATCCCGCGTCCGCGCCGCGCCGTCTTTTTCAAAAAGGTACTGGGGCTGCTTTAGAAGTTCTCTCAGTAAGGGGCGCACGTGCCACTTTGGGACGCATATCATCATAGCTGCACTGTGATGTGCTCCCCGCTTGCCGCGCGGATCTCCACGAGCGGCAGTTTCGCCTTGCGCAACGCCTTCGCGCTTGCGCGCACGCCTTGCGAGAGCACGCGGGCCTCCGCATTGGAGAGCGTAAACTCCGTGCCGCACTTGTACAATGCGCGCACGATGGGCCGGGAAAGCGGCCCCGCGAGCAGCGCGGTAGGGGCGGCGAGGAAGATCGGGAACCGTTTTTCCCCGGTTCGGATCGTCAACCGCATTATTGCAGTTCCTCGACGTAGACCTTCACGGTATCCCCGTCGTTGGATTCGATGTCGACGAGGTTCCCAAGGCAGCCTGCGTCCACAAGGGCGAGGATCTCATTCAGGTCGATGTCATATTTGTCCAGCCCGGCAATGTTCATGTTCGCGTTCGTGCCTAGCCTGAGCGCCGCGCGGATGAGCTGCATCGGCAGGTTCACGTTCACCTGGTCGCCATCCTTGGAAAGCACGCGAACGCGCAGGAAGAGCTTGTCTGGGTCGGGCTTGTTGCCATCCTCCGGCGCGCGCATCTCGATGAGCGGCGCTTCCTTCGGTAAATCGAACAGCGCGTCCAGCGTTACGCCAAACAGCTTTGCGATGGCTGGCAAAAGCGAGATATCCGGGCAGCTCTTGCCGCTCTCCCATTTTGAGACGGCCTGGGCGCTCACGCCGAGCTTCTCCGCAAGCTGCTCCTGCGTCAGCCCCTTTTCTTTACGCAAGGCGGCGATGTTCGCGCCGATTGCTCCGCTTCCGGCGGCATTTTCTTTTTTGGTGCGTTCAAACAGCATTTTTGTTTCCTCCTGATCGTGTTCCTGCGTTCAGGATACGTTGTTTCCGCGGAGAAAAACACAGGCCATCGGTTGGAACGGGCACAACCATCGGTTGGGCGGGCGCGCAACCGGCGGTTGCGGCGCGCTAAACCCCGGCCCGCCGCGTCCAAAGCCCGGAGCAGAGCGCGAAAAAATCCCGGATCGCGGCAACGCGGCCGCGCCGTTCAAAATAAGCATGCTCCTCCGCTTCGGCCGCGATGGTCTTGTCATAGGGGATAACGGCGCGCAGTCCGCCCTCGTACATGAGGTGCGGGGCGAGGCGCTCCTCCAGCGCGCCGATGGAGCCGAGATCCTCCATGCCGAGCAGATAGACGCAGAACGCAAGGCAAGTGTAGGCGTCTGCAAGGGGATAGCGCCTGTGGAACGGCAGGAGCAGTGCGTCGAACAGGTTGTAAAGCATTTCCTCCTGATGCGCTCGGCAATAGCTGAGCTTATCAAGTGCGACGCGATATTCCGCCTCGGGAAGCGGCACGCGGAACACCTTCACGTCCACGTTTTTGCCCATGGCGAGGTAGCGGGACGGATATTCCTGCACAAAGCCGCCGGAAAACGGCGAATCCTTGCGCGTGCGGGAAAAGGAATACAGCAGATACAGCCTGCCGTCCAGCGCGGCGGAAACGTGGTTGTAGCGGCTGCCGCGCAGAAACAGGCGGATGAGCCTGCCAATGCCGGTGTTGGTGCGCGAAAGCACGATATAGAGGAACTGCGCCTGCACGGCCTCCCCCGTCACAGCAGGCGCTGGCCGTTGATGACCAGCCGGAACGCAAGCCCGAGCCGCTCCGCCGCCTTGCGGCAAAGGAGCATGCGGCCGAGGAAGATCTCGAAGTAATCCATCACGGAGCAATATTGCGTATCGACCGTCATCTCCAGCGTAACGGCCTCACGCGCATCGTCAATATACGTGCGCGCGCTGCGTACGGCGAAGTTCACGCGGTCATGGATGTCGAACTTAGCGGGGTCGGTCTCGCGCACGCGGGTATAGCGCACGTCCGTCTTGTCCGCGAGGATGAGCGCCGCCGCAACGGGGTTGACCGGCTCCGCGGTATGCTCGTCATGGTTACCGATGGCGGTGATGATAGTTGCAATGTCCTCCGCGTCCGCGCCAAGGCGGTCGAGGATGCGGAAAGCCATCACCGCGCCGCTCTGCGCATGGTCGATGCGGTTGACGACGTTGCCGATGTCGTGGAGATACCCGGCGATCTGCGCAAGCTCCGCCTCGCGCTCGCTGTAGCCGAGGGTGAGCATGATGTAGCGCGCCGTTTCCGCCACGCGGCCGACGTGGGCAAAGCTGTGCTCCGTGAAGCCCATATAGATGAGCGATTCATCCGCGCGCTGGATATACGTGCGGATGGAAGGGTCTGCCTTAATCTGTTCAAATGTAATCATGTGCGTAATCCTTTAAAATTCATTTATTTTGATTCGTTCAACCGCGCACAATCGGCACGGCGTATTCCTCAACCTCGCGGATCGCCTGCTCCACGTCGATCGTGGTAAAGCGCCCGTTTTCGTAGAGAATGCGCCCCTGCACCATCGTGAGGCAAACGTCCCGCCCCGTGGCGCTGTATGCCGTGGTGGAGACCGGGTCGTATATCGGGCGGAGAACCGGGGAATCCGTGTCGATGAGGATAAGATCCGCGTCAAAGCCCTCCGCGATCTGCCCGATCTCGGCTTCGCGCCCCTGGGCTTTTGCGCCGCCCACGGTCGCCATCTTGAGCGCTTCGTACGCGCTCACGCACGTCGGGTCACCGGAAACGCCCTTTTGCAGCAGCGCCGCGAGCTTGACTTCCTCAAACAGGTCGTGCGTGTTGTTGGAGCAGCAGCCGTCCGTGCCCAGGGCCACGTTCACGCCCCGGCGCTTCATCTCCGCCATGTGGGCAACGCCGCTGCCAAGCTTGAGGTTGGAGACCGGGCAGTGCGCGACGCTCGCGCCGGCCTCGGCGAAAATATCCATGTCCTCATCCGTCAGCCATACGCCGTGGGCGGCGAGCACCTTCGCTTGAAATACGCCCGCGTCATAAAGCGCGCGCGTGGGCGTAACGCCGCGCCGGGCGAGGCAGTCCTCATGCTCCTTTTTCGTCTCGGAAACATGCACTTGCAGCACGAGGCCGTGCGTGAGGGCGATTTCCGTCACGTAGCGCCAGACGGCGGGGTAGCTCGTGTATTCCGCGTGGATGGCAGCATCCGCCCGGATGCGCCCGTTGCCCGCGCCGTGGAAATCCCGGATGAGCGCGCGCGTTTCCGCGATGGCGCGGTCCTTCTCCGGGTCGTAAGCCGCCTCGTCGAAAGCAAGGACGGCATTAGAGAGCGAAACGCGCATGCCGCATTCGAGCGCGAGCGCGGCGACGGCAGGCTGGCGGAAATACATGTCGCTCGCGGAGGTCGTACCTGTGCGCAGCATCTCCGCGAAGCCGAGCCGCGCGCCGGCGAGGATGGCCCGCTCGTCCAGCCTTGCCTCCACGGGGAACACCTTTTCATACAGCCAGGTTTGCAGCGTGTAATCGTCCGCATAGCCGCGCATAACGCACATGGCTGTGTGCGCATGGGCGTTCACAAGGCCGGGCAAAAGGAACTTGCCGCGGCAGTCGAGCGTGCGCGCGGCAGGCTTCCGCGGGGGCGTTTCGCCCACATAGGCGATCTTCCCATCCGTTACGCCGACGGAGCCGCTTTGCAGCACGGGGCGTTCGTCGCACATGGTAAGTATAGTTGCGTTCTGAAACAGATAGTCAAATGAATGATCCATCAATAAATCCTTTCCGGGCGCGGGATTGGCACGATTTACAAATATAATCTATCATACCGCATTTGCAGCCATTTGACTAGATGCGCCGTGAGCGTCTATAATGAAAGAACGGTAAAATCCGGGAAAAACCCGGCACAGAGAAAGGGAGGTTGCGCGATGCAGCTCAAGCGCCTTGGCCTCGGCATCCGGTTCGATTTCCTTTCCGCCGCTCCCGAAGGGGAGCATGCGCGGCAGGCCTTCGAGGAAATTTTTTCCGTCCTGACGGTTTCGGAACTCGATGGGCTCCTGATTTACGGCGGGCAGGATCCGCTCACAGACCCTGCCGAGAACGTGTTTCTCGCCGTCATCATGGGCGGTTCGCTTTCAACGATGCGCCGCATTTACGCGAAAATCAGCGCGGACGCGGCCATCGGCATGTACCTTGCGCACACGCATCCGTTCATCGAGAACAACCGCCTTCTGCAATGGCAGAACCCTTCCTTTTATGGAGAGGTGCAGAAGGACGGCACGCTGCGCGGCGGCGACGGCACGTTGCGCGGCCTGACTGTGCCGAAAAAGCATGGCCGCCACCGGCCGGTCGGCAAGGGCGTCAAGGTGCTCTTTGCGCCGGATAGCTACGGACCGGTTTCCTCCGAGGATGCGATCAAGCGGCTGAGCGCGGCCGCGCGCAGGCATTTCCAGGGCGTGAAGATCGTGCCCGTTCCCATCACTTATGGCGGGCAGGGCATGGTGCGGGCGCTCGTGACGGCATGCGAGGGCGCATACCGCGCGGCGAAGATCACGCCGCTTGAGCCAGGCGGGAACAGCAGCGTGACCTATGGCGTGCTGCATGGAAAAACGGCCGTGCTTTCGCTTGCGGACGTTCTGCCGTACGATGCGGGGACGGCCTCGTCCCTCAACGCAGGAGAGATGATCCGCCGGGCGCTGGATGAAGGCTTGCGGGAGATCATCCTCGGCACGGCGGAAAGCGCGGTGCGCGATTGCGGGATGGGCTGCATGCGGGCGCTCGGCGTGAAGTTTTACGACGCGGAAGGCGTAGAGCTGAAAGGTGCGGCAGAAGAACTCGGCCGCGTCGTGACGGTGGATACGGAATACCTGCACCCGCGCCTGCGGGAAGCGCGGCTCACGATCCTCGACGGCGGCCGCAGCGAAACGCCGGAGGAATATGCAGAGGCCGCGGCGCGCTTCCAGGCGCGTGTGGCGGAAGCGGCGGGAGGCTCCGCGGCGGACTGCGCCGGCGTGGGCGGGCTTTTATGCGCGCTGGGCGGCGCACGGCGCGTCAGCGGCGTGGATGCGCTGCTGGACGCGATGGAATTCAACAAGCTCTTGCAGGGCGTAGCACTCGTGGTCACAGGTGAAATGCTGTTGGAGGAGGCGTCCTTTTCCGGTGAGCGGGCCGTGGGCTGCGTGCTCGCGCGCTGTGCGGCGCGCGGCGTGCCGACGGCAGTGCTCGCAGGCGGCGTCAGCGGAACGCTGGAGGAAGCGCATCTGGGTTCGGCGGGCGTTGCGGCGCTCGTCAATGCACCAATGAGCGCGGAAGAGGCCGCAAGCCGCGCGGAGGGACTGTTCGACGCCGCGGCGGACCGCATGTTCCGTCTCATCCGCATCGGCCGCGACGTGGAGAAGATCGGCGCGCCCAAGCCGCCCCGCCAGCGGGATTTTACAAAAATGTACATCGAGAGCCTGAAGAAAGGCGCGGAGTAAAGACTTCCGGAAAGGCTCAGGCTGTCGATAAAGTGGCATCTGCCACTTTATCGAGGGATTCACGTCGCGCTTGCGCCGATGGCGCGGTCAGCGCTCCGTGTAAAGAAAGCCTTGCGGCGCAAGGCTTTTCGCTCGCACCGCACAGGTCGCTGCTCGCGATCAAAAGTCAAGGACTGCGGCCCTTGACAATCCCGGAGAGACTTTTTCGGCAGGCTGAGACTTTCCAAGGAAAGGCTGTTCCCAATGGCTTGAAAAAGCTCTATGCCCGGTTTCATGCTGGGCATAGAGTTTTTTTCTTCACCTTCATGAAATTAAGTAAGCAGCGCCTGGCGCGCGGGCATTCACGTTATGCCCGGCCGCTGTAATATTTCCGTATCAGGTCGGGAATGTTTTCGCCGCAGCCTGGCAATCGAAGGTTTCGTGTGGGAACACGTACCCAACCGCTTGCTCCGCTTTTTTGAGTTCCCGTTCGGGACAGGGGATTTTGGAGGCGCGCCCAAGCATGGCCCTCGAGGGCTTCTGCGATCAGTTCCCGATACATCTTCTGCTCCTCCTTAAACGCATGCTTGCCGTTTTGCCCGGCCGGTTATGCTTCCGCCGGCACGGCCGGCTTGCACACATCCACCCATTCACCGCCGGAATACCGCGCGAGTTCCTCGCAGGTGAGCTCAATAGCGCTGCTCGCGCTGCCCACAGCGGGGAACACCGTCGGGAAGCGGCGCATGGAAACGTCAAGATACACCTCCACCCCCTCCGGCAGCGCGAATGGGCAAACGCCGCCCACGGCATGGCCCGTCATGGCAAGCGCCTCATCTGGTGAAAGCATCTTCGCCTTCACGCCGAAACGCGCCTTGAACTTCCCGTTATCGATCTTCGTATCGCCCGCCGTAACGACGAGCATGCAGCCGCCATTTCCGCTGTGGAAGGAAAGCGTCTTTGCAATGCGCGCACCCTCGGTGCCGAGCGCCTTCGCAGCAAGCTCTACGGTCGCGCTTGAGACGGAGAACTCCAGCATGCGCTCCGCAATGCCCAATCTTTCAAATTCAGCCCTGACTTTTTCGATTGACATATCCTGCCTCCCGTATTATAAATCGCTTATGCTTCGATCTCGATAAAGCGTGGTTTGAGCGCGTGGAACGTGGCCGTATAGCGCACGCCTGCCGCAAGGGCGAGCGCGCGGGCCTCCGCAAGGCGCTTGCCGACCCGCTCCGGCGTGTGCGCGTCCGAACCAAACGTCACAAATTCGCCGCCAAGCTCCACAAAGCGGGAAAGCACGTCGAGCCCCCATGCGGGGTCGTCCTGCCAGGCGGCAGTGTTTACCTCCATGCCCTTTCCATTTTCGGCCAAATAGCGCAGGACGCTGTCGAACGCCTCCGGCGCGTCCGCATAGCGCATGGCGCGGCGCGCTGCATATGGCGCGCGCTTGGCGACGAAATCAAAATGCCCCAGCACGGAAAGCTGCGGCAGCGTCGGGATGGACGCGGCAAGCGCTTCGGCATATCGGGCATAGGCGGCGTCGCGTTCCCGCGTCGTGAAATAGCCTTGGCGATAAACGTTTTCCTCTCCGATGCGGTGCACCGAGCCAATGATGAAATCCGGCTTTGCAGGCCCAGCCCAAGCCATGGACTGTTCCGCAAACGAAGGCTCCGGCGAAAGGCCGATCTCCACCCCGCACCGGATGCGCACCGTCAGGGACGGCTGCTCGCGCGCAATCTCCGCGCGCAGCGCGGCGATGTCGGCGGGCTCGTCCCGGCATTCCGGATCCTCAAATTCCACATGGTCCGTAAAGCAGATCTCCGTCAGCCCTGCCCGGACAGCAGCCTCCGCCATTTCCCGCACGGAATATGCTGCGTCCAACGAATGGTGGCTGTGCATATGATAATCGCAATAATTCGGCATGTTCCATCCTCCCAAGCCATTATAAGGGCTGCCAGCCCCTTTTTCAAGCATGGCAGATGCAGCTTCATCTTGGGGGTGTAGGAGTACAATAAAGAATTTGTTTGAGATTCAAAAAGCTATTGACATGGTATGCCCTTTTGCGTAAAATAGCCTTAATTTAAATTTGACCGTAGGGTTTCTCCTTTTTATTAATGGCACCGCAGGCGTTCGGGTTTCCGGGCGCCTGCGGTGTATTTTGGCGTTATTCCGTTTGCGCGGCTTCCGCAGCCTGCTTGCGCCGGCGCGGCGGGAACCAGATCTTCTTGGTAAAGATGTAGCAAAGCGGCACCAGGTAAAGCAGAAAGCCATACGGCAGCGCCCGGGCGTCCACGCCGAGCATTTCCAGCGGGACGGAGCAGGAGATTGCCCACGGCACCAGGCCAGAGATCAGCACGGCGGAATTCTCCATATCGAGCGCGAGCTCCTGATGGGAGGCATGTTCTTCTTCGTAGATGCGCTCCCAAAGCTGGTCGTTCATCGTGATGGCGATGGTCTGGTTGCAAAACGCGGCGCAGATGACGATGCTCGTGAGGATCATCGCCGGGAAGCCGCCGATGCGCGCCTCCATCGGGCGGATGATGCCCTGCAACCCGCCGAGCATGCCCGTGCCGTTGAACACGCCGGAAAGCATGCCGGAAAGCAGCACGATGCAGCAGACGTTGAGCATGGAAACGAGCCCGCCGCCGCCGAGGACACGGTCAAGCGAAGGGTCGGGCGCGGTATAGCCCAGCACGAGGCTGCGGAGGAACTCCCAAGCCGGCATGCGCTGCACCGCAAGGGCGAGCACGGCCGCCGCAAGCACGCTCGCAGGGATGGCATAGCGCACAGGCACCTTGCACAGCGGGAGGACGAGGATGATCGCCGCCGGGATCAGCGTCCACCAGGAAAGGGTGAAGTTCGCCTCGAGAATCGAGAGCACGCTCGTATCCACCGCACCGATGGGATTAAACGCGGACAGCACACCATAAGCCACGGTGCAGATGCCAAGGGGCAAAAGCGCCGTCATATGCATATATTTCACATTGTCGTAGATCGGGGTGCAGGTCACGCCCGCGATAAGGTTCGCGCTCGAAGAAATGGGCGCGCAGCGATCGCCGAAAAAAGCGCCGGAAAGGATAGCGCCCGCGGCGATGAGCTCGTTCACGCCGCCGCTGCGGGCCAGGGCCATAAAGATGACCCCCACCGTGCCGACGACGCCGAAGCACGTGCCGAGCGCATACGAAAGCAGCGCGGAAAGCGCAAAGGCGATGAGGATGAACAGGGAAGGCGTGATGAGTGAAACGCCCTTTGCGATGAAGAAAGCGATCGTGCCGCTCGCGCGCCAGGCGGCCGTGATGAACCCGATGAGCGCCAGCACGCGCACCACGCCGAGCGCATCCTTGCCGCCCCGCAGGGCCATCTTCACAAGAGAGCGCGCGCCGTGCCCGCGCCGGAGGCCCACCACCCAAAAACAGAGAAAGCCTGCCAAAAGCGCGGCGTTCATCGAAACGTCCGTGCAAAGGCAAGCGATCATCGCGCCGATAAATATCAGCATGGCGAACCAGAAATCCAATGCAGCCACCCCGCGGGAGCGCTATTTCAAGCCGCCGGCAAAAGGCGCTGCGCATCCGCTACCAAAGATAGTGTAACATACAAATCGCTTCTGTCAACCCCAAACGGCAAAGCCCACGCCAAGGGAGAAACCGGCAAAACCCGCGCTTGACCTGCCCGCATCCAAGTGGCTATTATATAGCTATACAGGCAGGCCGCACACGACCTGCCAGGGGAGTACGGATTTATGGAACAAGTGGAAAACTGCAACGATGGCTTTACCCTGCGGGAGCTGACGCACGCGGATCTTGAGCAGTTCAACGCGCTGCTGCGGTATGCATTCCAGGTCACCCCGGACGATCTGATACGCAGCGGCTGGCAGGCGGATGAGTTCAAGCACGCCAAAGCGCCCATTTTGGACGGCGCATATGTGCTCGGCTGGTTCCATAAAGGCCGGCTGGCCTCGCAGATCGTCGTCTACCCCATGCAGGTGAACATCCAGGGCAATATTTATGCCATGGGCGGCGTGACCGGCGTGACGACCTACCCGGAATATTCCGGCCGCGGGCTTATCCATGCGCTCGTGGTCAAGATCCTTTCCGTCATGCGCGAACGCGGGCAGAGCGTTTCCTACCTCTACCCTTACTCCATCCCGTTTTACCGCAAAAAGGGCTGGGAGATCGTATCCGACAAGCTGGCCTTCACCATCAAGGACACGCAGCTCCCAAAGCACCACCCGGTGCCCGGCATGGTGGAGCGGGTGGACACCGAGCACGAGGACCTCAAGAACGTATACGAATATTTTGCTTATCAGCACCATGGCGCGCTCATCCGCGACGCCCTCGCGTGGGACGAATACTGGCGCTGGGAGGTGGACGATGTGGTCGCCGCCGTATATTACGACAGCGCGCACAAGCCGCTCGGCTCGCTCGTTTACCACATTGAAAACGAGATTTTCTACATCAAAGAGATGATCTACCTCAACAACGAGGCCTACCACGGGCTTTGGAACTACATCAGCGCGCATTTTTCCATGATCACCGAGGTGCGCGGGGACAATTACACCGGCGAACCCATGGCTTTCCTGTTCGAGGACAGCGAGATCACGGAAACGATCGCGCCGTACTTTATGGCGCGCATCGTGGACGTGCCCGCGTTCCTCTCGCAATACGCCTTCCGCGAAGCGCCGGAGAAGCTGCGGCTGCATCTGCGCGTCCACGACCCGCTGGCCCCCTGGAACGACAATACCTTCCTCGTGCGCTGGAAGGATGAGGAGACGATCTGCGAGGTTGCGGAGGAAGGCCCCTTCCCGAACCTGATCGAGCTCGACGTGCAAACGCTCACCACCATGCTGATGGGCTATAAGCGGCCCGGGTATCTTTATGAAAACGAGCGGCTCACGATGGAATACTACCTTGTGGATGTTCTTGAGCGCCTCATTCCAAACGATAAACCCTACTTTTCGGATTATTTTTGATGTGCAGCAGGACCCGATGCCATCCGAATTCAAGCCGGAAATGGCGCAGATTCCAGCGGCAAGCGATCAAAGCGTACCGCATTCGAGCAACGCAGCGGATATTCGGTGCAAAAGCCGGATACCCGTTGTTTTTTGTCCAAGGTTGGGCAGGTATGATCCGGCCCGGTCTATGAAATCCTCAGTATATGCCGGATCGACACAGAGAATACAAATCGCTTTTGTATGATAAGGGCGAAAGGGGGAACGCCGGATGAACCATAAAATTCTAATCGTAGAGGATGAAGCCAAGCTGCGGGAAGTTTTATGCGATTATTTCGCCAGCAGGGGCGAGCGCCCCATTGAAGCTTGCGATGGATTCGAGGCGCTTGCGCGCATGGAAGAGTGCGAATTCGATGCAGTCCTGCTCGATATTATGATGCCGGGGCTCGATGGGCTTTCGGTGTGCCGCGCAGTGCGCAAAACCAACGATGTGCCCATCCTTTTTCTCACCGCCCTTTCCGATGAGGAGGATAAACTCCTGGGATATGAGCTCGGCGCGGACGATTATATCACCAAGCCGTTTTCCCTCTCCGTGCTCTACGCTAAAACCATGGCGCTCATCAAGCGCAATGAGCGCAGCGTCCTTGCCGGCGACCGCATCGAAGCGGGCGGCATCACCCTTGTGCGCTCCACCAGGAAGGTTTTTGCGGGCAAGCAGGAGATTGCCTTGACGCCGAAAGAATACGCGCTTTTGCTCTGCCTCATGCAAAACAAAAACAGGGTGCTGAGCCGGGAGCAGCTTTTGGTCAAATGCTGGGGCTATGATTACGAAGGCGAAAGCCGGGCCGTGGATACCCATATCAAGCGGCTGCGCGAAAAGCTGGGCGATTGCGCCGGCTGCATTCAAACCGTAATCAAGGCCGGATACAGATTGGAGGGATAACATGAAAAAGGAAAAGCGGCGGCCGCAAGCCCTCCCTGCGCTCATGGTGCGCTTTGGCGCTCTGCTCTTAGCCCTGTGGCTTATGTGCATGGTGCTCATTACGCTGGGGGTAACCCAATATGTTTTCGGTGAACTCACCACAACAGGGCTCGATTTTGCCGAATATGTCTATATGGTGGGGCGATTCGGATACCTTTATGGGGAATATCCCAGCGATGCCTGGATAGAGCAGCGGCGGCAGATGCCGGGTGTGGTGGAATATTTCATGAACGAGGCCATCGCAAAATCCAGCGCGGGGATCTCGGCGCCAAGCTATGATTTCTATCCGGAGCCATACTTTCCGGATTGGCTGGATATCCTTCAAGGAAGCGATGCCTGCGAAACAGCTGTTCTCTTTATGGACCGCGATGGCAACATCATCCGCGAGAGCGGAGATTTTCTATACTTCGGCTATGTAACGGAGGCGGAATGGGACGCCGGCAGCGATGTTGGCACGGCCTACGGCTGGATCGATCTCGGCGCGGAGGATGATTCCAGGTACGGCAGCCTGCGCGCCATGTATGCGGAGGATAAAAGCCTTTGGGATCTCTCTGTTCTGCGCCTAACAGGCTATTTTGAGGGTTCCCGCTTTGAGCCTCTGGCTATGGATATTCTAACACAGGGCGCTTACTATGATGCTCTGGAATCGGCAAGCCCGCATGGCAGCGATTCCGATTCCACCGAAGAAAATGCCGTTGAACCCCAAACACCCGATCTCAGCGATTCTGCCACCACCTCCGGCTCCGGCGGCGGTGAAAGCCCGGCCTATACCATAAGCGAGCTCGATGCCATGGGGCTTCTTGCATGGGAAGCGGAGTTTGATCACACGGCTTCCGCCGGGCGGGAGCTTGCGACCATCTATGCCACCTATCCCGGTATGGCGCTTTATGAGCCAAAAGGCATGGTTTCTTATAAAGGCGTTGAACAGCACGAAAATCTCCTCGCGCTTCTCGGTACCATGGGGGCCTACAGCAACAGCGGGAGGAATTCGGTCTATTCCGGCGCCTCCAAATTCGATCTTTGGGATCTTGTGGTGTTCAGCAGCTGGGGAATTAGGGATTTTTCGGGATATGACGCTGCATCGGGCGACCCCGTCCCGGAGCGGGAATATACCATCCTTACTGCCCTCCGGGCAAGTCCCCTCAAGATCGCCATGCACTTTTTAAAAAACGTTTATCCCGCCACGTTTGCCCTTGCAGCTTTTGGCTTCCTGCTCGTGCGCCGCAGCGCCAAAAAGCATTTGATTGCGCCTGTGCAGGCCATCAACCAAGGCATAGCAGAAGGCTGGGTCCATCTTCTGCAGTTTCGGGAGAAGCCGCCCAAATGGGAGGAACCCTACGCGCTTGCTTCCCACTATGCCGACACACAGGACGCCCTGCGCACAGGCAAAAACGAGATTGCCCGCTTAAGCACGGCGCTCGAATATGCTGAAACGGCAGAGCAGAACCGGCGGCAAATGACCTCCAGCATCGCCCACGAGCTGAAAACGCCCCTCGCCATCATCCACAGCTATGCGGAAGGCTTGAAGGAACATATCGCTGAGGATAAGCGGGATAAATATATCGACGTCATCCTTTCCGAAACCGAACGGCTGGATGGCATGGTGCTGGAAATGCTGGATCTATCCCGCCTGGAGGCGGGAAAAGTAAAGCTATCCCGCGACGTATTTTCGCTGATTGCGCTCACGCGCACCATCTTTGAAAAGCTGGAAATGGCTGCACGGGCAAAGGAGCTGCAGATCGAATTCCGTTTCCCGGAGGATTTTACGATCACGGCAGATGAAAGCCGCATCGCACAGGTGATCGAAAACTTTGCCACAAACGCCATCAAATACACGCCCGCAGGCGGCCACATCGTGGTGAAAATTGAGCGCAGGCGCGATGGGGCCCTGTTTTCCATCGAAAATGAGAGCGCGCCTTTATCCGCGGAAGCGCTGCGCAAAGTGTGGGATACGTTCTACCGGGCCGATGCATCCCGCTCCAGCAGCGGCACAGGCCTCGGGCTTGCCATCGCAAAAAACATCATTGTGCTGCACGGCGGCAGGTGTGCTGCGCGCAACACAAAAAGCGGCGTGGAATTCAGCTTTACGATTTAGCCTCCCTGCAAGGCTTCTTTTAAGGCAGCGCCATGCGTCTAAATCAAAACGGCGCAAGCGCGCCGCGCAGCAAAGGTCTGCATCCCCTTAACTGTGCGCACCCCGATTTAATAAAGCTCGGCGGCATGCAATTTGGCTTTGCTTATGCATGCCGCCGCTTTTCTAGCATTTCATTTGCGCTTGCAATGAGGTGCGTTTAATCGTCGATATAAACCGTATACTGAATGGAGTTGTCAAAGGCAATGCCGATGGAACCATATTCCTTGGAACCTTCATATTCCCCTGCGAGCTCCTGCACGGCACCGCTTGCAAGCGAAACGGAAAGCGCATTCGCAGGATATTCCGCATCTGCGAGGAAGCTATATTCGGGAAGGAGATACGCAAAGCGGTATTCCTCCTTGTCCGGATGGTTTTCAACGACCCAAGCCTTGAGCGCTTCCGCGAGTTCGGGCAGTTTTTCTACGGTCAATGCGGTTTCTTTCTGCGGGCGTTCCGCAGCGGCGCTCTGCTGCAGCTCCTGCCCCGGTGCATAGGAATACAGCGTCATTGCCCCGCCTTCCGGCGCAGCGTAATTTGCTTTTGTTTTTATGAAATCGTCGCTCGCGTTTCAGCCGATAAAATAGGTTCCCGTTAACCGATAAAACAGAATGCAAAAAATCGAAAAAGCGCAATAGAGTCCAAGAATGATATAAATGATCCGGGCAGACCATTGTTCATTCACCTGCCACAGGATGAAAAGTTCCAGCAACATAAAGCCACGCACAAAGAGTGCAAACAGATGATTTCTGGAAAAGAATGTCAAAACAAAGGCGAGGCCGATCATGTCCATGCCGCGCACCTGCGAAAAGCGAAGGAATTTATCCCATTCAGCTTTGAGTTTTCGTGCCATAGCGCCTGCACTCCTCACTATATGCCTATTGCGGTTTATAAAAAACGTGTTTATAGAGAGCAAACTTGAATGGATCTGCAGCAAAGTAACTTCTATTCATTTCATTATAATATAATGCGAGGCCATTGTGTCAAGACATACCCTTTTTTATGCGTTGCAGTTGGTTTTGCAATGGAAACAAATACGCCCGCTCGCGAATCGTAAATTGCAGCCTTGCTTGGTTTGCATCAAGCCTAAATCCCCAAAGATGCCGGGCAGCAAAGAGGGTTCCGTGGCGCAAACACGCGCAAATACAAAGAGGCCCTGCCGCTTACCAATGGCCTGTGCTCCCTCTTTAGCAAGCGGAGGGCTTTGCATCTGCAAAGCCCTCCGCAATTCTTTCTCTTCGTTTTTACCCGTTATGCCGCTTCGTCCCCTGTTCCTCCAGCTCCTTGAGCTTGGCGGAAGGATCTTTCACCTTGGCGAGGAAGATCATTGCCGCGATGATGTACGGCTTGAAGGATGCCTGCTTGTAAAGCGGGTCGCGGTAGCGGTCGAATACGCTTGCGGCGACCTCGCCGTGCTCGCAGGAAACGTCCGTGATGTCCGCGGGCAGGCAGTGCAGGTAGAGCGCCTTGCCATTCTTGGTGAGCTGCATCATCTCCTCGGTGCACTCCCAGTCCATGTGCTCCGCGTTCTGCGCAAGCAGCCGCTGTTCAAGCGCCTTGATGCCCTCGAAATCGCCGTTGCCGTAAAGCTCCGTGCGCTCCTCCATGGCCTTGAAGGGCGCCCAGGATTTCGGGTATACAACGTCCGCGTCTTTGAACGCTTCCTTCATGTCGTTAGTGATCTCAAATTTTCCGCCAAACTGTTCGGAATTCTTCTTCGCAACCTCGACGACCTCATCCATCACCTCATAGCCCTCGGGATAGGCGAGCGTCACATCCATGCCCATGCGGGTCATGAGGCCGATTACGCCCTGCGGCACGGAGAGCGGCTTGCCGTAGCTTGGAGAATATGCCCAGGTCATGGCGATCTTCTTGCCCTTGAGGTTCTCCACGCCGCCGAATTCATGGATGAGGTGCAGCATGTCAGCCATGCACTGGGTCGGGTGGTCGATGTCGCACTGGAGGTTTACGAGCGTGGGCTTCTGCTCCAGCACGCCCGCCTTGTGGCCCTCGGTCACCGCGTCCACGACGTTGTGCATGTAGGCGTTGCCCTTGCCGATGTACATATCGTCCCGGATGCCGATGACGTCCGCCATGAAGGAGATCATGTTCGCGGTCTCACGCACGGTTTCGCCATGGGCGATCTGGCTCTTGCCCTCGTCCAGATCCTGCACTTCAAGGCCGAGCAGGTTGCAAGCCGAGGCAAACGAGAAGCGCGTGCGCGTGGAATTATCGCGGAAAAGGCTGATGCCAAGGCCGCTGTCGAAGATCTTCGCGGAGATGTTGTTCTCGCGGAGGTGGCGCAGCGCGTCCGCCACGGTAAACACGGCTTCGAGCTCGTCGCGCGTTTTTTCCCAGGTGAGGAAAAAGTCGCCCTCGTACATGTTCTCAAAGTTCAGCTTGTCGAGTTTGTCGGTGAACTGCTTTACGTTGCTCATCTTGGCCTCCATGCTTATTTGATGTCGTTGTTGGTCTTTCCGGCGCGGAACTGGACGACGTCGCCGGTCTTATTCTCTTCTTTGTAGAACAGCGGCGTTGCGGCGTAGACGGCCGCGCATACCACGAGGTCCTGCTTCCAGGTGATCTCGTTGGGCGCGTGCGCCTGGGATTCCGCACCAGGGCCGAAGCCCACGCAGGGGATGCCATAACGGCCCTGGATGGATACGCCGTTGGTGGAGAACGTCCACTTGTCGATCAGCGGGCGGTTGCGCTTTTCCATCGCGGAGGGCGCGCCGACACGCTTTTCGCCGTAAAGCGCCTTATGCGCGTCCGCAACGGCCTGCACGTGGGCGGCAGTCTCCTTGTTGATCCACGTCGGGAAATAGCACTCCGTTTCGTATTTGAGCCCCGTCCAGGCCGGGCGGTCATACATGTACATGGAAACCTGCACATCGTCGCCATACTTTTTGCAGGACGGAAGGTTGCGGATCTCCTCCAGGCAGGAATCCCAGGTTTCGCCGGCGGTCATGCGGCGGTCGAGCGACACGGCGCAGGAATCCGCGACCGCGCAGCGGCTGGGCGAGGTGTAGAAGATCTGGGAAACCGTGATCGTGCCGCGCCCGAGGAAGCGGGCGTCCTCGTAATGCTCCGGGTTGAACTCCGGCTCGAGCATCTTCACAAGGCCCTTGACCGCATCCTCCGGCCCGCAGCCGTTCTCGTTCAGCGCGCGAACCTCCTCAAGAATGTCCGCCATTTTATAGATGGCGTTATCGCCGCGCTCCGGCGCGCTGCCGTGGCAGGAAACGCCCTTCACGTCCACGCGGATTTCCATCCTGCCGCGGTGGCCGCGGTATACGCCGCCGTCGGTCGGCTCCGTGGAAACCACGAACTCGGGGACGATCTTGTCTTCGTTGTAGATATACTGCCAGCAGAGGCCGTCGCAATCCTCTTCCTGAACGGTGGCGGCGACGAGGATCTTGTAGCCTTTCGGGATGAGGCCGAGATCCTTCATGATCTTCGCGCCATAGACTGCGCTGACTACGCCGCCCTCCTGGTCGGAACCGCCGCGGCCATAGATGATCTCGTCCGTCTCGTAGCCCTCGTAAGGGTCGTGCGCCCAGTTGGCGAGGTTGCCGATGCCGACGGTGTCGATGTGGCCGTCAAAAGCGATGATCTTGTCACCCGTGCCCATCCAGCCGAGCGCGTTGCCCTGCGGGTCGATCTCCGCCTTGTCGAAGCCAAGCGCTTCCATCTCCTGAATGGTGCGGCGGATTACGCCCTCTTCCCCGCAGCTCTCACTCGGGATGCGGATGAGGTCGCGCAGGAATTTCGTCATTTGCGGGAGGTACTGTTCGGAAGCCTTTTTGATCTCATCGAAGTTCATGGTGTCTGCCATCCTTTCTGTCAATGAAATTGGAGAATTGGAACTGTGCCTTAGAATCGCCCCCGGGCGCTCAGGATTGCTGCCCGCCGGCGCTGCTGGTGTCCAGATAGGAATACAGCGTGTATTTGCTAATCCCAAAATATTTCGCAATCTTGTCCCCGCTCTTGGTGATAAGCATCGCCCCCGCGTCGTTCAGGTAGCCGATGGCCTTCACCTTGTCCTCCTTGTTCATCATGGCGACGGGCTTGCCGACGATGCGCACGGATTGCTCCAGGAGTTCGTCCAGCAGATCATTCACGTTCGTGGGGATGCGTTCCGGCTCACTCGCCGGCCGCGGATCCTGCACAAGTGCATCCATGGTGGCCTTGGCCATCATGAGTGCCGTCAGGTCGTAATTGACGCAGAAGATGCCCGTGGGCCTGCCTTCCTCGTCGTTGATATACACGGTGCTCGAGCGCAGGATACGGCCGTCCGCCGTCTGCGTCAGGTAGTTGTATTGATCCGGAAGGTTCCGCCGCCCCTCCTTCATCGCCTCGAGCGCGATGTGCGAAGGCCCTGCGTCTGCGCTGCGGCGGGATACATGGCCGTTTTCAATGACGGCGATGGTGTTCTCCGGATCGCCCGAGGAAATATCGTGTACGACGATCTCGCAGTTGTCCCCAAACTGGGCGGAAAGCGCCTTTGCAAGCCGCTTGAGCAGGTCGAGCGTCATTTCCTGCATGAAGGTACCTCCTCAATCCTTTTTATTCAAATATATCATATCCCCATAAAATTTCAATAGTGAATCAAAATATTTTTTAGATTCCAAAACTATTTTTTGTGGCTCAAAATCTTGTGTTTTTTTCTTGCCTGTGCTATGATATTATTAAATCAATAGATTGATTTCTCTTTTGATGTTTTGATACAGCATAGCTGCAAGGGAGTGCTTCGCGCGCGGGCTACAAACGTTTTTCTCCGTTTGGGCGCGCGTTTTTTGTTTCCGCGCGGCGGCAGGGCTGCCCGCGCCAAATTCATGCAAACTTATTTAGAAAGAGGAGGTTTCCCCCATGATTCTCATCGCAAACGGCAGGCTCGTCACCCGGGACCCGGAAAACCCTTACATCGAAAACGGCGGCGTTGCCGTCTCCGGCACGAAGATCGCCGCAGTAGGCGAGACCGCCGCACTGCGCGCGCAGTATCCGGAGGCGGAATTCGTGGACGCAAAGGGCGGCGTCATCATGCCCGCCTTCCTCAACGCGCATTCCCACATTTACAGCGCGCTCGCCCGCGGCCTTTCCATGAAGGGCCACAACCCCACGAATTTTTATGAGGTGCTTGACGGCATGTGGTGGCGGCTCGACCGCAGCCTGACGCTCGAGGACACCCGCAGGAGTGCCTACACCACCTACATCGATTCCATCAAGACCGGCTGCACGACGGTGTTCGACCACCACGCAAGCTATTGCGAGACCGAAGGGAGCCTGTTTGCGATCGAAGAAGTCGCCAAAGAGCTCGGCGTCCGCACCGTGCTCTGCTATGAGGTGAGCGAGCGCGACGGGCAGGAAAAGTGCGGCGCGGCCATCCGCGAAAACGCAGACTTTATCGCCCACTGCGAAAAGCAGCGGAACCCGCTCGTCAAGGCCATGTTCGGCATGCACGCGCTCTTCACCATCTCGGACAAAACCATGGAAAAATGCGTTGCCGCCAACAATGGCCGCACTGGCTTCCACATCCATGTTTCCGAGGGCATGAACGACGTATACGACACGCTGCGCAACTACGGCACGCGCCCGGTGAACCGGCTCTTAAACCTCGGCATCCTCGGGGAAAAGACGCTCCTTGGCCATTGTATCCACGTCAACCCGGCGGAGATGGATATTATAAAGGAAACGGATACCATGGTCGTCAACAACCCGGAATCCAACATGGGCAACGCCGTCGGCTGCTCGCCCGTGCTGCAAATGTTCCAAAAAGGCATCCTCGTCGGCCTCGGCACGGACGCCTATACCTTCGACATGACCGAAAGCCTGAAGGCCGCCCTGGCCATCCAGCGGCACAACGCCTGTTTGCCAAACGTCGGCTGGGGCGAGGTCACAGCCATGCTTTTCGAGAACAACGCGAAGATCGCCGCGCGCTATTTTGAGGACGCGCTCGGCGTACTCAAGGCCGGCGCGGCGGCGGACGTGATCGTGATGGATTACAAGCCGTTCACCCCGTTCTCCGCGGAGAACGTAGACGGCCACATCCTCTTCGGCATGGCGGGCCGCCAGTGCGAAACCACCATGTGCGCAGGCAGGCTCCTCATGCGGGACCGGGTGCTCCTCTGCGCGGACGAGGAGGAAGTCAATGCCCGTACGCTGGAAGTCAGCCGCGCTCTTTGGAAGCGGCTCAACGGCTGATCACACCCTGTTTTTTGATACGACAAGGAGGTATTCCCCATGAGTGAACGCATGACCCCCATCCCCTTCCCAAAACTGATGAACTGGCTCTTTTCCGAGCGCGACGCGCATGGCGCGGTATTCGGCGTGCAAAAGCCCTTTGTCATGCGCGGCGGCAAAAAGCTCCCGCTGTTCCAGGAGGCGATCGAGACGCCGTTCGGCCCCGCCGCCGGCCCAAACACGCAGCTTGCGCAAAACATCATCGCCGCCTATTATGCGGGCGCGCGCTTCTTTGAGCTCAAAACCGTGCAGAAAATGGACGGCGAGGAGCTCGCCGCCTGCATCAACCGCCCCTGCATCCTTGCGGAGGACGAGGGCTACAACTGCGAATGGTCCACGGAGCTGACCGTGCCCCAGGCGTTTGAGGAATACGTCAAGGCTTGGTTCGCCCTCAAGCTCATCAGCCGCAAATGGAATTTGGGCGATCCCTGCGGCTTTGCGTTCAACATGAGCGTGGGCTACGACCTCGCGGGCGTAAAGACTGAAAAGCTGGATCGCTTCATCGAAGGCATGAAGGACGCTTCCGATACGCCCATCTGGAAGGAATGCGCGGAATACGCCCTTGCCGCCTTCCCGGAGGACGCGGATTACATCGAAAGCATTTCCCCGCGCATCTGCACGGGAGTGACCGTCTCCACGCTGCACGGCTGCCCGCCGCAGGAGATCGAAGCGATCGCTTCTTATTTAATTTGGGAAAAGGGGCTCAACACCTTCGTCAAGTGCAACCCCACCATCCTGGGCTATGACTTCGCGCGCAAAACCCTCGACGCGATGGGCTATGATTACATCGCTTTTGACGGCCACCATTTCCGGGAGGATCTGCAATATGCGGATGCAGTCCCCATGTTCCGGAGGCTCAGCGCGCTTGCCGCCAAAAACGGCCTCGAGTTCGGGCTGAAGCTCTCCAACACCTTCCCGGTGGATGTGAAGGCGAACGAGCTGCCGAGCGAGGAGATGTACATGTCCGGCCGGGCGCTCTTCCCGCTCACCATCGAGATGGCCCGCCGCATGGCGGAGGAATTTGACGGCAAGCTGCGCCTTTCCTATTCTGGCGGCGCGGATCAGAACAACGTCAAGGCATTGTTTGAGGCAGGCGTCTGGCCCATCACCATGGCGACGACGATCCTCAAGCCCGGCGGCTACGCGCGCATGACACAGATCGCGGAGACGCTCGAGGCCTGCGCATATAAGCCCTTCGCCGGCGTGGACGCGGCGGCCGTCGCCGCGCTCTCCCTTGCCGCGCGCACGGACCTTCGGTATCGCAAGCCCGAAAAGCCGCTCCCGCCGCGCAAGCTCGCGGAGAAAGTGCCGCTCCTCGACTGCTTCACCGCACCCTGCAAGGGCGGCTGCCCCATCGGGCAGGACATCCCGGAATACATCGAGCTTTGCGGCAAGGGGGAGTATGAAGCCGCGCTCCGGCTCATCACCGAAAAGAACCCGCTTCCGTTCATCACCGGCACAATCTGCGCGCATCACTGCATGGATAAATGCACGCGCAACTTCTACGAAGAATCCGTCGCAATCCGCCGCGCGAAGCTCGTTGCCGCCGAAAACGGCTATGCCGCGCTCCTGGCGGGGCTGAATGCGCCCGCGCGCAAGCCCGTCGCGCCCAGGACCGCCATCATCGGCGGCGGCCCGGCGGGCATCGCGGCGGCCTATTTTCTCGCCCGGGAAGGGTATCCCGCGACGGTGTTTGAGCGGGAGGAAAAGCCGGGCGGCATCGTGCAGAACGTCATCCCCGGCTTCCGCATCTCCGAAGCGGCCATCGAGAAGGACGTGGCCCTCGCAAAGGCGATGGGCGCGGAGTTTGTCTGCGGGAAACCCGCCCCCTCCCTCGCGGAGCTGCGCGGGGAAGGATACGAAAACATCGTGCTCGCCTTCGGCGCGGAAAAGCCGGGCACGCTTGGGATAGAAGGGAACATCCTCAACGTGATCGACTTCCTGCGCCGCGCGAAAACCGCGCCGGAGACACTCGCCCTTGGGGAAAGCGTTGCGGTCGTCGGCGGCGGCAATACGGCGATGGACGCGGCCCGCGCCGCAAAGCGCATGGGCGTACCCAAGGTGACGGTCGTTTACCGCCGCACGCGGAAATACATGCCCGCCGACGCGGAGGAGCTTTCACTCGCCCTTGCGGACGGTGTGGAATTTGCGGAGCTGCTCGCCCCCGCCGCGCACGAAAACGGTATGCTCATCTGCACCCGGATGGCCCTTGGTGCGCCGGACGCGAGCGGCCGCCGCAGCCCTATGCCCACGGGCGAAACGGTTTCCATCCCGGCGGACACGGTCATCGCAGCCGTGGGTGAAAAGCCCAGCCCGGAGGCGTTTGCGGCGTACGGCGGCATAGCGCTCGATGAACGGGGCCGGGCAAAGGCCGCCTATCCCTGCGGGATATACGTCGCGGGTGACGCGCTGCGCGGCCCTGCCACGGTGGTGGAGGCCATCGCGGACGCCCGCGCCGCGGCGGACGCGATCACGGGCGCTTCCCGCAAGGTGGAATTCCCGGTAGCATGCCGTCCGGGCTACGGCGCGGCGCTCGCAAAAAAGGCTTGCCTCGCCTTCCCCGCCGTGGCGGGCTGTGATGCGGAGCGCTGCCTTGCCTGCAACACCGTGTGCGAAACCTGCGCCACCGTCTGCCCCAACCGGGCGAACGTGGCCGTGGAGGTTCCAGGGCACGCCATGCGGCAGATCGTGCATGTGGATTCCCTCTGCAACGAATGCGGCAACTGCGCGACCTTCTGCCCCTACGACAGCAGGCCCTACAGGGATAAGTTCACGCTTTTTGCAAACGAGCGCGACTTCCTCGACAGCGAGAACGACGGCTTCCTCGTGCTCTGCCCGAAGCGCCCGCAGGTGCGCGTGCGCCTCGGCGGCGCCGTCGCGGATTACGACCTTTCCGGCGAAAACGCGCTTGACCGGGAGATCGAAGCGCTGATCCTCGCCGTGCTGCACAAATACGCTTACATGCTTTAACGCCCCGCGCCAAGCGGATGGAAGGAGGGACTGCCATGGCAACCTTTGTTGTGAACGGGCAAACCGTGACCGTAGACAAAAACCAGAGGCTCATGCGCTACCTGCGCGATACGCTGCGCCTCACCTCCGTGAAGGACGGCTGCAGCGAAGGCGCGTGCGGCACCTGCACCGTCCTCATCGACGGGAAGCCCGCGCGTGCCTGCATCCAGCAGACGGACCGGCTCGCGGGGAAATCCATCCTCACCGTAGAGGGGCTTTCGGACTTTGAAAAGGACGTCTATGCTTTCGCTTTCGGGGAAGCCGGAGCCGTGCAGTGCGGCTTCTGCATCCCGGGCATGGTGCTCTGCGCCAAGGCGCTGCTGGACGTTACCCCCGACCCTACGGAGGCAGAGATCGCCCACGCGCTGCGCAACAACATCTGCCGCTGCACGGGCTATGTGAAGATCAAGAAAGCCGTGCGCCTTGCGGCGGAATACCTGCGGGCAGGCCGCGTGCCGGAGGACGCCGGCGCGTGGCGGCTCGGCGCACGGGTACACCGGCTGGACGTGCGGGAAAAGGTACTCGGCACGGGAGAATACTGCGACGATATTTATATGGATGGCATGCTTTACGGCAGCGCCGTGCGCGCGGCCTATCCCCGCGCGCGCGTGCTCGCCATCCATACAGAGGAGGCGAAAGCGCTCCCCGGCGTAGCCGCCGTGCTGACCGCTGCGGACATACCCGGACAGAACAAGGTCGGCCACCTGAAGAAGGATTGGGACACGATGATCCCCGTGGGCGGGCTCACACATTATCTCGGGGACGCGGTCGCCCTTGTGGCGGCGGAAACGCCGGAGAGCCTCGAAGCGGCAAAGCGGCTCGTCCGCGTGGAATATGAGCCGCTCACGCCCGTGCGTTCCCCGGCAGAGGCCATGGCCGAGGGCGCGCCGCTCGTCCACCAAAGCGGCAACCTCCTCGCGCACAAGCATGTCTCCCGCGGCAACGCGGAGGAAGCCATCCGGAGCGCGCGCTATGTCCTGCAGGATCACTTCTCCACCCCCTTCACCGAGCACGCGTTCCTGGAGCCGGAATGCGCTGTCGCCTTTCCGAAGGAGAATGGCGTGATGATTTATTCCTCCGACCAAAGCGTATACGATACGCAGCACGAGACCGCCCCCATGCTGGGCCTCCCCAACGAGAAGATCTGGGTGGAGAACAAGCTCGTGGGCGGCGGCTTCGGCGGCAAGGAGGATGTGACCGTGCAGCACCATGCGGCGCTGCTTGCGTATATGACAAAGCGGCCCGTGAAGGTAAAGCTCACCCGCGCAGAGAGCATCCTCATCCACCCCAAGCGCCACCCGATGGAGATGGACTTCACGCTCGGCGTGGACGAAAACGGCATCATCCAGGGCGTGAAGGCCACAGTCGTCGCGGACACGGGCGCATATGCCTCCCTGGGCGGGCCGGTGCTCGAACGCGCCTGTACGCACGCGGCCGGGCCATACAACTATCAGAACTTCGAGATCGACGGCTACGCCTGGTACACCAACAACCCGCCCGCGGGCGCGTTCCGCGGCTTCGGCGTGACGCAGACCTGCTTTGCGATTGAGACGCTTTTGAACCGCGCTGCGGATGCGGTAGGCATCAGCCATTGGGAGATCCGCTATCGCAACGCGATCCGCCCGGGCCAAACGCTGCCCAACGGGCAGATCGTGGACGAATCCACCGGCCTTGTGGAGACGCTTGAGGCCGTGCGGGAGCAATACGAAGCCGCGCCCTATGCTGGCATCGCCTGCGCGATGAAAAACGCTGGCGTGGGCGTGGGCCTGCCGGACACGGGGCGCGTCCGCCTCGTTGTGCAGGGCGGCAAGGTGCATATCCACGCGGGCGCGTCCTGCATCGGCCAGGGGCTTGGCACCGTGCTCGTGCAGATCGTCTGCGAAACGACGGGCCTCCCGCGGGAGGCTGTGGCCTACGAGCCGCCCAACACCGGCAATTCCCCGGATTCCGGGACGACCTCCGGCTCCCGGCAGACGCTCATCACCGGCGAGGCGGCGCGCCGCGCCTGCGCGCTGCTCAACGCAGCGCTTGCGGAAAAGCCGCTTTCCGCGCTCGAAGGGGAGGAATATTACGCGGAATATCTCGCCAAAACCGATCCGCTCGGCTCCCCCAAGCCCAATCCGGTCAGCCATGTGGCCTATGGCTACGCCACACAGGTAGCGATCCTAAATGAGGATGGGCGGCTCAAGAAGCTCATTGCCGCGCACGACGTGGGCAAAGCTGTGAACCCGCTTTCCGTGGAAGGGCAGATCGAGGGCGGCGTTGTGATGAGCATGGGCTTCGCGCTCACGGAGCAATACCCGCTCACGGATTGCAAACCCACGGCGAAGTTCGGCACGCTCGGCCTGCCGCGTGCAAACGACATCCCGGAGATCGAGCCCATCATCGTAGAAAAGCCGGGCCTCACCGTGGCCTACGGCGCGATCGGCATCGGGGAGATCACTTCCATCCCGACGGCCCCGGCCATTGCGGACGCCTATTACCGCTTCGATGGGAAGAAGCGTTCTACGCTGCCGCTCGCGGACACACCGTATAGCAGGAAAGCCTGACAAACACATTATTTCAACGGAATTTACGATAGGCAAATGCCGCCCCTCGGAGGCGGCATTTCCGTTCGTGCTCTGGCCACAGGCGGTGAAGGAGCGCAGTCCCTTTGCGCTATTCCCCCTTCCCGCGAAGGGAAGGGCGCGGGGATGGGCCGCCATGGATGCGGGTGAACAATGGCGTTAACCTGTGACGCGGGACGTCGGGGACGCCGTCCCTACAACGGTTTGAAGCGGCGGCCGCGAAGGTAAGACAATCCTCAGTCCGCTTCGCGGACAGCTCCTTTGCCAAAGGAGCCGTTTGGTAACACGCTGACCATAGGCGGGGAAGGGGCGCGGGGATGGGACGCCATGGATGCAGGTGAACAATGGCGTTAACCTGTGACGCGGGACGTCGGGGACGCCGTCCCTACAA
>OJPD01000557.1_pt1 | contig 26453 bp, 26 predicted proteins | sample 1598371 | NCBI WGS metagenome assembly OJPD01 (sample SAMN03922478, study PRJEB24848) | human gut metagenome | isolation source: stool sample | host: Homo sapiens | place: Germany | collected 2010-11
CCATTGCGGTCATGGTTGGCGTGCTGTTCCTTATGAAGCGCCTCATGAAGAGCAAGAACGCTTCCATGAAGGCGTAATTGCTGGAGCAAAACGTACAAACCGTGCGCCGCCGGGTTTGCCCCGGCGGCGCCATTTTTTTAATAATGAATAATAATGTTTCTTTGGCCTCTTACAGCAGCGGGCCGCCGCGCTTCATGACGGGCGCATCCCAATAGCGCAGCTCGCCATTGTAGCGCTCCGCGATGCGGATGGCGCGCGTGGTCAGCTCGTCGATCTCCGGCTTGCGCAGCGCCGCGATGCGCACGATGGAAACGCCGTAGGCAAGCGGCTGATCCGGCGTGAAGACCGGTTCGCCCACCGCGTAGCCGGAAAGCCGCGCCTGCTCGGAAAAGAGCAGCATCGTCGCTTCCGTGGGGAAGAAGAGGAACAGCGAAACGCGCCGCGCGACGGCCGCGCTGTCGCCATGTTCGAGCATCAGCTCGATGCGCTTGCGGTTTTCCTCGGTTTGCAGCTTGGCCGCGTCCGGGTACAGCAGCTTCTGGAACGTCGCCCAATGCGGCTCCTCCGCACAGCCCGCGCGGCAGGACAGGAAATACTCCTTGCCTGCGATACGCTCCGCATCCTCAAGCATGGCGCGCTCCTTCACATAGAAGTAATACTGGCGCTGGGCCCCGGTTTCGATGAACCCGGCGTAATACGGCGCGAGTGCTTTGCAGACCTTTTTGCAGACCGCTTCCGCGCGTGCGCTTTCGAGGCCCGAAAGCGCGTCCGCCTTTGTGCGCTTGCTTTCGCAGCTGATGTAAAGCAGCACGGGCCGTCCTTCGCGCGGCGCATCCGAAAGCGCGAGATCCACAGCGAATCGCGCTGGGCGGCCGTCAATCGGCCAATCGTATTCAAACCATTGCGGCGTATGCAGCATGCGGCCCTCCTTTCCAAATTGGCGGCGCGCCTTTTTTATCCTGCGCCGAGTTTACCGCCAATTTACAACTGCAAATTTATTCCAGAACCGCCTTGATGCGGCGCACGCCGGCGGAAGAGGCTTCCTCCTTTTTGATTTTGAACGTGCCGAGCTCGCCGGTGTGCGAGGCATGCGGGCCGCCGCAGATCTCCTTGGAGAATCCACCCATGGTGTAGACCTTCACGCGCTCGCCGTACTTGTCGCCAAAGAGGCCGATGGCGCCTGCGGCACGGGCTTCGTCCACGGTCATTTCCTCGCAGGTGATGGGCGCGTCCGCGGCGATGGCCTCGTTCACCAGGCGTTCCACCTCTTTGAGTTCGTCGGGCGTGACCTTGCGTTCAAAACTGAAGTCAAAGCGCAGGCGCTCCGGGGTGATGTTGCTGCCGCGCTGTGCCACGCTGTCCCCAAGCACCTTGCGCAGCGCGGCCTGCAAAAGGTGCGTTGCCGTATGGAGCCTTGCGGTCGCTTCGCTCGCATCCGCAAGGCCGCCCTTGAAGCGCTGCTCCGCGCCGGCCTGGGATTTCTTCTGGTGCTCTGCGAACGCGGCCCGGAACCCTTCGACGTCCACTGTGAGGCCGTTTTCCTTCGCCATTTCCTCCGTGAATTCGATCGGGAAGCCAAAGGTATCATACAGGCGGAAGGCGGAAGGGCCGTCGATCCGGCCGTCCGCGAAGCTGCCCTTGATGCGCTCGAACTCGCGGATGCCGTTTTTGAGCGTCTTTTGGAAACGCTGCTCCTCGCGGGAAAGCTCGGCCATGATCTTATCCCGGTTGGCGGTAAGCTCCGTATAGAATTCGCCGTACTGCGCGATAACGGCCTCTGCCACATGCTTGAGGCTGTCCTCCCCCATGCCGAGCTGCATCGCGTAGCGGATGGCGCGGCGGATGAGGCGGCGCAGGATGTATCCCTGATCCACGTTGGAAGGGGTCACGCCGCGCGGGTCGCCCAGGATGAACGTGGCGCAGCGTACATGATCCGCAATGATGCGGAACGCGCGCGTAGTTTCCGGGGAATCCTGATAGCCCTTGCCGGAAAGCTCTGCGATCCTTGCGATGATGCCGGTGAACGCGTCGGTATCGTACACGCTCTCCACGCCCTGGAGCGTAGCGATGGTGCGGTCCAGACCCATGCCGGTATCCACGTTCCTTTGCGCAAGGGGTTCGACCTTGCCGCCCTCGGGCTTGTAGTACTGCATGAATACGTTGTTCCAGATCTCAAGGTATTTGCCGCAATCGCAGGAGGGGTTGCAGCCCTCGGAGCACTTGGGCTTGCCGGTGTCATAGAAGATCTCCGTATCCGGGCCGCAGGGGCCTGCATTGCCGGGGATCCACCAGTTGTGCTTTGCGCCGAGGTAGAAGATATGGGAAGGGTCGGCGCCCATTTCCACCCAACGGTCGTGGGATTCGGTATCCCGCGGGGCGTTTTCGTCCCCTTCGAAGCAGGTGAAATACAGCCGGTCCTTATCGATCCCAAGCCATTTTTCATCCGTCAGGAACTCCCAGGAATAGGCGATGGAGTCCTGCTTGAAATAGTCGCCAAGCGACCAGTTGCCGAGCATCTCGAAGAACGTGCAGTGAGAGCTGTCGCCCACTTCGTCGATGTCGCCGGTGCGCACGCATTTCTGCACGTCCGTGAGACGCTTGCCCGCCGGGTGCGCCTCGCCCATCAGATAAGGGACGAGCGGGTGCATGCCTGCCGTGGTAAAGAGGACCGTCGGGTCGTTTTCGGGGATCAGCGAAGCGGAGGGGATCACGGCGTGCCCGCGCTCCCGGAAGAAGCGGAGGTAGAGCTCTCGCAGCTCCTTGGAAGTCAGATTCTTCATAAGTCTTATACCTCATTCGTGACAGGAGAACCGGCCAAAACGGCGGCGCTCCTATAAAAATTTACATATCAAGTTATTATATCCTACCCCCTGCCGCCTTGTCAACGCACGCGGCACAGGGTATAATCGAAGCATGAGAATGAAACTCTTTACAAGGCATGGCCGGCGACCCAACCTGAAAAAGCGCATCCGCCGCCTGATCACATTGAAAGGGGAAGAGGGCAAGCGTCCGCGGCGGATCCTGATCGCGGCGGGGGCTGCTTTGCTGCTGCTCATCCTTGCGAACGCGCTGCGTGCGGAGCCTTCGCTGATGTCGAGCGCGGAGGTTGCCACGGTGCACGACAACGGCGTGCTGCGCGTCGGCGTGCGCACCGACATGCCCGGCATGGCATATGAGGGCGAAGGATTGGAGATCGCGCTTGCGCAGATCCTTGCCGAACGCATCCTCTCCTACGACGACGGCTGGACGGGCGAGCGGGACGCGGTGGAGCTCGTGCCGGTCACATCCATGACGGTAGCGTCCAAGCTCAACGACGGCAGCATCGATGTCGCCATCGCCATGATGCCGCGTAACGCGACCTCGGCCTATGCCTACTCGTCCGCCTATTATGTGGATACCTGCCGTTTTGTGACGCGGGCGGGCGAGGGGGGCCGGGAGATCAAAAACATGAAGATCGGCTATCTGCAATCCGCGTCGACCTCCGGGCTTTATGTGCCGACGGCCTGCTTTTCCGCCCGCCTCTCCGCCTATTTGGAGGAGCATCCGGACGATGGGCTGATCACGACCTATGCCTATAATGAAGAGAAAATCTCCTATGCCTATGCTTCTTTCGGGGAGCTGTTCGGCGCGCTGCTTTCGGGCGAGGTGGACGCGATCGTCATGAGCGACCTTTACCTGGACAAATACGAGGACGAATACGACTTCGATCGCAGCGAAACCATTCTCGGGGCGTATTCTTACGCCGTGGCGAGCTCCTCCTCCGCGCCCGCGCTTGCGTCCCTTGCGGACATGATGCTCAGCGACCTGCGCGCGGACGGTACGCTGGATGCGCTGTACCGGCAATACGGCCTCAGCGCGCAGGAGACGGGCACGAACTGACCGCAGAACGGAAACAAGGATACGGCAAGCGCCCGCAGCCAAAGCGAAAAGCATGGCCGTGGGCGCTTGTTTTGGCATTAACGATGGGGAGGAAGGCGGTCTAGTCCGCTAACCTTGCATAGGCCAGTGTGCGCCCTTCCAAAAATTGCGCTTGCTTGAGTTCCAAGGAAAATGTTTCGTCATTGAATATATAGCTTTTCACCCAAATGCCGTAGTTTTCTTCCGCGCCTTCCGCTCTGGAGTCGCCGTCAAAGTGGCTGACTTCCTCTACCACCGTGAGCATGCTCAGGTCGTGCGCCTTGACAATGCCTGCAATATAATCCTCAGTATCCCATTCGACTTCGTGCCCGATGAGAACGGTAAAGACTTCAACCTTCTGCGTATAAAGGTTATACCAGTATTCCGCCGACCGCAGACAACCCGTTCCATCTGCGGCGCAGAGAAGGAGAAGCGCAAGGCCAGAGACGAGAAGCTGTTTCATGGATAAACCCCTTTCCAATCGGCGTTACCGGCCATATAAACAGATCATATCATGTTTTGCGCACGGAATCTGTTAGAAAACGGTAAACAAAAACCCGGCGGAACGGGCGCTGCCCGTTCCGCCGGGCTGCAGAGTGCCGAAAAAGTCTCTCCGGGATTGTCAAGGGCCGCAGCCCTTGACTTTCAATCGCGAGCAGCGACCTGTGCGGTGCGAGCGAAAAGCCTTGCGCCGCAAGGCTTTCTTTACACGGAGCGCTGGCCGCGCCATCGGCGCAAGCGCGATGTGCAATCCTCGATCAAGTGGCAGATGCCACTTGATCGACAGCCTAAAACCCGGTGGAACGGGCGCTGCCCATTCCACCGGGTTGCTTTGCTTTATGCAGGGCTGGTTATTCCTCGACCCTCTGATAGATGCGGGTGTAAACCTGCACGCCCCAGGCTTTGCCGTTGCGGGTCAGGAAGTGCATGCGGCCCTGCGCGCCGGAATCGGTGCGCAGCGTGCTGAACCAGGTGCCGCCGCAGTAGGTGAGGATCATCTCGCCGTAATTGTTGCGCGCCATGAGCTTGCCGTCCCGCTCGAACACCTCCACCGTCACGGGGATGCCTTCGTGGCAGATGTACTTGCCAAAGAGCATTTCCGGGTTTGCGAAATCCTCACCCGCGGGGTGCAGCCAGCGGTGGCTTTCCTCGAGCGGGAGGCCCATGACCATGTTGTACATCATCCAGACGAGGCCGTCCGGGTCGGAATCGCCCTGGTTGCAGAGGGCCACGAAGCCGTAGTTTTCATCCTTCAGGAAGCCACCGAACGAGGAAACGCCGTGGAGGCCGCCGCTGTGCTCGCAGATGACGTGGCCGGCCTTGGTGCGCTTGTTGAGCCCGTAACAATAGAAGGACTTCTCCTGCTCCGGGAAGCCCGCGCCCACGAGCAGCTCGACCGCCTCGGCCGGGATGGCCTGCACGCCGTCGATCCTGCCGCGGTTGGAGAGGCACTGATAATAGCGCGCCATATCGTGCGCGGTGGATTTTACGCATGCGCAGCCGCGGAACGGGGGCAGGATGGACCAGTTGTCATCGCAGGTCACGCCGCCTTCGCCATCTTCTTCAAACAGGCGCGTAATGTTGCCGCCCGCCATGGCGATGGCCTCGCTGCCATCGAGGTCAAGCACGGTGCGGGTCATGCCCATGGGCTTGAAGACGCGCTCCATCAGGAACTCTTCGAGCGTAACGCCTGCGGCGATGTCCACCACGTAAGAGAGGATGGCATAGCCCTCGTTGGAATAGCTCATGTATTCGCCGGCCTGGCCGAGCGTCGGGTACGGGCAGTTGGCGATGTAGTCGATCACCTGCTCGATGGTTTCCATCTTGTTGGGGGAGGTGCGCTTCATCTCACGCGACCACTCGCTATCACGCCCCGGGGTATTGATCGCAATGGACCATTCCAGCGGCTCCATAGGCGGGATACCCGCCGTGTGCATGGCAAGGTGGCGCAGCGTAACGTCCTGCTGCGGGTTGCCCGGTACGCGGAAGTTCGGGAAATACTTGCTTACGGGGTCGTCGAAGGAGAGCTTGCCTTCCGCCGCGAGAATGCAGCAGGCGAGCGTGGTCATGGACTTGCTCATGGAAGCGATGCCGAACATGGTGTTCTCATCCACGGGGCGGCGGGTTTCGAGATCCGCAATGCCATAGCCCTTTTCAAAGACTACGCCTTCGGGCCCGCTTACGGCGACGGCGACGCCGGGAAGCTTTTTCTTCTCGATGTAGCTTGCGAGCATGGAGTCCAGCTTCTGAAGATCGAATGCCATATGGTGTTTTTTCCTCCTGTGCAGAAAAAGGCGGCTCTCGGCGAGCGCCGCTGATTTGATATTACCATTCTAAGAGAAAGCGCGAAAAATGTCAAAGGCGCATGCAGGCTTTTGCGTTAAAGTTTGTTAACTTCGGGCGCTTCCACGTCAATTTCCGGCGGAATTTCGCCCAAAGCGATGAGCTTTTCGGCCAAAAGCTTGAACAGGGAGGCCGCGATTGCGGCTTGCAGGATGAGCTCGCCTACGGCGGAATCGTCCGATTCGTCCGAAAGGAGTACCGGGGCGGCTGCGGCGCGCACCTGCGCCGTAAAGGTAGCTGCAACCGCCTTGTGCGTGCGCACGAACGCATCATAGACCGCATGCACCTGCGCTTCGGGGGCGCTGCATGGCAGGATGCGCTGCACGGGTGCGATGCCGAGCGTCTGCTTAAGCATGCATACCATGATGAGGTACGCCAGGTGCACGCGGGAATAGCGCTTCTTCACCGGCGGCGGCAGGACCTTCATCTTCACATAGTTGTTGATCATCGCGGGGGTGGTGACGTTATCCGCGCCGTCCTCCCGGGGCAAAAAGTTCAGGTACTGCGTCAGCAGGGCGATCACTTGATCCATATAAAGCTCGATGCCGGGGAGCATGTCCCAGGCGGGCAGCTCATATTCCTGCAAAAAACCTTCCCACTTGCGCAGCTTTTCCGTAACGAGCGCCTTGTCATGCGTCATACTGCCAGCCTCCCTTCCGTCTCCCTGCAAAAAATTATAGCACAGATTTGCCGCGCACACCACATGATGGAGAACAAAAACGCATAATACAATAAATAAGATTACTTTACACAATTATAACTACGTGATAACATAATCTAAATTACTAGATTATGCTTGGCATATGCCGGGCGAAAGGATAGCCTTATATGAATTTTATCCTTTTCACTGACTCCTCATGCAACCTTTCCTGCGAGACGCTGGCGGCGCGCGACATCCATGTCGTGCCGCTGACGTACAGCATTGGAGAAAAAACCTATGCCTGTTATGAAGAAGGCGTGCCGTTCGATGGAAAGGCGTTTTTTGACCGCCTGCGGCACGGCGCACCGGCCCGCACGTCGCTCATCAACAGCGATACTTTTCTGCATGCGTTTGAACCTTACTTGCAAGAAGGCTATGACATCGTGTATATTAGTATATCGAGTGGGATCAGCGGGACGTATCAATCCGCGGTGCTCGCGGCGGAGGAACTCAACGCCAAATACGCGGCGAAGGTGTATCCGGCGGATTCGCTCTCCGGCTCATATGGCGAGGGCTTCATGGTGCTGCATGCGGCCGAGATGCGGGACGCAGGGGAGAGCGCGGCGGCTGCGGCGCAGTGGATCGCCGAACACCGGCTGCAAATGTGTCATTTCCTTTCGGTGGATGACCTCGGCTTCCTCAAGCGCGGCGGAAGGCTCCCCGCGATGGCCGCGGCGATCGGCACGATCTTGGATCTCAAGCCGCTGCTGTATTTCGATGCGCATGGGCGCGTCGCCGTGGCGGAAAAGGTGCGCGGGAAAAGCCGCCTCATGCGCGAGATGGTGAAGCGCTACGGGCAAAAGGCGCAGCGGCCGGAGGACGGCACGGCCGCCATCGTGCATGGCGACTGCCTGGCGGACGCTGAGCAGCTTGCGGCGCTGCTCCGGCAGGAATACCCTGGCGTCGCGGTGACGTTGCGCTGCTTCGAGCCGACGACCGGCGCACATTCGGGGCCGGGCGCGCTCGCGCTCATTTTCTGGGGGACGGAACGCTAAAGGCAGCGTTGTGTAAAAATAATAGATCAAAATTAAGTATGGAGGGCAAACAGAACATGACAGATGACGCAACCGGTAGTAAAGCACAGGACTTTTTGATCCTCACGGATTCCACCTGTGATATGCCGCAGGAGATGGCTGATGCGCTTGGAATCGCAATCCTGCCGATCCGCGTGGTTCTGGAAGGAAAGGAGTACGCGCATTATTTGGACGGGCGAGAGCTCGGCTTCCACGATTTTTATGAGAAGCTGCGTGCCGGCATAAGCGCGAAGACCTCGGCTGCCAACATGGAGGAATTCCTCGCACAGATGGAACCCGCGCTCGCGGCGGGCCGGGATGTGCTTTATCTTGGCTTTTCGTCCGCGCTGAGCAGCACGTATGGCGTCGGCGCGGTGACGGCGGCACAGCTCGCGGAAAAGTACCCGGAGCGCAAGATCTACGCGGTGGATACGCTCTGCGCGTCTTTCGGGCAGGGCCTTCTGGTATATCTTGCCGCGCAGCAGCGGCTCCAGGGCAAAAGCATCGACGAGGTGAAGGCATACGCGGAGGAGATCCGCCCGCAGCTTTGCCATTGGTTCACGGTGGATGATCTGCAGCACCTCAAGCGCGGCGGCAGGGTTTCCGCGGCGGCCGCGGCATTCGGCACGGTGCTTAACATCAAGCCCGTCCTTCATGTGGACGACGAGGGGAGGCTTGTTCCCGTAAGCAAGGTGCAGGGACGCATTGCATCCATCAAGTCGCTTATGAAAAAGATGCAGGAAACGGCGGTCAACCCTGCGGAACAGGTGGTGTTCATCAGCCACGGGGATTGCGAGAAGGAAGCGAAGAAACTTGCAGAGATGATCCGCGAGAACATCGGCGTAAAGGAGATCGTGATCAACCCTATCGGCCCGATCATCGGCGCGCATTCCGGCCCCGGCACGGTCGCACTGTTCTTCCTCGGGACGGAACGTTAAAGCGGGGGCGTATTTTACCATCATTCAGCAATCATTCGTCTTATATACAAAAATGGGCTGCGCCGGTTCTCCGGTGCAGCCCATTTTTGTATCGGAAAATTCCGGCACGTCATTTTAGCATGGCGCTGTTGTTTACGACTGTGGTGCTGTAAAGGAACAGCACGTCCTGCCCATGGAAGTCCACGTACTGGCCGAGGAGCCCGCTTGCGATGTAGCGGATGTCCACAAGCGTGACGGTCTCATAACAATCGAGGAGCAGCGGCGCGATGCTGCTGCCGAAGGAATCCCGGAACAGGATGAGCTCGCGGCCCTTGGCCGCGCCCGCGGCGTTCGGGTTCGTGACCGTGAGCACGGCGGAGGCACCGGAAAGGAATACGTCGTACATGTCCATGCTCTTGCCGCCGGCGAGCTTTGCGAGATCGTAAACGCCGGTCACTGCCTGCGTTTCGATGTTGTATACGGTTGCGCTCTCCGTGGCGGGGCTTGTGAGGTAGGTGAGCGTATCGGGCGGATAGGGGAGCGCCGCCTGCCCGTAATAGACGCCGTAGAAATCCGGGAGCGTATTTTCTTTATAGTCCCAGACGAACGAGCCGCTTACGCCGAGGCCTTCCGCAAGACGCAAAGCGGTATCGCGCAGGCACTCCTGCCGCCAATGGGCGTCGGTGGTATAATATTTATCCGCCGAAAGCGTATCGAAAATATCAATGTAGGTCACGCCCGCCGTGTTTTCCCGCAGCAGGCTTACCAGCCTTTCATAATCGAGCGCGGGATACCCGTTTCGCGCCGCGATGAAGTAGCTCTTATCCGGAACGAGGGAAAGATAGGTCTTCGCATCCGGGAAGTATTGCGCCTGCAGCGAGCGGATCTTTTCCGCCGCACGCAGCACGGAGCTTTCCGAGAGCGGGTATTCGAGCTTGCCGATATTGCCTTCGGCAAGGAACACGCCGTTGTTGTCCTTTTGCTGGAGCAGGTAATACTGCACGACCGCTTTGAGCGTGCGGAAGGAATCGCGCGCGGGGAACTGGTCGAGCGCGTAATCGTCAAGGTTCTGAGCGAACTTGCCGCTGAGCATGGCCGAAAGCGAGAAGGCGGGCGCCTGCGCGAGGGTGCGGCGTTCCGCCGTGGAACGCGCGTTGTCTGGCCAGGCGAGGTGGGCGATGAGGCCGCCCGCCAGGATGAACGCGAAAACGGCGCAGAGGATACGGTTTTTGATCTTATCGCTCATGTGCAGCCTCCTTTAAAAGCGGAAATACAGGAACGGGTTGAAGGAACCATCCACTAGGTACGCCGTGCAGACGAGCAGCAGCACGGCGAGGAAGGCTGGCGTGAGGATGGCAACGATCCACCCGCCCGCGCGGGTTTCGGAGACACGCGCGGCGAGCCGCTTTGGAAGCGGCGTCGCGCCGGCGAAGGCGAGCAGGAACACTACGAGGTAGCTGCGCAGCGCGTAAAGCCCGGTAGCGCTCGTGAGCGGCGCGCCGCCGAACAGCCCGGCGATGGCTGCTCCTGCGTCCGCGAGCGTTGCCGCATCGAAAATGAGAAAGCTCACGAGCGCAACGAACAGCAAATAAAGATGACGGAAAACCCGGGGCAGCTGTGCGAGCAGGCGGCCAAGAAACAGCTTTTCCGCGATGAGCAGTACGCCGAAGAATAGCCCCCATGCAGCGAAATTCCAGCTTGCGCCGTGCCAGAGGCCGGTCAGGCACCAGACGACGAGGATGTTGCGCACCTGCTTCCACGCTCCTGTGCGGCTGCCGCCGAGGGGGATGTAAACATAATCCCGGAACCAGCCGCCGAGCGTCATGTGCCAGCGCCGCCAGAATTCGGTAGCGCTCTGGGAGATGAACGGATAGTTGAAGTTTTCCGGGAAGCGGAAGCCGAGCATTGTCCCAAGGCCGATGGCCATATCCGAATAGCCGGAAAAATCGAAGTAAATTTGCAGGCAGAGCGCCGCGGCATAGCCCCAGCTGCCGAGGATGCTCGCGTCCGCAGTCCGGAGCGCCGCGCAAAGCTCGCCTAAGAGGTTCGCAAGCAACACCTTTTTGCCGAGGCCGACGGCAAATCGCAGCGCGCCGCGGCCAACCGCCTCCGCCGAATGGGCGCGCGCCCGGAGCGCTTCTTCCACTTCCGTGTAGCGCACGATCGGCCCTGCGATGAGCTGGGGAAACAGGGAGATATACGTTGCAAGATCGATGAAATTGCGCTGGGCTTTCGCCGTGCCGCGTGCGACATCCACCGTGTAGCTGAGGATCTGGAAGGTATAGAACGAGATGCCGATGGGGAGCGTCAGCTTGAGCAGCGGAAGCGAAGCGCCGAGCGCGTTCAGGTTGCCGATAAGGAAATCCGCATATTTGAACAGCAGTAGTGGCGCAAGCGAGAAGCAGACCGACGAGACGAGGAACGCCTTGCCTGCGCGCGTCCCCCGGAACCGCTCGATCAAAAGCCCGTGCACGTAGCCGGAGAGCACGCTTGCGAGCATGAGCGCCACAAGGCGCGGCTCGCCATAAGCGTAAAAGGCGAGCGACGCGAGGAGCAGAACCGCGTTTTTACACTTTTTGGGCGCAAGGAAATACAGCCCCAGCACAACGGGCAGGAAAAAATAAAGGAAGGTGACGCTTGAGAAGAGCATGGGGCGCTCCTTTCCGTCCCGGTGCGGCGCCGGAATTCACTCTGCAAAAGGGGCCGCAAAAGCGGCCCCTAAGTTCAGCGCTTCTGCGATGGTCAGTTTTCGACCTTCTCGCCGACGCTTGCGAACACGCTGCCAGCAGCCTCGACGACCGCATTATAGACGCTCTCCGCAGTTTCCGGATCGCCCATGACGAGCAGCACGTCTGAACCGAGCTGTACGGAGATAATCTTTTCCGCACAAACGCAGATCCACTTCGCCGGGTTGATCTTTTCCATGAGCTCGGATTGGATCGCGCCTGCGTCCGCACCCTCCGCCGTCATCACATATACGAGGGAGTAGGCAATGGAGCTGGTGCCGGATTCGGATACGACGATGCCGTCGATCCCGTCCACGGAGGTAAGGCCCGTATTATAGGTTACCGCATCCATGTCGCTGAGGTCAAGCGGGGTATACATCATCATCATGGGCAGGTTCTCCTCGCCCACCTTGGCGTATACGCCGTCGAGGAAAGCAGTCACTTCGTCCGCAGAGGCGAGGCCGTCCGCATCGGTGGGGAGCGTCACGGGAACACCGGTCCCCTCCGGCTCAACCGTGGGATCAAGCGTGGGTTCCGCGGTGGGTTCCAGCGTCGGCTCAATGGTCGGTTCGGCGGTCGGCGTAGGGTCAGGCGTTCCGCTTGCGCAGGCGCTGAACGCGAGCGCCGCCGAGAGAACCAGGAGCATCATGGGGAGCAGTCTGCCCCGGAATGCTTTTTTTGTATTTTTCATTGTTTTCCTCCTGTATGCGGCATGGCGCGCTTAGTTTGCGCGAAACCGCGTAGTATTTATGCGCGGCGGGCATATGCGTGCCGTTTGCCGCGTCCTCTATTCAAACGCGGCAAGCGGCGGAAAGGTTGCATGCTTTTTGATTTGTCACAGCCCGTTCACATCAAATTTGTGCAGCAGGCGGTAGCGGTCGATCACGTGGGAGAGAAGCGTCGCCACGATCGCGCCCACTGCGCCCTGGATGAGGTTGCCCGGGACGCTGGCCGCCGCGCCGAGCGCGCCAAGACCCTTGCCCAGGATCAGGCCCGCGTAAAAATAATACCCTGCCACCATGAACAGCTCCGCGACCACGGCGGAAATGCCTTTGCAGAGCGAGCGCTTGCCGCCGAAGCGGGAGACGAGCGCCTTGGCGAGCGCCCAGGCGATGAGCGCCACGCCGGCCTTGATGAGGAAGGTGCCGGGCGCATAGTGCATATATCCGGTAAAGACGTCCGCCAGCATGGAGCCGACGCCCGCGGCAAGCGTGCCATAGAGGGGCCCCAGGACCCATCCGGCAAGCAGCACGAAGCAGTCGCCCAGGTTCACATACCCGGTCATCGGGGAGGGGATCTGGATCACCATCGTTGCCACGCAGGCGAGCGCGGCAAACAGGGCTGCGAGCACAAGGGTGCGGATCGCTTTGTTCGTCATGGTTCAATAACCTCGCATTTCGTTCAGGATATGCGCCGCGTGTCCCGGCGCTATTGCAATGATACGCGAGAACTGGTATTATTGAAATAACCAAATAAAATAAAAATGATAATGTCAGAAGGAGCGCCAAATGCTGACCTATACCCTTGCCGCCGCGCCCGGCACGCCGCTTTACATCGCGCTTTACCGGAGCATCCGCGCGGACATCCTCGCGGGGAAGCTCGCGCCGGATGAACGCCTGCCCTCCAAGCGCAGCCTGGCGCAGCATATGAAGATGAGCGTCATCACGGTGGAAAACGCATATGCCCAGCTCCTGGCGGAGGGCTATATTTACGCCGTGCCGCGCAGGGGCTATTTCGCAAGCCCGGTGGAGCGTGCGCCGGAGCCGCCCGCGTGCGGCGCGGAGCCCATTGCCGCTCCGCCGGAGCCGCCCTGCTTTGTGGATTTTCGCAGCAATCACCCGGATTGCGCACGCTTCCCGTTTTCAGTATGGTCCCGTATCCTCCGGGATGAGCTTTCGCACCGGGAGACAAAACTGCTTGCCGCAACGCCCGCAAACGGTGCGCCGGAGCTGCGGGAGGCCATTGCGGCCTACTTGTTTCAGTTCCGCGGCATGCACGTTTCCGCAGAGCAGATCGTTGTGGGTGCAGGGTCGGAATACCTGTATAACCTCATCGTGCAGCTGCTCGGGCGCGCGCATGTTTACGCCGTGGAAAACCCCGGCCATGTGAAGATCCCCCGCATCTATGAAAAAAACGGCCTCGCTGTGCGCTATGTGGACGTGGACGAGCGCGGCATGCCCGTCGCGGGGCTGCGCGCGAGCGGCGCGGATGTGGCGCATATTTCGCCTTCCCACCATTTCCCGACGGGCGTGGTCATGCCCATCGGCAGGCGGCAGGAGCTCCTCGCCTGGGCGGGCGAGGCGGAGGGACGCTATATTATCGAGGACGATTACGACAGCGAGTTCCGCTTCACCGGCAGGCCGCTGCCGACGCTGCAAAGCATCGACGCGGGCGGCCGGGTGATCTACACCAACACGTTTTCCAAGAGCCTCGCTCCTTCCATCCGCATCAGCTACATGGTGCTGCCCCCGGCGCTGATGGCGCGCTTCCGAAGTGAGCTCTCTTTCTATTCCTGCACGGTCACGAGCTTTGAACAATACACCCTTGCGCGCTTCCTCTCCGAAGGGCATTTCGAGCGGCATATCAACCGCATGAAGAAATACTACCGGGCGGAGCGCGACGCGGTCATCAGCGCAATCGGCCGCAGCCCGCTCGCTGGGCGCGCGGAGATCCTGGAACAGGACGCGGGGCTCCACTTCCTCCTGCGCGTGCGCACGGGAAAGAGCGACGCGGCGCTTTCACGGGAAGCGGCGGAGGCGGGCCTGCGTCTGAGCTTCCTTTCGGAATACGAGAACGCGCCCACGCCTGCCGAAACGCACGAGATCGTTGTGAACTATTCCGGCGTAGATGCAGCGCGGCTCGGCGAAGCGTTTGAACGGCTTGCGGCAATTTTGTGAAAAAGCCTGCCAGGGTTTGAAAACGCGCGCAGTATCGTGTATGATAGGAATGAAATAAAATCAGCGGCACAGCGAAAACGCTGAAAATCCCGATGAACTGCATCCTGGAAATATGAATGGCCCGCGCGGAAGCGGGCCGGAGGTTGGAGAAACCACGACATGGAAATCTGGAAAATATGCCTGACGGCGGCAGCAGGCTACCTGTTCGGCTCCATCAGCGTAGCGGTCCTCGTATGCAAGCGGCTTTACGGCGCGGACGTGCGCGAGCGCGGCAGCGGCAACGCGGGGGCGACGAATGTGGCGCGTGTATTCGGCATGAAGGCGGGCGTCCTCACCTTTGTGGGCGACCTGCTCAAGACCGCGGCGGCGCTGCTCCTCGGGGAACGGCTCCTCGGCGAAACCGGCATGTGCATCGCGGCCTGTGCCTGCCTCATCGGGCATTGCTGGCCCGTTTTTTTCGGCTTCCGCGGCGGCAAGGGGGTCACGGTCAGCGCGGCGGTGGCGCTGCTTCTGGATCCGCGGCTGTTCCTCATCGTCGTTGCGGTGTTCTTCGCCGTGTTCTATTTCTCGCGCACGGTTTCCGTCTGTTCGATCTCGGCGGCGATAGCCTACCCGCTTGCGATGCTGCTCCTGGGCGACACGTCGCTCCCCATGCTGCTGACAGGCGTTTTCGTGGCGCTGCTCGTGGCCTTTTTGCACCGGGGGAACATCAAGCGTATTTTAAACGGCACGGAGCCGAAATTCAAAGCGAAACACAAAGAGTAACAAAGGTGGAAGGAAATTCATGAAGCTTACTGTGATCGGCTGTGGCCGGTGGGGCACGTTCCTTGCCTGGTATCTCGACCGGCTGGGGCATGCGGTTACGCTCTATGGGCGCGAAGGCTCCGCGCGCATGCGGCGGCTGCTGGAAGAACACAAAAACGACCTTTTGACGCTGCCAGAAAGCGTGCGGCTCACAACTTCGCTTGCGGAGGCTGTGGAGGCGGAGACGATCGTGATCTCCATCGGCTCGCAAAACCTGCAGGGGCTCATGAACCAGCTTGCGGCACGCGGTGTTTGGGATAAGACGGTCGTCCTCTGCATGAAGGGCCTTGAGGCGGATACGGGCCGGCGGCTTACCGAGATCGTGTGCGATACGCTTGATGCGACGAACCGCGTGGCCGTCTGGCTCGGGCCGGGCCACGTGCAGGAATTCACCGCGGGCGTGCCCAACTGCATGGTGATCGACAGCGCGGACAGCGCGCTCAAGGAAACGCTCGCGGATGCTTTTGCCGGGGATTTGATCCGCTTTTATTATGGGGAGGATCTCCTGGGCAACGAGATCGGCGCGGCGGCGAAAAACGTGATCGGCATCGCCGCAGGCATGCTCGACGGGCTTTCGCTCACCACGCTCAAGGGGGCTTTGATGTCCCGCGGCACGCGGGAGGTGGCCCGGCTCATCGCCGCGATGGGCGGCAACGAGCTTTCCGCTTATGGCCTTTGCCACCTGGGCGATTACGAGGCCACGGTATTTTCCAGGCACAGCCAGAACCGCCGCTTCGGCGAGGCGTTTGTGCGCGGCGAGCCTTATGACAAGCTGGCCGAAGGGTACTACACCGTCCGCGCGCTCCTGACGCTTGGCACGCAATACGGGGTGGAGCTGCCCATCTGCGAGGCCGTGCATTCGATCCTCTTTGAAGGACGCGAGCCGCGCAGCGCGCTTGACGCGCTGTTCAAGCGGGAACGCAAGCGGGAACTGAAGTAAGCCCTGCATCCATATTATCTGGACGCACTCCAAAAAGGCCGAAAGGCCTTTTTTTCGTATAGGCCGATCCTCAGTCACGGTTTGCGCCGTGACAGCCCCATGGTTCGCAAAGGTCGCGCAAGGACGGGCAATCCTCAGTACGCTTCGCGGACAGCTCCTTTGCCAAAGGAGCCTTTTGGACGGTGGCAGCGCGCAAGCGCTGACGGAGGATTGCCTTATCCGAGCGGCACTTCGGAAAGCAGGCTTCCCCTGCGGTGTATGACACCGTTTGAAAGGGGCGGTTTCCTGTTGCGTTTTTGGCTTTCAAATCATCCCTTCCTTTGTGCTATGTTTGCTCCTGCTGCAAACATAGCTTTTTTTGTGCGCTAAAAAGGCAAGTTTGCAAAAACCAATACTATAAACGGTACTAATCTGTATTTTTTCTGTTTGCAGGATTGATAAACCAGAACAAATGAGCTATGATGTGAAATAAGAACAAAAGTTCGAATAATTTTGACGGAGGGAAACGATATGAAATCAAAACAAGAGGGCGCCATGCGGATGGTGAAGGACCGCATGCTAGATCCGGCGGCGCTTGCGGCGCAATACGGCTTGCCGCCGCAGAGCGCGGACAGGGGGAAGACGGAAAAGGCCGCGTATGCGGAAACGGAACGGCGGCTTTACGCGATGCGCGCCTTGCGGGCGCGCGTGGAGGATACGCGGGAGGAGCTTGCGGAGCTGGAAGGGCTGGGCATCGAGGCGCTTCGGGAACATTCTGCCTCGCTTGTGCGCGTGCTGCGCCCCGGCATGCGCCTTGACCCGGAAGAGGTACACGCTGTGCAGCTTGCGGCGCTGCGCGGCAGGCTTGCGGCGGACGAACGCGAGCTCAAGCGGATGAACATTGCGCTCAGCTTCATCAGCGACGACCCGTACTATCTTGCCGTGGAAGCGCGCTATTTGCGCGGGATGGGGGATTACGACATCGCGGAACGGCTCAACTGCGATCCTTCCACCGTGCGCAGGAACCGCACGCGCCTGGTGCGGATGCTGGCGCTGCGGCTCTATGGCGTGGGAGGCGGCATATGCGGGATCTCTTTTTAAAAGGAACGCCCAACCCACGTCAGAGCGAATTCTTCCGTGCAAAAGCGCGGCATACGGCATATGGCGGTGCGCGCGGCGGCGGGAAGAGCTGGGCCATGCGTCGCAAGCTCGTGCTGCTTGCCTTTGCGACGCCAGGGCTCAACGCGCTCCTGCTGCGGCGGACGCTGCCGGAACTCCGGGAAAACCACGTGGTCCCGCTTCTGCGGGAGCTCAGCGGCATCGCGGAATATAACGCTACGGAACGGGTGTTCCGCTTCCCAAACGGCGCGCGGCTGCGCCTCGGATATTGCGACGGTGCGAACGACGTTTACCAATACCAGGGGCAGGAATACGACGTGATCGGCCTGGAGGAGGCTACGCATTTCACGGAGGAGCAGATGCGGTTTCTCACAACCTGCAACCGTACTGTGAAGCAGGATTTCCGCCCGCGCATGTATTATACCTGCAACCCGGGCAACGTGGGCCACGGGTGGGTGAAGCGCCTTTTCATCGACCGGCAGTTCCAAGGGGGTGAGCGGCCGGAGGATTACGCTTTCATCCCGGCCCGCGTATGGGACAACGAGGTGCTCCTTGCCGCTGATCCGGACTATGTGAATCAGCTCATGGCGCTGCCGGAGGATCTCAGGCGCGCGCATCTCGACGGGGATTGGGACGTGCATGCGGGCCAGTATTTCCGGGAGTTTTCCCGCGCGAAGCATGTGGCGGAGCCTTTCGAGCTGCCGGCCTGGTGGCGGCGCTTCCGCTCCATGGACTGGGGCTACAACGACCCATGCTGCGTGCTTTGGCATGCGGTGGACGGGGATGGCCGCGTTTATACCTACCGGGAACTGTACGTGCGCCGCATGCAGGCCTCCGAGGCGGCGCGGCGGATCCGGGAGCTGACGGGGAAGGAACACATCGCCTATACCGTTGCGTCCCCCGACATGTGGCAGAAGCGCGGGGCGATCCTCAAGAGCGAAGGCGGCTTTGAGGGGGAGAGCATCGCGGAGCTGTTCGCGCGGGAGGGCGTGCCGCTGACCCCGGCGGACAACGCGCGCGTAGCAGGCTGGCAGCGCGTGCGGGAATACCTTGCCCCGGCGGCGGACGGGAGGCCGCTCTGGCAGGCGTTCCCCTGCTGCGAAAACCTGCTGCGGACGCTGCCGCTTTTGCTGTTTGATGCACACAACCGCGAGGATGCGGCGGACGGCGAGGATCACGCGCCGGAGGCGCTGCGCTACGGGCTGATGTCCCGCCCGCGCGGCAGCCGGCCCGCAGCCGCGCCTGCCCAGCGGCGGTACGATCCATTTTCCATGCCGCAGCCGCGTGCAGGATTTTGGGAGAAGTAACAAAAGGATGACCGATAAACAAAATTATCAATTTTTGGAGGAAACACAGATGAATGCGAAACAGAACGAAACCGTAGAACGGATTTATGCCCTTTTTAATGAGTACCGCAGCGCGTATGCCGCCGAGTGGGAGCGACTGGATCGCTGCGAACGCGTCTACCGCGGGGAGCACTGGCTGGACGTGCCCGCACAGGATGAAAACGAGCCGCGCCCCGTCACGCCTGTGATCCAGTCGACGATCGAGAACGTGCGGGCCGACCTGATGGATCAGATGCCGGAGGCGGTCGTCATTTCGGACGGGCCGGGGCATGAGCGCGTGGCGGAGATGCTGACCGCCGTGCTGCGCGAGAATCACCGGATCGGCCGGTTCGACCGGGAATATTCCCTGCTGCTGCACGACCTGCTCGTCGGCGGCTACATGGTGCAGGAGACGGGCTATGACCCGGAGGCGATGGGCGGCTTTGGCGCGGCGTACCTCAGGGCGGTGGATACGCACAACATCATGTTTGACCCGCTGTGCACGGACATCCAGGATTCCCGGGCGGTATTCAAGTTCGCTCCGTACCCGCGGGAATGGTTTGCGGCACGCTACCCGAAGGAGGCGCGCGACATGCGCGAGGACGCGAACCGCGCGCTGCGCCTGGAGGACAACTACCTCGCGCGCGGCAACGGGGACATGCTCCTTTTGATCGAATGCTGGCAGCGGGAATACGACCCGGATGCGGAGTGCTACCGCGTGCATATGTGCAAGCTCGCGGGGCGGCAGCTCCTGGAGGACAGCCGCAGGACGAAGCCGGAGGGCTACTTCGCCCATGGACAGTATCCGTTTGTAGTGACGCCGCTGTTCCTGCGCAAGGGGACGGCGCTTGGATACGGATTCGTGGATATGTTTGAAAGCCAGCAGCGCTATGCGGACAAGCTTGACCAGATCATCCTGAAAAACGCGCTGATGGCCTCCCATAACAAGCTGCTCGTGACTGGCGCTTCCGGCTTTGACCCGGACGATCTCCGGGATTGGTCCAAGGAGGTGCACCGGGGCGAGAATCTCAACGGCGTGACCTGGTTCCCGACCGCGCCGCTGCCGGGCTATATCCTGAACTATGGGCAGAGCATCCGCCAAAGCATCCGCGAGGAATCCGGCAGCAACGACTTTGCGCGCGGGCAGACCTACGGCGGCGTGACCGCGGCTTCGGCCATCGCCGCGTTACAGGAGGCGGGCAGCAAGCGCAGCCGCATGGTGGCGCGTACGGTACACGGCGCGTTTGAGGAGGCCGTGCGCCAGGAGATTGAGGTGGAACGGGAATTCTGCATCTTCCCGCGCAATGTGGCGCTGCAAAACGCCGCGAACGGCAGTACGGAGCGCGCCTCCTTCACGGGGGAGGCCATGTTCGAGGTGACGGCGCGCAACAACCGCCTGCCGTTGGAATTCACGGTGAGCGTGCGCGCGCAGCGGGAGAACCGCTTTACGGTGGCGGCGCACAACGAGCTCATCCTGAAGCTGGTGCAGATGGGCATGGTCACGCCGGATGTGGGCCTCGAGCTGATGCTGTTTGACGGCAAGCAGGAAGCGCAGGCGCTGATGCGGGCGCGGGCACAGGCGCAGGCGCAGCAATCCGCTGGAACGGGGCGGAACGGCGCCGCGGAGGCAGTGCTCCCCGGCGTCAGCTTGGACGGGATGGACGGTCTCATGCGGTAAAAATGGGGTGCGGCGCATGAAGAAGCTCGAACGCATGACAAAGCAGGGCGCGCAGGCAGGCTTGGAATGCCTGCTCGCCATCTGCCGGGACGAGGAGCAGAAGGCGGCGGACCGCATCTCCGCTGCAAAGGTGCTCATCGAATACGGCCGCAAGGCGGACGCGCTGGACGACGGCTCCGTGCGCGTGGTGCTCGAGGGCGTGCCGAAGGAATACCTGGTGTAAGGCCCCGGCACGCACCAAGGAAAATCAATTTAAAACAGAATTTATAAGGGAGGACAACATGGGAAGATACGATCATGACATGCCGGTATTTACGTCGGACGGAAGGGGAGGGGCGAAGAAACGCCCGGCGAGCACAACGGGAACGACGCCAAAGCGGAGGTGGGAGCCAAGGACTGCGGGAGCAGAAACCGAGGCGTGGATCAACGCGGATATCCTCGGGGGAGAGAAGGTGCAGGAACAGCTTGCGGCGACAAAGCGCTGGCAGGAGATGGAGCGGCACCATGTGGACGGGATCATGACCTCCGGGATGACCGCGCCAACGTTCATCCGGACGGACACAAACGTGCGGGCGATGCAGGGTGCGCTCGGGGTCAAGGAGGACGGCGTCTGGGGCCCGGAGACGGACGCGGCGTTCAGCGCGCGGCTCGCGCAGGAGGAGGCTGCGGCGGTGGCAGAATTGCAGCGACTGTACCGGGAAGCGGGCGGGACGCCGCCGCAGGAACGGTATTACAAGCAGAGCCGGATTGACCCGGAAATCGTTGGGAAGTACATGACGGCGGGGGAACGGGATGAGGATAGGGCCTCAACTAGCGCCCGCAGGCCGCCGGCAGTGGTTTACGGAACGACGCCGAGGCCGATCCCGGAAGCGGCAGGCGCGGTGGCACGGAGCATGAACACGCTGGAAGGGATCAACCGGGCTTACGACCAGATCATAGCGGAGAAGGAGGCGGCGTGGCGCAGCCTTGACACAAGGGGTGTGAATCCGCGCAGCCAGGAAGACCGTGCGCTGATGGGGGAAAAGGGTGCGCTGTATATAGATTGGCAAAAGGCGGAAGACAAAAAAGAAGATGCAATCAAGGCGTATTATATGGGGCAGGATGAAATAAGGCTGCGCAATGAAGCGGCATACGCGCAGTCACCGGATATGCTGATTGATGTTGCGGTTGCGGATGCGGATTCCGTTTTGAAGCAACAGGGTTACAGAAATAAGAATTATCCCCAAAATCAACAGATATGTATGGTAGAGACAAGCTTTGGAACGGAGGAAGAAATGTTTACTTACATAGGGAGTATGATGAACAGACTTACAGAGGAAAGTGACCAGGAACACATGTGTAACGTATATTTCGTTGAATGGGAAAATGGCGACGTAGAATATATGACCGGACCGATATGTACTGGGGAACATGGAAATGTAGTCAATCCATACTTAACGGATCCATTTGGGACAAAAGCAGCCGAAAAATTATCTAAGATATATCCGGGTGTAAAAGTAAGGTATATGGGGCTGCTACATTCCCATCCGGACAACCGAAGTATAGACAATGATGGCTTTTCCGCAGGAGATGCATTGGTAGCTACAGTATCTGGGAAAATATACTTGACGACACCTTACGGAAACGTATATGCTTTGGATAAATGGCATGGTGCGTTGATGTTGTTGCCAAGCGGTTTCAGGGAACTGATGGTGCTGGAGAACAACTATTTAAGAAGTAATAGTATACCCGAAAGTGAATGGCCAGTAGGCCTTAAATGGTATATGGACAATGTCTTGGCAGAATACGATAAAAAAACGAGAGGAGGAAATTTTGAAACAATTCCAGCTAATACATATGATGTAAGGCATTGAAAGCGCATCGGAAGCAATTGTGCAATTAGAAAAAGAGGGACAACATGGAACAGAAAAGGAAAAGCGAAGCCTGGGCTTGGATAATTCTGATAGTGGAAAATTTGGTTATTTTGGTGTTTCTGCTATTATTTATGCTGCGCAGATGCGATTAGAGTACGGGAGATATGCTTTCGACATCACCCTATGCTTATATGAACGTGCATACTTATCCTGAAAAAATGGTCTATGTAATTGGGCAGGACGATGAACTGGATTTGTCAGGCGGGAAAATATGCTTTAGCTTTGTATTGAATGACACAAATGGGTTCCCTTGTGATAAATTGGAGCATAGCAGTTGCGGTGATGTTCGCGATATGGAAACACTGGGGCCGATTTCCGACGTTGATTTTTCTAGAGAAGGGACATACATGGTAACGTTTCAACATGAAAACTGAAAATACCATTTGCAATGTGCCTTCCCGATCCAAGTGATCTCCCCGGATTACGTAGAATAGCAAGCGAAAAAAGCGCGCGGCGGGACGACTTGCCGCGCGGCGCGTTTTGGGGGGCAGTGGAAAGAAAAATCTGGTTGACAACGCAGGATGGGACAATGTACGCTTTAGATGATGAATCGGCAAAACCGATAATTTTACCAGCATTCGTTCGGAATTTGATTGTTGATTACCGCAATAGGATTTGGGAAATGGGAAAGCAGCCTCCAAACTGGACAGGGGCCTATGTCAGATGGAGCGACAGAAAATCCGAGGGCGAAAATTTTGAAACATTAAGCCCAAAGTCCTATGATGCGCGCTAGATAAACAGGGGGGAAATTATGGGAGAATCGCAAAATAAAAGGCGCCGTGATTGGCTGTGGACGCTGTTAGTGGTGGAAAATTCTGTGATTTTGCTTGTTTTGGTAATATTTGGGTTACGAGCCTGCCTGTTCTCCATTCCAAGCCAGCCGCTGCGGGATTTTGGAAGCAGGTATTTGCAAAACGAACCTGACTATAGCTATATGTATGTGCATATGCCTCCGGAAAAGTTGATTTACATAGCGGGAAAGGATACTTCGCTTGACCTTGTAGGCGGAAAGGTCTGCTACAGCGTTTATCCGGAATATGCAAACGGATTGCCCTGCGCACAGAATGATGATGCTGATTGCGAGAATATACGTGATATGGAGGAATTAAAGGTGAAGGCGGGAATTGACTTTTCGAAGCCAGGAGTCTATTTGGTGACGTTAGAAGATGATAGCCGAACCTTTTCTACATGGTGTCATTTCTATATCCAAGTGATTTCCCCGGATTACGTAGAATAACAAGCGGACAAAACGCGCGGCGGGGCAATCCGCCGCGCGGCGCGTTTTGGCGGGACGCCGCCGCAGGAACGGTATTACAAGCAGAGCCGGATTGACCCGGAAGTCGTCGGGAAGTACATGCCGGCGGGGGAGGGGGATGAGGATAAGGCCTCAACTAGCGCCCGCAGGCCGCCGGTAGTGGTTTACGGAACGACGCCGAGGCCGATCCCGGAAGCGGCAGGCGCGGTGGCACGGAGCATGAACACGCTGGAAGGGATCAACCGGGCTTACGACCAGATCATAGCGGAGAAGGAGGCGGCGTGGCGCAGCCTTGACACAAGGGGCGTGAACCCGCGCAGCCAGGAAGGCCGTGTGCTGATGCGGGAAAAGGGTGCGCTGTATACGGATTGGAAGGAGACGGAAAGGGCGAAAGCGAAAGCGGTTGCGGCGTGGTATAGAGCGCGCAACGAAGCGGCATACGCGCAGTCGCCGGATGCGCTGATCGATATTGCGGTTGCGGATGCGAGGGGCTTTGTGCAGGGGAACGGATATACAAAACAGTATTATCCGAAAAACAGTGGAATTGGCAGAATAACGACTACTTTTGGTTCTATGGAGGGACTTTTTGTTTACTCTGGAAGTTCTCTTAATTATTTGACGAAATATAGCGGACAAGAGCATATGTGCGGCATCTATATGCTCGATCAAGGAGACGGGAATAGCGAATAATTATGGGTCCTGTATTTACAGGTGAACCAAATAATGTAATTATTCCCTATATAGCAAGCACGTTTGCGGCAGAAGGGTATACAAACAAGTTGTCGAACATGTACCATGGGGCGCAAGTCCAGTACCTGGGCATTTTGCATTCGCATCCGAGCCGTGAAAGCCACGATGGAAAGTATGATAATAATCAAGAGTTTTCTTGGGGAGATGCCGTAGCAGCTGCAATTTCAGGCAAAATCTGGTTGACGACGCAGGATGGCAGCATGTATGCTTTGGATAGAGAATGCGCTATGCTGATAATTTGGCCGGGATTGATTCGGGATGCCGCTGTACGGTATTCGAATGATCTGCATGCAAAAGGCGTGAAGTGGGAGGACTATCCGCAATGGTTGAAAGATTACTGGCCGAACATTCGAAAACATGACATGTATGTGAATGGGGCAAACCACATGGAATGCAAGGATGCCAAAAAGAAAAAATGGCTTTTGATTATCCTGATTGTTGAAAATTCGATTCTGTTACTGGCAGCTGTTTTATTTGGGATGCGGGGCTGTGTGAAATTCTGGGGAAATATGCTGTCCACGAATGAAATCTACCCCTTGTATTTTCATCACATGCATGTGCATGCTTATCCGGATAAGCTAACTTATGTGATCGGAAGGGACAATCGCTTGGATCTTTCTGGAGGACAAGTATGCTTCAGCATTGACCCGAAAGACTTACACGGATTTCCTTGTGAATGGGATCCAGATGGTTCCTGTGAAGCTGTATATGATATGGAAGAGCTTTACCCGGAAGAATTCGATTATGAATTTCTGATGCCTGATCTTGATTTCAGCAAGGAGGGAATATACAATGTGGTGCTAATGGGGGAGAGCGGGATGCTTTGCTCCTTCCCAATCCAGGTGATCTCCCCGGATTACGTGGAATAGAAAGTATGTTAAGCGCGCGGCGGGGCAACCCGCCGCGCGCTTTTGGACGGCACGCTGCTACGCAGGGAAAATCCAGTTGACAGCGCCCAATGGAACCGTATATGCTTTGGAAAGAGGGAGAGCAGTAGAAGCCTTTGGGGCGAGCCTTTTCCGTGACACGGCATTTGGGGAGAAAAACAAGGGAACGATCGATGCGATTCGGGCGTCTGAAAACTATTTGGTACCTAATATGAGAGGGTACGATGTTACCCAAGACTGTCAGCAAGTTGATGACCGGAGGTGGCGGTAAATGATTCGGCGGAAGCAACAGGTTTTGTTTTTTGTGCTGGGTGCGGCAAGCGTGGTGTTGGGGATTTTGCTCTATCAGTTTGGGGTATGGTTATCAGAGCATATTGGAATGGCCCGCGTAACGAATATAGGAATTGATGAATACCCTCACAAGCTTGTATATGTGATTGGAAAAGATATGGAACTTGATCTGACCGGCGGAAGGATATGGATGGGGACACAAGAGCAATCACCATCAACCTATGCTTTGTCGGAAGAGAATATCGGATATCAGTTTGAAGTCACAACAAATGCGGATTTCAACAAAGAAGGTGTGTATGTGGTGACAATTACACGCGGTGCATCAATGCAATGTTCCTTTCCCATCCAGGTGATCTCCCCAGGTTATGTAGAATAGCAAACGAAAAAGCGCGCGGAGGGGCGACCCGCCGCGCGACCTTTGACTTAATAGACTGGGAATTTTTAGTTTTTGGTTCTGGCTACGATGACTACGAACAGCAGTTTGCCTATTTTACATCAGTGGAAGCGATAAAAAAAGCGAATCCGGCAGAGTTCGAAGGTGCGGGGAATATGGTGTCTATATTAACAGAGGTCATTTCAGCGCCAGAAGCTATACGGGATATTCTTGGGGCTGAAAAGCCGATAAAGGAACTCATAAAGATGTTCATACAAGAATGGGGGCCTAAATTGGCGATAGAAAAGGGCAAGGAATATATTACGCCGAATTAAACGAATGGAGGAGCATAACTCGTGTGTATAGGATTAGCTTGGGGGCATGGGCCGTTTACACTTCTTGGGGATATCATTGAAGATATTTTTGGAGAAGGGAGCTTCGATGTTGTATTTTGGGCTGTTTTGTTTATCTGCTTGATCCTATATGTGATATGGGGCTATTACCGGGAAACAAAGCTCTATAAGCGCATCATGGGAGACAAGGCAAAGCCATGTTTATATGATGGCCGAGGGAAGCGCATCCGTAATCCGGACGGCACGCCGATCGAGAAACCAGAGGAAGACGCAGAGCCGGGAACGCTGGAGGA
>OJPD01000560.1_pt1 | contig 26423 bp, 24 predicted proteins | sample 1598371 | NCBI WGS metagenome assembly OJPD01 (sample SAMN03922478, study PRJEB24848) | human gut metagenome | isolation source: stool sample | host: Homo sapiens | place: Germany | collected 2010-11
GCAAGGCTTTCTTTACACGGAGCGCTGACCGCGCCATCGGCGCAAGCGCGACGTGCAATCCTCGATCAAGTGGCATCCGCCACTTGATCGACAGCCTGAGCCTTTCGTTTGCGCGGAAGGCTGCGTTTGTTTGAATCTGCTTACACCACCCGGTTTTGCGTCTTCCCCGCGCGCCAGGCGGCGAGATTCTCTGCGCAATAGCGGATGACGCGCTCCCGGGTTTCCCGCGGGGCCCAGCCTACATGCGGCGTGGCGACGCAGCGCGGGTGCATGGCAAGCGGATGATCTTTCCCGCAGGGCTCGGGCGCAAACACATCCGCACCCACGGCATAAATCTTGCCGGAATCGAGCGCGCGCACCACGGCGGCATCGTCGAGAACCGCGCCGCGCGCCGTGTTGATGAGGATCACGCCATCCTTCATCTTGCGGATAGTAGCCTCGCCGATCATGCCGCGGCTTTCGTCGTTGAGCGGGCAATGGATGCTGATGACGTCCGAATTGGTGTAGAGTTCATCCAGCGGGACGAAACGCAGGTGCTCCGTCTCGCGCGCCGGATTGGGATGCCGCCGGTAGGCGAGCACTTCCATGCCAAGCGCCTGCGCGATCTCCGCCAGGTTTCCGCCGATGTCCCCGAGGCCGATAATGCCGATAGTCTTCCCCGCAAGCTCCATCTGCGGGATCGCGGTCAGCTCCCGGTCTGCGGGATCCACCCAGCCGCGGACCTTGATGTAATGATCGAACACAGCCGTGTTGCAGGCGATCTGCAACAGCAGCGCCGCCGCCATCTGAGCTACAGCGTGCGTGCTGTACGCGGGCACGTTGCAAACTGCGATCCCGCGTTCCTTCGCCGCCGCAATGTCAATCATGTTGTACCCCGTGGCGAACGTGTTGATGAACCGCAGGTTCGGGCAGGCAGCCATCGCCGCCGCGCCAATGCTGCAGCGGTTGACGAACACCGCCTCCGCGCCGCCGATGTGGGCGGCCACTTCGTCCGGCTCTGTGTTTTCATACATCGTGAACTCGCCCTGCCTGGCGATGGGCTCCCAGGAAATATCGCCGGGATTGACTAAAAATCCGTCCAAAACCACAATTTTCATCCGTAAAAGCGCTCCGTTCGTTTTGTTTTTTGCCGCCCTCGGCTAACAAGGTCCGCACGCCCCCAGGCTGCCCTGGCCCGTCAGGACCGCACGTCTCTTTGTCCGCCGAGGGTATTGTACCACATTCTATTCCTGCTGTCGCGCGCCGCCCGCCAGCGTTTCCGCTTCCTGCTCAACCATCTGCACGAACATGTGCGGCGGCATGCCGAACGCGTTTGCGATCCGCCAAACGGTTTCAAAATTCGCCTGCTTATCCCCGCTTTCGATCATTGCAAGGTGGCTCCGCGCCAATCCCGCCAAGCCGCTCAATACTTCCTGGGAAAGTTTTCTCTCTTTTCTGAGCCTGCGGACAACACGTCCGGCCGCAAGCCGATTAAATTCTACCATCGCAGACAGCTCCTTTGGCTAAGTGTATGAAAAAAACGCCTCCCATATGTCTGCTTTAGTAGACAAATTTTGAATTCTTTGCTATACTGAACAAAATCGAAACGCTGCCGGAAGGAGTTTTGCCATGCCGAATATGTCCGAATGGTTCTCCGCTGCCGCATGCCCCCAATGTATTGGGAACCCCAGGGCAGAACACGCTCAGGAATTCGCTGCGCATCCTTATTGCGGCACGCCCAGCCGCGCGGTTGATATGCAGCGCTGCTTCCGCACAGGCCATGACTTGGAAACGCTTGTGCAAAACGCGGAAATGTACATAAAGCTGGGAAATTACGATGCCGCCACGGAAATTTTCGCAGCGGTCAGCAAGGAGTATCCCGGGGATTACCGGGGCTGGTGGGGGCTTGTCCGCAGCGAAACACGCGGATTTACATCCATGTCAACATCTCCAAATGAAATCGAAATGCACGCATCTCACGCGGAAGCAGTTGCTCCGCCCGAAGCGCGTGTTGAGATCGACCGCATTCGCGGCGATTTTTTAGAGTTTATGGAAACGCAGAAGGCAAAGTGCGTATGCGCCCATTTGCTTGATGAAATCAAAAAGCATGCGCACACGATCTGTTTTCAAGGAAAGACGCGCCGCCGCGAGATCGCATACGTGGCTGTCTGGGGAGCTTTGGGTTTCGTTTTCCTCGTTATCCGCTTCGCATCCGGCAAGTGGGGGTGGACCATTGCCGTCTTGCTGTCGCTGTTGGCGGCTTTTATAATGGCGGTAGAGCACAGCTATAACATTGCCCAGGCATCCGAATGTATTTCCCATGCCTTGGAAGAAACAGCACAGTGTAAAGCTGAGCTGGAGCATATTTACCTCAAATATCCAGATCTGCGTAAATAAGCAGATATAAGCCGGGCGGATGTTCCCATCCGCCCGGTGTTTCTATCCGTCAGCTTTTCCTTCAGTTCCCGTCCACCTGCGCCATGTGCTGGATCAGGTCGAGCACCTTGCAGGAATATCCCCACTCGTTGTCATACCAGGCGATGAGCTTCACAAAGTTGCTGTCCAGCATGATGCCCGCGTTTTCATCGAAAATGCAGGTATGGCTTTCACCGCGCATGTCGGAGGAAACTACCTCGTCCTTCGTGTAGGTGACGATGCCCCGCATCGTTGTGCGGGAAGCTTCCTCCACGGCGGCGCAGATGTCCGCATACGAGGTGTGCGTGCAAAGGCGCGCCGTCAGATCCGCGACGGAAACGTCGTTCGTCGGCACGCGGAAGCTCATGCCCGTAAGCTTTCCCTTGAGGCTCGGCATCACGAGCGCGCAGGCTTTGGCGGCACCTGTCGTCGAAGGGATGATGTTGTTGAACACCGAGCGACCGGTGCGGTAATCGCGCCCGGCACGCGCATCCACGGGCTTCTGCTTGGAAGTTGCGGAGTGGATGGTCGTCATCAGCCCCTGCTCGATGCCAAAGTTATCGTGGATGATTTTCGCAAGCGGGGCAAGGCAGTTGGTCGTGCAGCTCGCGTTGGAGACAACGTCGTACTTGGGATCATACTCCGTGTGGTTCACGCCCATCACATAGGTCGGCGTCTCCGCGTCCTTCGCCGGAGCGGAAAGGACGACCTTCTTCGCGCCGTGCACAAGGTGGCCGGACGCAAGCTCTGTGGTGTTGAACTGGCCGGTGGATTCCACGATGTATTCCGCGCCGCAGGCATCCCAGGGAATGTCCGAAATGTTGCTTTCGCTGAAAATGGCGATCTCGTGCCCGTTGATGCGCAGGCCGTTCCCGCTCTCCTCAATTTCGCCCGGAAAGCGCCCGAACACGGAATCATACTTCATCAGGTATGCCATGTAATTCGGATCCGCCTTGCGCAGGTTGATCCCCGTGATCTCGATCTCCTCCGGCCGCTCCGCCGCAATGCGCAGGACCGTCCGCCCGATGCGCCCAAAACCGTTGATGCCAACCTTGACCGCCATGCCTGAATACCCTCCCGACTGACTGCAATTTTTTTGCATAGTTTTAGGGGAACAACGTCCCCTAAATCGGGATTATAACATAATCGGTACTTATGTCAACAGTGTTTAATAAAATTGTCGCTTGGGATATTTTTTTAACACAAGCCGTTTTTGCGTTATTTTAATTGTCCGGTGCATAACAAAGGGCGGGAGCTTGCAATTTGCAGCCTCCCGCCCGGTTTCACTTTTGTTTGAATGAAAATTCAATTTCTTGCAATGTTATTCCGCGTCCACCTTCGCCATGTGCGCGACGAGGTCAAGCACCTTATTGGAATAGCCCCACTCGTTGTCATACCAGGCGACGAGCTTCACAAAATGCTCGTTCAAACTGATGCCCGCATCCGCATCGAAGATGGAAATACGGGGGTCGGTATAGAAGTCGGAAGAGACGACCTTGTCCTCGGTGTAGCCGATGATGCCCTTCCACTCCGGGGATTCGGAGGCGGCCTTCATGACGGCCTTGATCTCATCATAGGTTGCAGCCTTCTCCAGGCGGCAGGTGAGATCCACGACGGAAACGTCCGGCGTGGGTACGCGCAGGCTCATGCCCGTGAGTTTTCCGTTGAGCGAGGGAATGACCTTGCCCACGGCCTTTGCTGCGCCAGTCGAACTCGGGATGATGTTGTGCGCTGCCGCACGGCCGCCGCGCCAATCCTTCTTGGAGGGGCCGTCTACGGTCTTCTGCGTCGCAGTGATGGAATGCACGGTCGTCATCAGGCCCTCGACGATGCCGAAGTTATCGTGGATGACCTTGGCGAGCGGCGCAAGGCAGTTGGTGGTGCAGCTCGCGTTGGAGACGACGTTCATTTCCTTCTTATAGGTATTTTGGTTCACGCCCATGACGAACATCGGCGCATCGGAGGAAGGCGCAGAAATGACGACCTTCTTCGCACCGCCCTTGAAGTGCTGGGAGGCCTTTTCGGTAGTAGTGTTGACGCCGGAGGACTCCACGATATACTCTGCGCCGCACGAGCTCCAGGGAATGTCGCACGCGTTCATGATTGCGAATACGGCGATCTCCTTTCCGTTGACGACGAGCTTGCCATCCTTGGCTTCCACCTCTCCCTTGAACGCGCCATGCACGGTGTCATATTTGGTCATGTAGGCCATATAGTCCACGTCGATGAAAGGGTCGTTGATGCCGGCGATGTCGATTTCCGGGTTTTCCGCCGCCGCGCGCAGTACCAGCCGGCCAATGCGGCCAAAGCCATTGATGCCTACTTGAATTGCCATTTTAAATTCCTCCTCATGCGATAGCATATAAATTCTATGCAAAGCCTGCGGCTATGCCGCGGCTGCATCCCTTCATTTCCATTTTAATATTAAACAGAATGGCGGATTTATGCAACGTCTTTTTCGGCATCCTGCATTTTTCCTATATTTGGGTAGATGTACATAAGTGATCGTTATATAAAAAACAAGCGTGCATCCCTCTTTTTTGGGGGACGCACGCCGCCTTCTTACTTCAGGTTCTCCGGGTTGAGCGCGGAAAGCTCCGGCAGCACGAAGCGGCCGTCCCTGCGCACGAGCACGCCGTCAAAATACATCTCGCCCCCGCCGTATTCCGGGGTTTGGATGCAAACGAGATCCCAATGGATGCCGGAACGGTTTCCATTGTCGCAGTCGTCATAGCAGCGGCCGGGCGTAAAGTGGAAACTGCCGGCGATCTTCTCATCAAAGAGCGTATCCTTCATGGGCGCAGTAATATACGGGTTCACGCCGAGGGCAAATTCACCCACGCTGCGCGCACCCTCATCCCGGTCGAAGATCTTGTTGATGCGCTCGGTATCGTTGGCCGCAGCCTTCACGATGCGGCCGTTCTCGAACGTGAGCACGATGTTCTCAAACGTGAAGCCCTCGAACACCGAAGGCGTGTTGTAGGAGAGCACGCCGTTGATGCTGCCCTGAACGGGCGCAGTGAAGATCTCGCCGTCCGGGATGTTGCACGCGCCCGCGCACTTGATGGCGGGCAGGCCTTTGATGGAGAAGGTCAGATCCGTCCCCGGCCCCACGATGCGCACCTCATCGGTTTTTTCCATGAGCGCCTTGAGCGGATCCATCGCGCGGTCCATCTTGGAATAATCCAGATTGCAGACGTTGAAATAGTAGTCCTCAAACGCCTCGGTGGAAAGGTTCGCCATCTGCGCCATGCCGGGGGAAGGATAGCGCAGCACGCACCATTTGGTTTTCGGCACGCGGATCTCGCTGTGCACAGGATTGGAATACAGCTTGCTCATGCGCTCACGCTGCGCCGCGGGCACGTCGCTCATCTCAGCGTTGTTGTTGCCGCCGCGGATGCCGATGTAGGCCTGCATGTTTTCCATCAGCGCCTTGTCCACCTGCGCCATCAAGGCAAGCTGCCCGTCCGTTGCGCCCATCGCAATGGCGCGCTGCACAGCGTTGTCCCGCCGCCAGACGAAGGGGTTCGCGCCCGCCGCGTACGCCGCACGAATAAGCGCGAGCAAAAGCGCGTCGCAATCGCCATAGGTCTCGATGAGCACGTTCTCGCCCGCCTGCACATTACAAGAGAAGCCGATGAGATTCTTTGCCAGAGTTTCAATGCGTGGGTCCGTCATGTAAAAATCACTCCTTTTCTATATTGATGCTTTCCGCGAGGATGTAAAGCGGTCGTCCCTTCGCCTCGTCATACATGCGGTTCATGTACGCACCCTGCACGCCGAGGGCGATGAGGATCACGCCATCGAGCAGCGCGAGGCCACAGGCCGCCCAAAGCCAGGGCGCGCAGCCGACCGTCGCCGCGCAGATGATGAGCGCCACGAAGCCGAGGAGAGAAAGCGCAGAGACTGCGCCGCCCAGCCATCCCGCAATCGTGAGCGGCCGGTCCGAAAAGCCGATGATGCCGTCAAACGCCAGCTTGAGCATTTTCTTGAGCGTGTATTTCGTGCTGCCCGCATAGCGCTCATGCCGCACATATTCCACTGGCACCGCCGTAAAGCCCATCCAGCCGCTCATGCCGCGCAGGAAGCGGTTGTGCTCCCGCATGCGGAGGAACACGTCCGCCACCTTGCGGTCCAGCAGGCGGAAGTCCCCCGTGTCGAGCGGGATCGGGTATGCGCTCATGGCGCTGAGCAAGCGGTAATAGCAAAAGGCGGTAAACTTTTTGAAGATGGTCTCCCCCTCGCGCTTCAGGCGCTTGCCGTAGGCGATGTCCGCGCCGTTTTCCCATGCCTTCACAAGCTCGGCGATGACCTCCGGCGGATCCTGCAAATCCACATCGATGATGACGAGCGCGTCGCCGCGCGCCGCGTCCATGCCCGCGGTGACGGCAAGCTGGTGGCCGAAGTTGCGGGAAAAGGAAAGCACGCGGACCTGTGGGTTTTCCGCGGCGATCTTGCGCAGGTGCGCCATAGTAGCGTCCCGGCTGCCGTCGTTGACATAGAGGATCTCGTATTCATAGGGGAGCGCGCGCATCGCCTCGTCCATGCGCGCGAAGGAAACGTCGATCACATCCTCCTCGTTGAACACGGGGACGATGAGGGAAAGAAGCTTTCTCATTGCGTGAAATTCCTTTCGGCGGGTGAATTCTGCTTTCTACTGGTGATTATACCCGTTTTTGCCAAATATCACAATCCGGCCAAGCAAAATATCCCACCTCAGTGTTGAAACCCAGGCAAAACGCGGTATAATAAAGAAAAGAAACGCAACAAATGCGCGCACGGCGCAGGAACAACAGCAATGATTTTTAAAGGAGATACCAATATGCCACTTGTCACCAGCACCGAAATGTTCAAGAAGGCCTACGAGGGCGGCTACGCGATCGGCGCGTTCAACGTCAACAACATGGAGATCGTCCAGGGCATCACCGAGGCAGCAAAGGAGCTGAACGCCCCGCTGATCCTCCAGGTCTCCGCGGGCGCGCGCAAATATGCCAACCACGCTTATCTAATGAAGCTCGTAGAGGCAGCTGTGATCGAGACCGGCCTGCCGATCTGCCTGCACTTGGATCATGGCGACGGGTTCGATATCTGCAAGAGCTGCATCGACGGCGGCTTCACCTCCGTGATGATCGACGGCAGCCACCATCCGTACGAAGAGAACGTTGCGCTCACCAAGAAGGTCGTGGAATACGCGCACGATCACGGCGTAGTCGTGGAAGGCGAACTCGGCCGGCTTGAGGGCGTGGAGGACGATGTGAAGGTTGCCGCGGGCGAAGGCAGCTATACCGATCCGGATCAGGTCTACGATTTTGTGACCCGCACGGGCGTGGATTCCCTTGCAATCGCCATCGGCACAAGCCACGGCGCATATAAGTTTAAGCCCGGCACCAAGCCGCAGCTGCGCTTCGACATTCTCGAAGAGGTGCAGAAGCGTCTGCCCGGCTTCCCGATCGTGCTCCACGGCGCAAGCAGCGTCATCCCGGAATTCGTGGAGATGATCAACGCCTACGGCGGCAACATGCCGGACGCCATCGGCGTGCCGGAGGACATGCTGCGCAAAGCCGCATCCATGGCCGTCTGCAAGATCAACATCGACTCCGACCTGCGCCTCGCAATGACCGGCACCATCCGCAAATATCTTGCGGAGAACCCGAGCCATTTCGACCCGCGCCAATACCTCAAGCCTGCACGCGAGGCCATTAAGCAGATGGTTGCCCACAAGATCGTGGATGTGCTCGGCTGCAATGGCAAGGCGTAAGCGGGAGGACCGCCCATGAACGAATACGAAAACGTCGTGACCCTGACCGATGAGGACGGCGTGGAGGTCGATTTTGAGATCCTCGACGTGGTGCCCTATCATGGCGGTGAATATGCCGTGCTCCTGCCGGTGGACGATGCATCCGACGTGGTGGATGCCGTGATCCTCGAAGTGCTCGCCTCCGGCGAGGACGACGAAGAGGATATGCTCCAGGGCGTGGAGGACCCGGCCGTTCTTGATGCAGTGTTCGGCCTGTTCATGGAACGCAACAAGGACGAGTTCAACTTCGAACAATAACGGAATGTGGGGCGCGCAAGCGCCCCCTTTAGGCTGTCGATCAAGTGGCAGATGCCACTTGATCGAGGAATTCACGTCGCGCTTGCGCCGATGGCGCGGCCAGCGCTCCGTGTAAAGAAAGCCTTGCAGCGCAAGGCTTTTCGCTCGCACCGCACAGGTCGCTGCTCGCGATTGCAGGTCAAGGGCTGCGATCCTTGACGATCCTGGAGAGACTTTTTCGATAAGCTCCCCCTGTTTTATCATTTTCAAACCAGGAGATACGCCGTATGCGCAACATTTTAGCCGACATCGGCAACTTCATCTTCATTTCGGACGAGCCGGAACAGGCGGACGCCGTCTTTGTCGTGGGCGGCTCGCTGCCGGAGCTTCCGGAACTTGCGGCGGAACTCTGGAAGGGCGGCTATGCGCCCCTCGTTTTTATCGGCGGCGGCGTAAGCGTGAAGCATGGCGCCTTTCCCGGGCCGCGCACCAAGCGGGATGTTTACAACAAGGATTACGGGACGGAATACGATTTTTACCGGGATGTGCTGTTGCGCGCTGGCGTGCCGGAGCACGCGATTGCGGGGGAAAACCGTTCCGGCTACACCAGGCAGAACGCGCTGTTCGCCAGAGAAGCCGCGGATGCGCTCGGCTTTTCTCCCAAACGTGCGCTGCTGGTCTGCAAATCATTCCATGCCCGGCGCTGCCTGATGTGTTATCAGCTTGCGTTCCCAGATACACAATTCCGCATAATTCCCTGCGATGGCTTCGGTATCACAAAGGAGAACTGGTTCCTGTCGGAATACGGGATAGCGCGCGTATTGGGCGAGCTCCGCCGCTGTGGGGAACAGTTCACGGATGAGGATCTCAGGCGCTATCTTTCATAGGTTTCATCATCAAACGCATATGGCACGGTTTGCGCTGTGCCGGCTCCTTTTTAAAAGGAGCCGAACTTTTTTGAAAGGGGCAACGCCGGGCGCCTGCAATGTTGGGTGCAGTGTGCCATGCTCCTCACCGCTTTTTTGCGAGCGGGTAAGGCTTCGTTTCATCCGTCATGCCAAGCAAATAATCCGCCGAAACGCCATAATACCGCGCCAGTGCGATAAGAATCTCCGTCGGGATGTCGCTCCATGCGTTTTCGTAGCCGCTATATGTGCTGCGCGCGATGCGGAGATATTCCGCAACTTCGCGCTGTTTGAGGTCGCGGTCTTCCCGCAATGCTTTTATCCGCTCATATTTCATAAAGATATTATGGATTGATGCTTCGCCCATTGTCAACCGCCACGAACCTCAAGGTTGACATTCCCCGCCGGAATGGCCTATAATACTTCCTGTTCATCGGAGGGTGAACCATTCGCTTGGAAATGGGAACCGGATAAGATGCTGGCTGGAACGCCTGCGCTTAGCCGGTTTTTTTCAGCTTGGAAACGGAGGGGAAGCTATGATTCAGGAACAGAATTTTTCAAAGGGGCCGATCTTTGGGCCGCTTGTGCGCTTCGCGCTGCCGATCCTGCTCGCGCTGTTCCTGCAGACGATGTATGGCGCAGTGGACATGATGGTCGTCGGCCAGTTTGCGACGGCGGCGGACGTTTCCGCCGTTTCCACGGCGAGCTGGCTCATGCAGCTCGTGACAGCCTTCGTCGTCGGCATCGCGGTCGGTACGACGGTGCTGCTCGGCCGCAGGCTCGGCGAGGGCAACGCGGCGGAATCCGGGAAGATCGTCGGCGCGAGCATCGCGCTGTTCGCAATCCTCGGCATCGCCCTTACGGTACTGATGGAGCTTCTCGCCGTGCCGCTCGTCCGGATCATGCAGACCCCGCCGGAAGCCGTGGACGCCGCGCTTGATTATATGCGCATCTGCTCCGCCGGGACGGTTTTCATCGTGGCCTATAACGTGCTCGGCAGCGTGTTCCGCGGCATCGGCAATTCGCGCATCCCGCTCATGGCCGTAGCGTTCGCGTGCGTGTTCAACATCGCAGGGGATTACCTGCTCGTCGGCGTGTTCCACATGGCGGCGGCGGGCGCGGCAATCGCAACCGTCGCGGCGCAGGCGCTCAGCGTCCTCTTCTCCTTCCTCATTATCCGCAGGCAGAAGCTGCCCTTCTCGTTTGAGAAAAGCGACGTGAAGGCAAACCCCGCCCGCATGGGCGCGGTGCTCAGGCTCGGCTTCCCCATCGCGCTGCAGGACGTTCTTGTAAGCATCTCCTTCCTCGCCATCACGGCGATCGTCAACACCCTCGGCGTGACCGTTTCCGCAGGCGTTGGCGTGGCGGAAAAGCTCTGTGGCTTCATCATGCTCGTGCCCTCGGCGTTCAGCCAGGCGATGTCCTCCTTCGTGGCGCAGAACATGGGCGCAAACGAGCCGCAGCGCGCCCGGCGCGGCCTTGTTTACGGCATCGCTGCCTCGCTCGCCGTCGGCGTTGTGATGGCCTATTTCACGTTCTTCCATGGCGACCTGCTCGCGGGCCTTTTCGTCTCCGGGAAGGACCCTGCCGTGATCGCCGCCGCGGCGGAATACCTGAAAGCGTATGCGATCGACTGCCTGTTCGTCTCCTTCCTGTTCTGCCTGATCGGCTATTTCAACGGCTGCGGCAAGACTGCGTTCGTCATGGTGCAGGGCATCGTCGGCGCGTTCGGCGTGCGCGTGCCCGTCTCCTTCCTCATGAGTAAGCGCGTGCCCGTTTCGCTCTTCCACATCGGTCTTGCGACGCCCTGCTCCTCCGTGGTGCAGATCCTGCTCTGCGGGGCGTACTTCCTCCTGCTCGCCCGCGCGGCGAAGCGGGACACCTGGAACATCGGAGAACTGGAGCGCTGACGTGGCGCAGGCCCTGGCTTTTCGCGCGGCGATGGGATCCCATTGCCGCGCGCTTCATTTTCTGTTATATTTTAAATTGAGAAATACGGATGGAAGACGTGGATATGCTAAAACGTTGGGCTTCGTTCTTTTTGGCCCTGGCCCTGTGCTGTTGTAGCCCCGGCCATATGCCCCCATTTCGTTAGCCGCAGGTACGATTACAAAAGGCAGGAGCTCCCTGCCTTCGTTTTTCCTATTTCTATTCCTCTTCCAGCTCGTCCAGCCGCGCCTGGGCCTCTTCCCATTTCTGGTAAAGCCCGTCGAGCGCCTGCCGCTTTTCCTCCACGGCGCGAGCAAGCTCGCCGGCTTTTTTGTAATCCGAAGCCACATCCGGCAGGGCCAGCTCCGCCTCAAGCTCAGCGATCTCCGCCTCTGCCGCGGCGACGCGCTCCTCCGCCCGGCGCGCTTCCCCTGCAGCGCGGTTGATGGCGCTCTGGCGCTCCTTCTTCGCGCGGTAATCGTTCTGTTTGGGGACGTTCTCCGGTTCCTCCACGGCTTTTTCTCGCGCGTCTGCTTCCCGCAGCGTGGCGCGGCGGGCGCGCTCGGCGACGAAATCCGTATAGCCGCCGATGTATTCCTCGATCCCATCCCCGCTGAGGTACAGCACGCGGTCCGCAAGGCGGTCCACCAGGTAGCGGTCATGCGTCACGACGAGGAGCGTCCCATCGTATTCCTCGAGCGCGCGCTCGAGCGCCTCCCGGGAAGCAATATCGAGGTGGTTGGTCGGCTCGTCCAGCAGCAGCAGGTTCGCGCCGGAAAGCATCAGCTTCAGAAGCTGCACACGCGCCCGCTCCCCGCCGGAGAGCAGGCCAAGCTCCTTATGTACGTCGTCCCCGCGGAAGAGGAACGCGGCGAGCGCCGTGCGGATAGCGGTATCGTCCATGCGTGGGTAGGCCTCGCGCACCTCTGCAAGCGCGCTCAGCTCGTCATGGAGGCCGGTCATGTGCTGCTCGTAATAGCCGGGACGCACCTTCGCACCGAAATAGAAGCTGCCTGCATCCGGCCGCTCTTTGCGCATCAGGATGCGCAGGAGCGTGGTTTTCCCGCAGCCGTTCGGTCCGAGCAGGAACACGCGCTCGCCCTTGCGCACATGCAGGTCTACGCCATGGAACACCGGCGCTTCATAGCTTTTTGCAAGCCCCGTCCCGATCAGCACATCGTTCCCGCCCACCTCATCCGCATGGAAGCGGAAACGGATGCCCTCCGTCTCCCGTTCCGGCGCAACGAGCGTCGCGCGCAGGCGGTCGGCCTGCTTCTGCTTGGAGGCTGCCGTGATGAAGTTGCGCTCCTGGCCCCAGCGCCGCTGCTGCTCCACGATGCGCTCGATGCGGCGGATCTCCTTCTGCGTGTTCATGTATTTGCGTCGGAGCGCCTCCTGCTCGTCCGCCATCAGCTCCATGTGGCGCGTATAATTCCCTTCGGAAACGAAGAAGCGCGTGTTCTTGATCTCCATGGTGCGGTTCGTGACCGCGTCGAGGAAATACCGGTCGTGCGAGATGACGATGAACGCGCCCGTGTAGCCACGCAGGTATTCCTCCAGCCAGGCGATTGCGTCGATGTCAAGATGGTTGGTCGGCTCATCCAACAGCAGCAGGTTCGCGCCGGAAAGCAGCACCCGCGCAAGCTGCGCTTTGTTGCGCTCGCCGCCGCTCATCCTCACAAGCGGCTTTTGCAGCTCCGCCTCCGTGAAGCCGAGGCCCAGGAGTGCCGCGCGCGTGCGGCTGCGGAACGTCAGCCCGCCGCCGTCCTCATAGCGCTCCCGCAGCGCATGCTGCCGCTGGATCAGCGGCGCAAGCTCGCTTTCCTCCGCGCGCTCCAGCGCGGCGTTCACGTCCTCCATGGCCGCCTCAAGCTCCATCAGCGGCGCGAACACGGAAAGGGTCGCATCATATACGCTCGCGCCCGTGTCCTCAATGCTCTGCGCCATGGCGACGACACGCGCCCCGCGGTTTTTGTATACGCTGCCCTCGTCGGCCTGCTCCAGCCCAAGCAGGATGCGGAAGAGCGTCGTCTTTCCGCAGCCGTTCACGCCAACGAGGCCGACCTTGTCCTTTTCGTTGATCTCAAAGCTCACATCCTCGAAGAGCAGCCGCTCCACGAAGGACTTTTTCATGTGGTGTACCGCCAGTACAGGCATGGGTCTTCTCCTTTTAGGTTCCGGGAGGGCGCATTCCTTCCGCGCGCCAACCCAGGCAATTAATACCGGTTCCGCACCTTTTCCGCGAAGCCGAGGAAATCCTTGAGTTCAAGCGCCGTGCCATCGTCGAGCACAGCCCGCCCGGTGAAGCGGCCGAACACCTGGTGCTGGTCGCTTTCGATGACGAGCGCGCTCGTGCGCGCCGCGCGGTCGATCACCGGCACGAAATCCATCTCGAAGCGCCCGTCGTCCGAGGTGAACGTCCAGGGTTTGAGAAAGCTGTCCCCCGGGATGTTGAAGCGCACTTCAGAAAGCTTATGCGCCACGCCGCCGTAAACGAGCAGGTTCTCGCTCGCGGCGCTCGTGTCGCCAAAGCCATAGCCGATGTTGAAGCCGAACGGCTTCCCGTTCACGACGCCGTTGCCGTTGCCCCAATACCAGGTGTTGTCATACGTCCAAACGCCGCGCCCCCAATCGAGCGTGGCGAAGCTCGTCTCCGGCGAAAACGTGAAGCGGCGGCTGCCAAGCGTCATCGTGCCGGAGGCAGGCATGCAGTTGATCTTCTGGTTATAATAAAACGCGCGGGGCGCATGGAAGGGCGTGGCGATGACCATCGTGTCCATCGGCGGCTGTGCGAGCGTGAGCTCGAGCGCGAGCGCGTCCGCCCCGTGGAAGCGCTCAAACCGGCAGGAAAGCCGGCGCCCGCCGGGCAGCGCCCGGAACGCCATCTGCACGCGCTTGCCGCCATAGAGCGTATCGCCCGCGGCGCTCGTTTCCGGCAGTTTGAACTTCCCCAGGGGGAAGGCCGTAAGCACCGTCGCCGTCCGCTCCCACGGCTTCTCGAAATCCAGCACCGAAGCGGAAATCAGGCCCATATAGGAATTATCCGCGATAGTGAGCGCGACACCGAAGGAATCGTTCGTGACGATGTAATAGTCCCATTCCTTGATGCGCAGCTTCCCCGCCTTCACGGCCGCGCGGCGGTAGTCGAGGAGCAGGCTCCGGGCCCAGCCGGGCTCGCGGAGGTTGCCGTTTGCGTCGAGGAGCGGGCCGCGCTGCGTGATTTCATGCTGCATGGAATGGGGCCTCCCGTTTGTTTTTCCATTACAGTATACCGTTTTGCCGGGGAAAGGGCAACGATTTGGCTATATTTCCAGCGTGGATTTGTAAACAAAATCCTCCGCCGCTCGACAAATCCCACCGCGCTCTGTATAATTACAGCATGGAAAGTAAATGGCAGAAAAAGCGCAACCGCGAAACGAAATGGAAAACTACGCTGCGCCGCGTCCGCATCCCGCTCTTGACGGTGACGGGGACGTTCCTTGTGGCGCTCGTCGGCCTCCCGCTGTTGCTCAACGGCATGGAAAGCGCGGCGCTTTCGGCGGATCTCCCCGTGAGCGCGCCTTGGGCGACTCCGCTCCCGCTGCCCACCGAAGCACAGCCGCTCGCCGCAGGGCAGGTCGTCCCGGAAGACACGCCTGCCCAAACGCCGGAGGGATCCGCGCCTCCCACTTCGGAACCGCCCGTTCAAACGCCGGATCTTTCCGGCTATACGGCGCTGCAATCCGGGGATGAGGATCCAACGGTCGCAAAGATCCAGCTCCGCCTGACGGAGCTTTATTACCTCGATTCGGACGAACCTTCCGAGACCTTTGGCTCGGCGGTGGAGGCCGCTGTAAAACGCTTCCAGCGTTCCCATTTCATGAAGGAAACCGGTGTTGCCGATCCGCTGACGCAGCAGATTCTTTTCTCCGAAAGCGCAAAGCCCTATGTGCTCACACAGGGATATTCCGGGGAGGATGTAACCGACATGCAGTACCGCCTCGCGGAGCTCGGCTATTACTGCGACAAGACCAACGGCTATTTCGGCGTGGCGACAGCGCGCGCCGTCGCCGCGTTCCAAACCAAAAACGGGCTTGCCGCGAGCGGCGAGGCGGACTATGACATGCGCGATCTGCTCTATTCCCCGGGCGCACGCCCGGCCGTCGATCCCACGCCCACACCAACGCCAAAGCCCACCAAAACGCCCAAACCATCCGCAACGCCGAAAGCCTCCGCAACGCCCAAGGCTTCCAGCACGCCGAAAGCTACCGCGACGCCCTCGCCTTCCGCAACGCAAAATGCATGGTGGATTCCGGGCACCGGATCCGACGATCCCGCCCCCACGCCGCAGCGCACGTCCTCCCCCGCCCAGAGCATTGAACAAACGGGGAGCGGCGTTTCGGGCTTCATCGCCGCCGCGAAAGCGCAGCTTGGCAAGCCGTATGTGCTCGGCGGGCGCGGCCCGAATGAGTTTGACTGCTCCGGCCTTGTATATTACTCCCTGCGCTCCGCAGGCGTGAGCATCGGCCGTTACAGCGCGCGCAACTACGCCAAGGTGGATTCCTGGGAGACCATTTACGGCAAGGAAAACCTCGCCGTGGGCGATCTGCTGTTCTACAAGAGCAGCGGCACGAGCGACACCACCATCACGCATGTCGCCATCTGGCTGGGCGGCAACCAGCTCATCCATGCCTCCTCCAGCCGCAGTTCGGTCGTCATCACCAGTTGGTCCACCTGGTCGGACGAGAACTTCCTGTTCGCCAAGCGCGTATTCTGATCCAGATATGGGAAAGAGCCGCCCCGCTTCCGCGTGGGCGGCTCTTTTTCTGGAGGGAAAACGCTTATGCGAGTTTGGCTTAGGAAATCATGCTGAGGATGCGTTCGCAGTCCTCCACACTGCGGGCGAGGTCATGCACATAGGCGCCGAGCGCCGGCGATTTCGCCGCGTTCGCTTCACCGAGGAACGCCCGGTTGACCTCCATCATCTGCCGGAACAGCGCAAGCAGCTTTCCGAAGCGCTCCCGCTGAGCTGCAAGCACGTGCTCCTGCATGGCGAGCCGTTCCCGGAGTTCCGAGCACTGCGCGGAAAGTTTGGCCGCATCCTCCTGCGCGCTGCTGCCCGCGGCCGCAAGCGCCGAGAGCGCTCCGAAAAGCGTCTGCGCATCCACGCCTTTCACCTTGGCGAGCGCTTCTGCCGCCTCGCCTGCGAGGGTAACGGCATTGCTCGTGCGCCGTCCCTTCGCGCCCTTGCGCGGACTCTCGGCAGCATATGGGTCAAAGGCAGGGAGGCCTTCCTCTGCAAGCTCTGCGAGCACCTTGCGCACAAACGCCGGGTTGGTGCGGATCAGCGAGCGGTACTTGTTCTGGTAACGCAGCATCGTCTTGGTGTCGCCCTGGCCCATGCGGAGCGTGCAGGCACGCACGGAAACGCCTTTCGCCTGCTCGGTGAGCACCGTGCGCAGCAGCGCACGCATCTCATCCTCGCTGAAGGGCACAAACGCCGCGCTGTGGAACGCTTCCGAAGCGGCCGCGCCGTTTTCCTTCACACGGGCATAGTAATAATTGCGGATGCTGTTGGGCTTCCTCCCCGTCTCCGCGGCAACGCGCTCAAACACTGCCTTGAGTGGAAGCCCCGCCGCGCGGCCGCGCGCTACCTCGTTGAACAGGAACGCTTCCTCGCCATTTTGCCAGCCGGCGCGGTTCATGCCGCTTGGCAGCGCGCCATTGGGCAGCGCAGCAGCAGTCAAGCCTGTATCCATATTCATATCGATCCCCCTTGAGATGAATTTTAATCCTATTATTTCCTGGTATTTCAATAATATACCTATTCATTCCAAGCGGAAGAAAAAACAGGGACGCAGCAAAAAGAGGAACAAAGCGCATGCCGCTTGCTCCCCCTTTTCGCGTTTCATATGACAGCCGTTCTTCGCTGGCAGCTGCACCCCGAAGGTTCTGGGCAGGCAGGCTAGAACTTAAAGTTCCGAATGATGTCCACGATCTCCGCACCGACGCGCTTCTGGGCCTCGGCGGTCTGCGCGCCGATGTGTGGCGTGCTGGAGACGGTCGGGAAATTGATGAGTTCCTGGTTCTTGGCTGGTTCCTCGGCAAATACGTCAAGGCCTGCGCCGCGCAGCTTGCCGGACTTGAGCGCTGCGAGCAGGGCAGTTTCATCCACGTTGTTGCCGCGGGAGGTGTTTATGAGCACCGCGCCGTCCTTCATCTTGGCGATGGTTTCCTCGTTGATGAGCGGCCTGCCGTCGATGCTCGGCGTGTGGAGCGAGACGAAATCAGAGTTGGCGAGCAGTTCGTCCATCTCAACGTATTTCATGTTCTCGTTCTCAAGGCCCTCTGCCTTGAAGATGTCGTAGGCGAGCACCTTCATGCCAAGCGCCTGCGCCTTCTGCCCAAGCGCCTGGCCGATGCGGCCATAGCCGATCACGCCGAGGGTCCGGCCTGCAAGCTCGATGCCCTTGTATGCCTTCTTCTCCCATTTGCCCTCGCGCATGGTATGCCCGGCGGCAGAAATGTGGCGCGCGACGGAGAACATATGCGCAAGCGCAAGCTCCGCAACGGTGCTGCTGGAGGCGCGGGGCGTGTTGCGCACGGCAATCCCGTTTTCCTCCGCATATTTCACGTCGATGTTATCCACGCCGACGCCGCCGCGGATGATGAGCTTCAGCCTGCCCGCTTCCTTTGCCGCGTCAATGATGGGCGCGCGCACCTTTGTGGCGCTACGCACGACAAGCACGTCATATTGCTTGACCTGCTCCGCCAGCTCGGCGGGCTCATAAAACTGTTCTACGACCTCGTGGCCCTCCGCCTGGAGCGCCGCGATCGCGGATTTGTCCATTCCGTCGGATGCAAGAATACGCATGGCTTTCCTCCTGTTTTCTGTCGCTTTTACTTATTTTCGGCCTCGAACTTCTTCATGAAGTCCACAAGGCACTCTACGCCTTCATAGGGCATGCAGTTGTAGATGGAAGCTCTGAGGCCGCCCGTGGAGCGGTGGCCCTTGAGGTTCGTCATGCCGGCGGCGACGCTCTCCTTCACGAACTTTGCGTCCAGCTCCTCACTGGGCGTGTTGAAGCGCACGTTCATGATGGAACGGCTTTCCGGGGAAATATTCGCACGGTAGAAATCCGTGGAGTCAAGGTAATCGTACAGCAGCGCAGCCTTTTTAATGTTGCGGCGTTCCATCTCCTCCAGGCCGCCGATGGAAAGCAGCCAATCCATCACGAGCTTGCAGATGTAGATCGACCAGCACGGCGGCGTGTTGTGCATGGACTTCGCCTCCGCATTGATGGTATAGTCGCACATCGTCGGGCAGATGGGGTTCACGTTATGCAGCAGATCCTCGCGGATGATGACGATCGTAAGGCCCGCGGGGGCGACGTTCTTCTGCGCGCCGGCATAAATCACGGCGAACTTGGAAACGTCGACCGGCCGGGAAAGGATGCAGGAGGAAAGGTCCGCCACGAGCGGCACATCCCCCGTATCCGGGATATAATCCCAGCAGGAACCATAGATGGTGTTGTTGAAGCAAATGTGGACGTAATCCGCGTCCGGGCTCAGCTTGAGCTCCTCCTGGCGCGGGATGCGGCAGAAGTTCTCGCCCTTGCCCGTCCAGGCGATGTTGACCTCGCCATACTTTTCGGCTTCCTTTGCTGCCTTGCCGGAGAAGCTGCCGGTCACAACATAGTCGGCCTTGTGGTTTTTGTTCATCAGGTTGAGGGGGACCGCCGCGAATTGCAGCGTTGCGCCGCCCTGCATGAAGATGACCTTATAGTTGTCCGGGATGGACATGACCTTGCGCAGCTGCGCTTCGGCCTGCGTGATGATATTGTCATACACCTTGGAACGATGGCTCATCTCCATGACGGACATGCCGCAGCCTTCAAAATTGACGAGGTTGTCTCGCGCGCTTTCAAGCACTTCGATCGGAAGCATGGAGGGGCCGGCGGAAAAATTGTAGATCCTGTTGTAAAGCATTACGAATTCTCCTGTTCTTTGTGTAGTTTTATGGTGCAGATCCGCGTGATCTGGTACCGCGCATGCTCAGCGCGTCGGTGCGCCCGCCGCAGCCGGCGCATCCTCCCATCTATTGTTAATTATACCCCTCCCGCGCAAAGAAAAGCAATCCCCACGGCTAGAATCGTGATTATATATCTTCCCCAAAAAGGATGGACAGGTTTCGTACGCTGTTGTATAATTTATTTGTATATGCACAGTTTATATTCACATTGATCATTCGATTTGGGGAGGAAGATACATGGACCGGCTTGTTGAACAATTTTCTGAGATCGGGCGGCTGCAAACCGTGCTCGTACATAGGCCTGACGTTGAAGTCGCCCAGATCATGCCCGACTTTTTTGACGAGATGCTTTTGGACGATATGCCGCATGTTCCCTTGGCGCAGGCGGATCACGACGTTTTCGCGGAAACGATGCGCAAAAACGGGGCGGCCGTGCTTTACCTAAGCGACCTGTTCTGCGAATCGGTTGCAGAGGAATCCGTGCGCCACGCCTATGTGGAGGATTATATCACCGCAAGCCGCGTTAAGGGCGAGACGGTAAAACAGGCGGTGCGGGAATATCTCTGCCCGCTCGCTCCAGAGGCGTTGTTCCGCGCCGTTTCGCGCGGGATTCTCCGGCGGGATCTCGCATTTTTTAAGCCTACGCCTATCCCGCTTGCGGTGGGCGATCCTTACCCGTTTGTGGTAGACCCTATGCCCAACATGTATTTCACGCGCGACGTCGCCATCAGCATCGGCACCGGGATGCTCATCAGCACCATGAGCATGCACTCCCGCGAGCGGGAAACGCTGTTCATCCGCTACATTCACGATCACCATCCGCTTTTCCAGGCGCATGAAGTCCCGCTCTGGTCGGACGCGGCGCTCGGTTATGGCATCGAGGGCGGCGACGTGCTCATCCTTTCGGATAAGGTGCTTGCCATCGGCTGCGGGGAACGCACGAGCATCGCGGCGGTGGAATGCCTTGCAAACCGCGTGTTCGCCCACGGCTACGAGCGCATCCTCGTGTTCAACAACCCGCGTTCGCGCACGTTCATGCACCTTGACGTGCTCTGCACCATGGTGGACCACGACACGTTTTTGACACATCCCTGCATTTATGAAAAGCAGTTCGATGTTTATGAGCTGACCGGCAGGCCGGGCCGCCTGCAAATTTCGCTCACCACGGACCCGGTGGATAAAATATTCGCCCGCGCGCTCGGCCTCCCTTCCGTCCGTTTTGTCGAAATGGGCGGCGGTGACCCGATCATCGCCGCGCGGGAGCATTGGAACATGGGCAGCAACTCGCTCACGCTCTCCCCAGGCCACATCATCACCTATGACCGCAACGACGTGACCAACAACCTGCTTGCGAAGGCCGGCATCCGGGTCGAGACCGTCCCCGGCGGCGAGCTTTGCCGCGGCCGCGGCGGCCCGCGCTGCATGTCCATGCCGCTCAAGCGGGAAAGGCTTTAAAAGGAAAACGCGTTATGCTGTCGATAAAGCGGCTTTTGCCGCTTTATCGAGGTTTTTCATGCGGCGCAAAGCCTTCCGCTTGCACCGCATCGGTCGCTGCCCGAGCTTGGAAGCCAAGGGCTGCGGCCCTTGACAATCCCGGAGAGACTTTTTCGACAAGCTGAGGCGGCCGCGCGGCCGCCTCAGCTTGGTTGCATATCTTCCATTCCGCCATGCGGCAACAGCATGCTTTGCCACTCTCTCCACATAGGCGGCCTTGCACATAGGCAGCCTTGCGGGACGCGTTGTCCGCCTCCCGGAGCGATGCGGCGGCTAAGCCGCGGCGTCCGGGCAGGGCGGCAGGGCCGTTTTCCCCGAGCGCCTGCCGGAATAATATTTTGAACGGCGCTGCCGGAAAAGGAGCAGCAGGCCGCGGACGCAGAGTTCCACTGCCATGGCCGCCCACACGCCGTGCAGCCCGAACGGGCCGGCCAGCAAAAACGCCAGCCCAAGCCGCACGCCCCAGATGCTCGCAAGGTTCAGGATGCTCGGCACGAGCGTATCTTCCGCCCCGCGCAGTGCGCCGGAAGCCACGATCGACACGGCATAAAGCGGTTCCGCGATGAGGCCGATGCGCAGCACCTCCGCCGCGAGCTTGCGGACGGAAAGGTCCGGCGTAAGCAGCTCAAACACCAGCGGGCAGATGAAATACATCAAAACGCCCATCAGCGTCATGATCGCGCAGCCCATCCCGATCGCAATGTTGCCATATCGCTTCGCAAGTTTGCGCTCCCCTGCGCCGATGTTCTGGCCGACCAGCGTGGTCGCTGCTGCGCCGATGCCGTAGCCGGGCATATAGCAGAGACTCTCCGCCGTGATGGCAAAGGAGTTCGCCGCGATAGCAATGGTGCCGAGCGGGGCGACGATCATCGTCGTCACCACCATCGCGCCGCTCATGGCGATCTGCTCTGCTCCAACGGGGCTCCCGATCCGCAAGGCCCGCTTGAGTATCTCCTTATCCGGTTTGCAATGCTCCTTCCGGTTGATGCCAAGCTCCGGCGAGCGGATGAAACAGGCCCACATCATCACAATGGATACAACCGCCGTCGCAAGCCCTGTGCCAAGCGCCGCGCCAAGTACGCCGTAGCGCGGGATGAGCAGGGCGTTGAAGCCCACATCCAGCACGCAAGTCACCGTGTTGAGGATGCTTGGCGTAACCATGTTCCCGCTGCATTGCAGGCTCGCGGAGGCAAGCCAGCTCAGCTGCAGGAAGGGCAGCGTGCAGGCGTAAACGAGGAAATAATGCGATGCATCCCGGTGCAGCGCTTCCTCTCCGCCCAGCCACACGGGCAGCGGATCGCTGACGGCGATCCCGGCAAGCATAAGGGTTACCGAAAGGATCACCGCCGTAACGATGCCGTGTTTAAGCACATCGCGCGCCTTTTTGTTGTCCCGCGCGCCAACATGGTGCGCGATCTGGACGGAAAAACCGGCCGATACCGCGGAGCAAAGCCCGCCCAGCAGCCAGGTGCTCGTGGCGACAAGGCCGATCGCCGCCGATGCATCCGCGCCGAGGTTGCCCACCATGGCAGAATCGATGTACTGCATCACGATGGAGGAAATCTGCGTCAGGATCGCAGGCACGCTCAGCTGCCATACGCGCTTGATCTGTTGGGGAAGTTCCGTGGATTGAAACATTCGCATAGCTTCACCCAAGTTTCTTTGCTTATTTCAGCTTCACGCCATAAATTTTGGAAGCGCGCGTGCCGATGACGATCATGTTGTCAAACGCGGCGGGCGACGCTTCGAAGTTGCCCTCGAGGTCGAGACGGTCCAACGTTTCGCCGGTGCGCCCATCAAACAAATACATATGCCCCGCAGAATCGCACTGCACCACATAGCCGTCTCCGCTGTTGTCATAGAGGATCAGCGGGGAAGACCAGGCGTATGCGCCAAGGTTCTTCTTCCAAACCTCCGTGCCGTCCGCCTTGTTGTAGGCGACGAGGAGGCCGCGCGTCTCGGTCTCGGTCGTCATCGCGTAGGCGACATAGACGAGGTCGGAAAGGTTGTTTTTTCCAAGCGCTGCCGTATCCTGGATGCCGCCGGAAACGTTGGAGCGCGTGCAGCGGTAGCCCTGCGCCTTCCAGACCACCTCGCCCGTAAGTGCATCGATCCGCCAAAACGGGATCACGCCCGTGTTATTGCCGTCCACCGTCCAGTGCAGCGAGGTGCCGACATAGATGGAAGCCTCCCCTGTCTCCTCGTTAAGCTCGAATACCGGCGTGCAGTTCGTATCGTCCAGCACATTCTGCATCCAGACTACTTCCATTGTGTTCACATTAAAGCAGAACAGGTCGCCGCAGTTGTCCGTCACGTACATGTAGTTTTTCCAGAAGATGGGGCTTGACTCGAAGCCGAGCCAGTAGGTGTTGTTCGCCTGCCCGTCCCGGCTGCGCTTTGTCGTATAGCGCCACTTGAGCACATCGCTTGGATTCACGGAGATCGTCCCGGCAGCCTCATCATACACTGTGTTGAGCTTGAACTGGTAGACGATGCCCGCCTCCGAAGCGTAGGTGACGGTATCCGTCGCCGCATGGACGACCGTTGCCGGGTCGAACGCGAAGAAGCCGCGCAGGGAGAAGGGGTCCTTCGCGCCGTAGCTGTAGAGCTTCCGCCCGTCGATCAGGCTGATGATCTGGTTTTCCGCCGGGCCGTTCGGCCCCTCGTCCCCCGCGCCGACGTAGAGCAACGGATAGCCGCGCGGGTCGAGCGAGCCGGAACCCTTGTACGTCCACTTGCCGTTGATGCGGTCCCGCGTGGCGCTGCCGTCCTCCAGATCGAGGAAGTAGATGTAGCTGTTCTCCGTCGCGTAAATGATCTCGACGAGGCCGTCCTTGTTCTTCTTCGCATCGTAAAGGTTCATGACGCGGCGGGTCGACTCCGGCCAGCGGACGATGAGCGGCTGGCCTGTCCAGCCCACGCCGAACCAGGTGCCGTCGGCGGGGTTGCCCTTTGCGATGGAGCCGGGGATCTCCTCCGTCCAGACGAGCTCCAGCTTCTTTTCCTGCACCGCGCCCGCTGTGCCATAGGTTGGGTCGTCGCGGTAATTGTTGCCGCGGAAAGTGATGACGCCTTCGAGCGCCGTGTAATCCTCAGCTTCCGGGTACGTGAGGTCTGCCGGCGCCCGGTAGGAGTTCACGGCCGTCCCGTTGAGCTGCATCTCGCTTTCCAGGCCAAAATCCGAGGCCGCCGTGCCTGCCGCGGAAGCCGGGCTCGGCACCGGGATGGGCGTAGGCGTGGGCTCCGGGGTCAGCTCCGGCGTGGCCGTTGGCGTGGGTTCCGGCGTGCTGCCGCCGAACAGGTTTTCAAAGAAGCCAGGCTTGTCCGTCTCCTGCGGCTCGCCCCCGGGCGCATCCCCGTTGCCGGTCAATGCGGAAATCGCCAAAATGCCCATCAGCAGCGTTATGATGAACAAAATTAAAATAATCAAGAACTTGGGTGTAATTCTTCTGCGCCTTCTGCGGCGGCGGCTCACCATAAGGTATCCCCCTTTTATTCACCAGAATTTTCTTATTATACCCTTTTTTGCAGGCGGGAACAACCGAACGCGCCCGCAATGATATGAATTGACTGTTAATTCTTGCCCCTGCTTGACGTTTTGCATGTTTTGCATTATAATAATTAATGCATAAGGAGGGGTTTCATGCTTCTAGAATTGGATTTTTCGAGCGATCTTCCGATCTACCTGCAGATCCGCAACCAGATCGTCCTCGGCATCGCAAGCGGCAAGCTCGCACCCGGCGAACGCCTGCCGACGATCCGCACCCTTGCGGACGAAGCGGGTGTGAACATGATGACCGTCAGCAAAGCCTACCAGCTTCTGAAGCAGGAAGGCTATATTTCCACCGACCGGCGCAGCGGCGCGATGGTCAGCGAAGCCACCGGCGCGCGCCAGGGGATGCCTGCCGCCATGCGGGATTCGCTGCGGTTGATCGTTTCTGAAGCCAAACTGCGTGGGGTTTCCTGCGCGGAGTTCACAGCGCTCTGCCGCGCACTTTATGACGAAACGGAGGTGTGACGCACAATGAAATATGCCCTGCTGCTGATGCTGTACCTCTGCCTTATTCCGATATACTTCATGCTGCGCAACGAAACGAAGCCGAAAAAGAACATCATCCTCGGCGTAACGCTGCCCTATGAGGCCCGGCAGGACGCGGCCGTGCGCGCCGTCTGCCAAACGTTCCGGCGGCGGCTGAACCTCGTCGTGCTCATCCTCGCGCTCCTGCCGCTCGCCTTCCTTCCGATCGCGCGCGCCTCCGTGTTCATGACGTGCTGCTTTGTGTGGATCATCCCCGCTGTTTTCGTGCCATATATCCCTTACGTGCAGTGCCATAAGCGCCTGCGCGCCTATAAACTTTCGGCCTGCCCGCCTGCCGGGCATACGGGCGAAACGCTTGTGGACCTCAAGCTCGCGGCGCTGCCGAAGCGGACGCTCAGCTTTTGGTGGTTCCTGCCGCCGCTTGCGATGGCTTTCGCGCCCATTCTCTACACTCTTTTTGCCGCGCCAAAGGACGAAGCCTTCCCCTGGATGCTCATGGGGTATGGCATAAATTTCCTCATGACGTTGCTCTTCGCCGTCCTGCACCGGCTCATCAACCGCCAGCGGGCGGAGGTCGTGGATGAAAACGCCGTCCTGTCTGCCGCGCTCACCCGTGTGCGGCGGTATCAATGGGGCCGCGCCTGGATCGCTTTTTGCTGGCTCACGGGGCTTTTCAGCCTCGGTCTTTGGCTCCTGATCGATTCCCCCACCGGCCTCCTCCTGCTCGCGCTCGGGTATACGGGCGGCCTCATCGCCGTCTGCATCCGCACCGAATTCGCCGCGCGCCGCGCGCAGGAATCGTTGACCGCGGAAAGCGGGCGCGGGTTCTTCGCAGATGAGGACCGCTATTGGCTCTGGGGCTTGCTTTATTGCAACCCGAACGACAGGCACCTCACCGTGAACAACCGCGTCGGCATCGGCATGACGTTCAACTTCGCCCATTGGGCCGGGAAGCTCATCCTTGGCGTTTCCGTTTTGATATTGCTTGCGCTGCCTTTCCTGGGCGTATGGATGATGCGCCTGGAATCCACGCCCATCACGCTTACGCTGAGCGAGACCGAGCTCGCCGCAGCGCACGCCTCGGAGCTCTGCCGGCTGCAACGGGCGGAGATCGAATCCGTGGCGTTGCTTGAAACGCTGCCCGATATGGTGCGGCTCGCCGGAATCGGCATTGACACGTTTTTCCAGGGAAAATTCCGCGTGGAAGGCTACGGCGTATGCGAGCTCGGCCTGAACCCGCAGGCGCCGCCGTTCCTCTTGATCGAAACCGCAGAGGGAACCTGGCTGCTGGGCGCGCAAAATGCGGAAGCCGTGCAGGCGGTCTACGCTGAGCTGGCAGGGGAGTAACGCGCTGCAGGCAACGACAAAAAGGCGCCCTGCTATGCAAATATGCAGGCTGTCGCTAAAGTGGCATCTGCCACTTGATCGAGGTGTTCACGTCGCGCTTGCGCAAAAGAGGAACTTCCGGCGCAGGAGACGCGCCGGAAACCACCTGCCTGCGACGGCCCAAAGGCCTAGTCCAGCGAGCGGTACAGAGCGAAGCGCCGTTCAACTTGGGTCGCTGCTCGCGATCAAAAGTCAAGGGCCGCGGCCTTTGACAATCCCGGAGAGACTTTT
>OJPD01000566.1_pt1 | contig 26181 bp, 26 predicted proteins | sample 1598371 | NCBI WGS metagenome assembly OJPD01 (sample SAMN03922478, study PRJEB24848) | human gut metagenome | isolation source: stool sample | host: Homo sapiens | place: Germany | collected 2010-11
GGCGGAAGCCCAGTGAGCAAGGGAGCGCAAGGAAGCCGCCCCTGCGGCGACACAGTGTGACCATTGCGAACTGTGGGGCCTGTCATGGCGCAAGCCGTTGACTGAGGATTGTCTTACTACCGCAGCCGACGTTATTCGCCGTAGGCGGTTGCGGATTGCCCTTGCTCCCGCAAAGACGGCGTTCCATCCGTATTAAATCCATTCTAAATATAATAAATGTCAATCGTTGTTCAGGAGGGTTTCCCGCGCCATGCACCTTATCAAGCGTTTCGTCTCGTACTACAAGCCGCATTGGAAGCTGTTCGCCATCGACATGGCCTGCGCGTTTATCGTTGCGGTGTGTGACCTGTTCTACCCGACGATCACCAAGAACATCATCAACGAGTATGTGCCGGAGCAAAACCTCAGGCTGCTCCTGATCTGGTCCGGCGCGCTCCTCTGCATCTATCTCCTCAAGGCTGTGCTCAACTACATCATCCAATATTGGGGGCATGTGGTCGGCGTGCGCATTCAGGGGGATATGCGGCGCGACATGTTCCGCCATATGCAGAAGCTGCCCTTCGCTTTCTTCGATGAAAACAAGACAGGCACGCTTCTTTCCCGCATGGTCAACGATTTGCAGGATGTTTCCGAGCTTGCGCACCATGGCCCGGAGGACCTGTTCCTTTCGGTCATCATGCTCGTAGGCTCGTTCATCATCCTCGCGGGCTACAACCTGCCGCTCACGCTCATCATCTTCGCGTTTTTGCCGGTGATGGTGTTTGTCGCGGCGAAGCTGCGCAAGGGGATGCAGGAAGCCTTCCGCGCCACGCGCGTGGAGGTGGGCGAGGTGAACGCAAACGTGGAGACGGCGATCGCGGGCATGCGCGTTTCGCGCTCCTACACCGCCGCGTCGCACGAGAACAAGAAGTTCGACACCGCCAACGAGCGCTTCAAGGCGGCGCGCGGCCGCGCGTACCGGGAGATGGGCAAGTTCCACTCCAGCATGACGCTCTTCAACGACCTTTTGTACCTCATCGTGCTCGTTGCGGGCGGCCTGTTCTTCTTTTACGGGAAGATCGACATCGGCGAATTCACCGCCTATGTGCTCTATATCACGATGTTCCTGAAGCCGATCAACCGCCTGGTGAGCATCTTCGAGCAGCTCCAAAACGGCATGACGGGCTTCCAGCGTTTCATTGAGATCATGGATCAGAAGGACGAGACGGACACCGGCACCCTTGCGGCGGAATCGCTCAAGGGCAACATCGTGTTCGACCACGTGAGCTTCCGCTATGAGAACAGCGACGCTGCGGACGCGGAGAGCAAGGTCATCCACGACCTTTCCATGTGCATCGAGCCGGGCAAGACCGTTGCGCTCGTCGGCCCTTCGGGCGGCGGCAAGACGACCATCTGCAACCTGATCCCGCGCTTCTACGAGGCGGACGAGGGGACGATCTCCATCGACGGCATCGACATCCGCGAACTGACGCGGGATTCGCTGCGCCGCAACATCGGCATCGTCGCGCAGGACGTATTTCTTTTCAACGGCACCATCCGGGAGAACATCGCCTACGGCAACCTGGACGCGACGGATGAGGAGATTATGGAAGCTGCAAAGAAGGCGCACATCCACGACTATATCATGACGCTCGACCATGGCTACGACACCGGCGTAGGCGAGCGCGGCGTGAAGCTTTCCGGCGGGCAGAAGCAGCGCATCTCCATCGCACGCGTGTTCCTGAAGAACCCGTCTATCCTCATTTTGGACGAGGCGACGAGCGCGCTCGACAACGCCACGGAGATGCTCATCCAGCAGGCGCTCAACGACCTTTCCCGCGGGCGCACCTGCATCGTCGTTGCGCACCGGCTTTCCACCATCAAGAACGCGGATGAGATCATCGTCCTCACCAAGGACGGAATCACCGAGCGCGGCACGCACGCGGAGCTTATCGCCGCAGGCGGTATGTACGCGCAGCTTTACCAATACCAGTTCCGGGAGTAAGCGGACGCGGTTCCATTTTGCGGATGAAACCAAACCGGGGCGCGCCAGACGGCGCGCCCCGCTCAGTTGAAGCTGAAAAGGAACCGTTTAGAGGATCCGGCCGAGATCCGCGCGCAGCACGGTCCCATTCCGCAGCGCAGGCACGCCGCCGATGAGCACGAGCTCCACGCCCGTGGGCGCAAGGCCGGGCTCGGCGAATGTCGCCTTGTCCTGCAAACGCGCGGGGTCAATCACCGCGACGTCTGCAACACAGCCGATGCCGAGCGTACCCCGGTCGAGCCCAAAGCGTGCGGCGGCCTCGCAGGTGGCCTTCGCAATGCCCTCGCGCAGGGAGAGCAGCTTGCGCTCAAATACATAGTTGCGCAGGAAGCGGGCGAACGCGCCTGCTGCGCGCGGGTGGCCTGCGCCGTCGAGCAGGATACCGTCGCTGCCGAGCATCGTGCGCGGATGCGTGAGCGCCAGATCCACCTCGTCCCCGTTCATCACGTGGGCGACGGTCAGGTATTCCGGATGCGTGCGGCGCACTTCCTGGAACACCTCCATGTTCGGGATGAAGCCCTTGTGGTCTCCGTCCGTCAATTCGATGCGGGTCACATCATGGTAGCGTGCGAGGAAGCCGTCGTCATACGTCGTTGCGCCGATGCTCGTGCAGAATGCATCATAGGGGTAGCAGTCAATCCGCACGTCAAGCCCCTCTTCCGCCGCGCGGCGGTCGATGTAGGAAAGCACCTCTGCCATCTGGCCGTAGGCCGCCATGCTGCCAATGTGGGAAATCTGGAGCTTCACCCCCGTGCGGCGGCCGATTTCAAGGAATTCTTCCATCGCGTCATAAATCTCAAACGCATCGCCGCGCACGTGGGCGGCGACGACGCCACCGAAGCGCTTGACCACTTCGGCCATCGCGCACATTTCGTGCAGCGTCATGCCGGGTTCGTAGCGGATGCCCATGGAGAGGCCGCGCGCGCCTTCGGTCATCTGCTGTTCCAGCAGTTCGCACATGGCAGCGAGCGTTGCCTCGCCCACGGGGGCGTATTTGTCCTTTGCGCCGCAGAGCCTGCGGATGGTCGTATGCCCGGCAAGCAGGGCCATGTTGACCGGCTGCTTCTCGTCGTATGCCGCGCGGTATTTAAAGAAGTCCCGCGGTGCGTCGCCGCAGTTTCCGGTCACAAGCGTCGTCACCCCTTGGCGGAGCGCGCGTAGGGTGATGTCCGCATGGATCTGCCCATCGCGCAGATTGTCCTCATGGGAGTGTGCGTCCACGAAGCCGGGGCATACAATGCGCCCGGCGCAGTCGATCTCCTCCCGCGCGGGCAGGGCGTCCCGCGTCAGGCGCACAATGCGGCCGTTCTTGACGCCCAGGTTCAAGACGCTCTCAACATGGTTTGCCGGGTCAGCCACGAGGCCGTTCTTTAAAAGCAGGTCAAGCATATATGGGTTCTCCTTTACCAACTCAGTCTCAGTTTGGGGGATACGGACTTATTGTAGTGGATTGTAAAAGAATTCTCAACTGATATTTCAGGAAGGGGGACGGGGAGCGCGGCGCAAATTTAATTTTCGCCGGTTGCGGGAATACGACAACCCTCAGCCGCCTGCGGCGGCAGCCCCGACAGTTCGCAGCGGCTGCGCAAGTAAGACAATCCTCAGTCACGGCTTGCGCCATGACAGGCCCCACAGTTCGCAATGGTCGCGCTGTGTCGCCGCAGGGGCGGCTTCCTAGCGCTCCCTCGCTCACTGGGCTTCCGCCTCGCTGCATCGCCCGCTGGGCGCACTCGGCTCCGCCCTTTTGCCAAAGGAGCCTTTTGGTTTGTGCGCTCTCCTGCGGCATTCGAATGCGAAAAAACGTTGGAGTTCACCGCTCCCAAAAGCCTCCTTTTTGAAAGGAGGTGGCAGCGCGTTAGCGCTGACGGGGGATTGCCGTATCCGGAGCGCCTCGCCCACCGACGGTTCGGGCGCGCCGAAAGGCGCGCCCGAACTGCTTTTTACACTTCCGTTGCGGGCTGCTCCGGCCGCTGCGCGGCAGCCTCGGCCTCGACTTCCTCAGCCTCGTCGTGCGGGACGAGCGCCACGGAGACGACCCGCGTACCTTCGTCCACCCGCATGAGGCGCACGCCCTGCGTGTTGCGGGAGGTGACGCTGATCTGCTCCACCGGCATGCGGATGATGGTGCCATCGTCGCGGATCATCATGATGTCCTCCGTGCCGGCGCACAGCTTCATGCAGGCAAGCTCGCCCGTCTTTTCCGTGATGGCCGTGGCGATCACGCCCTTGCCGCCGCGGCTCTGGCGGCGGTACTGCTCCTCCGGCGTGCGCTTGCCCATGCCGCGTTCCGTGATGGAAAGCACGGTCGCGCCCGGCAGGATGCGGTTCACGTCCACGACCTCGTCGCCCTCATCAAGCAGGATGCTGCGCACGCCCGTGGCCGTGCGGCCCATCGCGCGCACGTCGTCCTCATGGAAGCGGATGCACTTGCCGCGCCGCGTGCCGACGAGGAACTCGTCGTCCCCGGTGGAGAGCATCACGCCGATGAGCTCGTCGCCCTCCCTGAGGCCCAGGGCGATGAGGCCGCCCTTGCGGATGTTGCTGAAATCGCTCATAGGCGTCTTTTTGATGACGCCGCCGCGCGTGGCGAACACCAGGTATTCGCCTTCCGCCTGCGCGGTAACGGGGAACATGGCGGTGATCTTCTCGCCGCCCTGCAGCTGAAGCAGGTTCACGATGGCCGTGCCCTTCGCGGTGCGCCCGGCCTCCGGGATGTTATAGCACTTGAGCTTGAACGCGCGGCCCGTGTTCGTGAAGAACATGACCTCGGAATGCGTGGAGGTGACGAACAGGTGCTCCACGAAGTCCTCCTCCCGCGTGGCCTGGCCCAGGATGCCCTTGCCGCCGCGGTTCTGCGCGCGGTAGGTGTCGAGCGCGATGCGCTTGCAATAGCCAAGGTGCGTGAGCGTCACGGCCATCTCCTCTTCCTGGATGATGTCGTCGAGGTCGATGTCGTCCGCGGCAAGGGCGATCTCCGTCCTGCGCGGGTCGGCGTACTTGCGGCGCACCTCCAGGATCTCCTCCTTGATGATGCCGAGCAGCAGCCCTTCGTCCGCAAGGACCGCCTCGTAATGGGCGACGATCTTCACAAGCTCGCCGTGCTCGTCGAGGATCTTGTCGCGTTCGAGGCCCGTGAGGCGGGCAAGGCGCATGTCGAGGATGGCCTGGGCCTGCTTCTCCGAAAAGCCGAAGCGTTCGCACAGGCGTTCCTTGGCGACGGGACTGGAGGGGGATTTTTTGATGATCTCCACGACCTCGTCGATGTTGTCGAGCGCAATGATGAGGCCTTCCAAAATGTGCAGGCGCTCCTTAGCCCGGTCGAGATCATACTGCGTCCTGCGGGTGACGACCTCCTCCTGGAAGGCAAGGTAGTGGGAAAGCATCTCCCGGAGGTTGAGCACCTTCGGCTCGCCGTCCACAAGCGCGAGCATGATGACGCCGAAGGTGTCCTGCATCTGGGTATGCTTATAGAGCTGGTTCAGGACGACGTTGGCGTTCACATCCTTCTTGAGTTCGATGACGATGCGCATGCCGTTGCGGTCGGATTCATCCCGCAGGTCGGTGATGCCCTCCACGCGCTTTTCATGCACGAGCTCCGCGATCTTTTCCACCAGGCGCGCCTTGTTTACCTGGTAGGGGATCTCCGTGACGACGATGCGGCTCTTGCCGCCGTGCATCTCTTCGATCTCCGCCTTCGCCCGCACGACGATCTTGCCGCGGCCGGTGCGGTAGGCCTGGCGGATGCCCGCCGTGCCCATGATGGTGGCGCCCGTTGGGAAATCCGGGCCGGGGATGTAGGCCATGAGCTCCTCGACGGTGATGTCCCGGTTGTCGATCATGGCGACATAAGCGTCGATCACCTCGCCCAGGTTGTGGGGCGGGATGTTCGTCGCCATGCCGACGGCAATGCCGCCCGAGCCGTTCACAAGGAGGTTTGGGAAGCGGCAGGGGAGGACCTTGGGCTGCATGAGCGTTTCATCGAAGTTGGGCCCAAAGTCCACGGTGTTCTTGTTGATGTCCGCGAGCATTTCGCTGGAAAGCCGGGAAAGGCGCGCCTCGGTGTAACGCATGGCGGCGGCGCTGTCACCGTCCACGGAGCCGAAGTTGCCCTGGCCCTCTACGAGCATGTAGCGGGTGTTGAAATCCTGCGCAAGGCGCACCATCGCGTCATAGACGGAGGAATCGCCATGCGGGTGGTATTTGCCGAGCACGTCGCCGACGATGCGCGCGCTCTTGTGGAACGGCTTATCGGACGTGAAGCCCTGCTCGTCCATGGAATAGAGGATGCGCCGGTGCACGGGCTTGAGGCCGTCGCGCACATCGGGCAGCGCGCGGTCGATGATGACCGCCATGGCGTAGGAAATAAAGGATTTCTGCATCTCCTCCTCGATGTTGAGGGGGTAGATCCTGTGGTTTACTTCTGTCATATCGTTTCCTCTTTAAAATTGACAATGGGCTATTGCCAACTATTTTATTGCGGGTTGCGCGGCAGTTCGCAAGGGCTGCGGGGGTAAGGCAATCCTCAGTCATGGCTTGCGCCATGACAGCCCCACAGTTCGCAATGGTCGCGCAGCGTTGCCGCAGGAGCGGCTTCCTAGCGCTCCCTTGCTCACTGGGCTTCCGCCTCGCTGCATCCCGCACTGCGGGCGCTCGGCTCCGCCCCTTTCAAAAGGAGCCTTTTGGTCTGTGCGCGCTCGAATGCCATCCGAATACGAAATCCGTTGGAGTTCGCCACTCCCAAACGCCCCCTTTTTGAAATGGGGTGGCATGCGCGCAAGCGCTGACGGGGGATTGCCTTACCAGGAATCCATCTCGTGAGGCCTGCCGGGAGCGAAAAAGGATCCCTCACACATCCAGATCCGTCACGAGCTTGCTGTTCTGCTCGATGAACTCGCGGCGGGGCTCCACCTTGTCGCCCATGAGGGTGGTGAAGATCTCGTCCGCGCGCATCGCGTCCTCCAGATGCACCTGCCAAAGGATGCGCTTTTCCGGATCCATGGTCGTATCCCAGAGCTGGTCGGCGTTCATCTCGCCCAGGCCCTTATAGCGGTTAATTGCGGGCTTCGGGTCGCGGCCGATCTCGTTGAGGATGCTGTTGAGCTCCTCGTCGGAATAGGCGTACCAGACGTTCTTCCCGCGGGAGATCTTGTAAAGCGGCGGCTGCGCGGCGTAGACGTAGCCCTTCTCCAGCAACGGGCGCATATGGCGGAAGAAGAACGTGAGCATCAGGATGCGGATATGCGCGCCGTCCACGTCCGCATCGGTCATGCAGACGATCTTGTGGTAGCGCAGCTTGGATTCGTCAAAATCGCTGTCGATGCCCGCGCCAAAGGCCGTGATCATGGATTTGATCGCGTCGCTTGAAAGAATGCGGTCGAGCCGCGCCTTCTCCACGTTGAGGATCTTGCCCCGAAGCGGCAGGATCGCCTGGAAGGCCGGGTTGCGCCCCTGCTTGGCGCTGCCGCCCGCGCTGTCACCCTCCACGAGGAAGATCTCGCACTTGGCCGGGTCTTTTTCGGAGCAGTCCGCGAGCTTGCCGGGGAGCGCCGTGGTGTCGAGCGCAGTCTTGCGGCGGGTCAGCTCCCGCGCCCTGCGGGCCGCGTCGCGCGCGCGCGCGGCGGTCACGCATTTTTCGATGATGGCCTTCGCGTCCTGCGGGTGCTCCTCCAGGTAAGTGGAAAAACCGTTCGTCACGGCGCTGTCCACCAGGTTGCGGATGTAGGCGTTGCCGAGCTTGGTCTTGGTCTGCCCCTCGAACTGCGGCTCCACGAGCTTCACGCTCACGATGGCCGTCAGGCCTTCGCGCACGTCCTCGCCCTTGAGGCCCTCGTCCGTCTCCTTGAGGTATTTGTACTTCTTCGCGTAATCGTTCACCACGCGCGTGAGCGCCGTGCGGAAGCCCACGAGGTGGCTGCCGCCCTCGGTCGTGCCGATGTTGTTTGCGAAGGTGAATACGTTCTCGTTGTAATCGTCGTTATACTGCATGGCGACCTCGAGGGAGGCGCACTCCTGCTTCTCCGGGGCGTCCCGCCGGGCCTCGATGTAGATCGGCTCCGGGTGCAGCACGTCCTTGTTGCGGTTGATGTGCTGCACAAAGGAGATGATACCGCCCTCGTAGCAGAAGGATTTCTGCATGGGCTCCTCCGGCCGCTCGTCGGTGACGGTGATGCGCACGCCGCGGTTCAAAAACGCAAGCTCACGCATGCGGTTGATCATCGTATCGAAATTATAATTGACCTCGTCGAAAATCTCGTCGTTGGCGAGGAAAGTGACCTGCGTGCCGCTTTCGTCCCCCTCGTATTCGCCCACGACGGAGACGGGCGCGAGCGGGTCGCCGAAGCGGTATTCCTGGCGGTAGACCTTGTTGTCCCGCCGGACCTCCACGTTGAGCCAGGTGGAAAGCGCGTTCACGACCGAAAGGCCGACGCCATGCAGGCCGCCGGAGACCTTGTAGCCGCTGCCGCCGAACTTGCCGCCCGCGTGCAGCACTGTGAGCGCGACCTCGAGGGCGCTCTTGTGGAGCTTGGGATGTTCGTCCACGGGGATGCCGCGGCCGTTGTCGGTGACGGTCAGGGAGTTGTCCTTGTGGATGTTGATCTCGATGTGGTCGCAGAAGCCGCCCATGGCTTCGTCGATGGCGTTGTCCACCAGCTCTTTGACCAGGTGGTGCAGGCCGCGCACATCCGTTGAGCCGATGTACATGCCCGGGCGGCGCTTGACGGCCTCGAGGCCTTCCAGGACCTGGATTTGTGAAGCGTCGTAATCGTTGTGGTTGCTCATGGTTCTATCCTTTCACCGCCCCGCGAGGGGCGAAACGTTGACGGTGGGTGTTTATCCATTGTCGTTTGCAAATTGGCCTGCCACGCCGCGCGCCGCGCGCTTCAGAAGCGTTTCCGCGGCGATGGGGGAGGACCAGACGGAGAGCGCCCCCTCCCGTTCCAGCAGGATGTAGGATTTCTGCGCCGCGTCCGAAACGGTGCGGATGCGCTCCCGGCCGATGGCCGCGTCGATCGCGCGGCGGGTTTCCCGCGAGCGCATGGCCGTTTCCCGGCTCACGATTGCGATCACCTCGCAGAGATCGACCATGGCGTCCCCGCCGATGTGCAGCAATTCCATACCGTAAAAGCCTCCGCTTTTATTTTTGCCAAAATTTGGCGAAGTTATCAATTCCGGGACGAAGAGAAGGGGATAATCCTCCGCTTTCCCTGTTGGGGTATGTCCGGCGCTTGCGCGGGTAAGGCAATCCTCAGTCATGGCTTACGCCATGACAGCCCCTTTGCCAAAGGAGCCTTTTGGGCGGTGCGCACTCCATCGGCGGTGAAGGGGCGCAGCCCCTTCGCAGTATCTCCCCCTTCCCGCGTCGGGAAGGGGCGAGGGGATGGGCCGCCATGGGAATGCGCTGCCGAACGCGTCAGCCGCTGCGGCGGGGAACAATCCTCGGTCACGGCTTGCTCCGTTTCTCGCGGCAGTTCGCAAAGGCCGCGCGAATAAGGACAATCCTCAGTCCGCTTCGCGGACAGCTCCTTTGCCAAAGGAGCCTTTTGGGGGAGCGCTCCCCTGCGCCGTCCGTATACGGAAAACGCTGGGGCGAACCACTCCCAAACGCCCCCTTTACAAAAGGGGGTGGCACGGCGCAGCCGTGACGGGGGATTGCCGTATCAAGAAGCCGCTTCGGAAAGCACGCCGGAGGACTGCCAAAATGCAACAAACGCCGGAACGAATCAGAAACGGAAGCAGCCCAAGTCCTTCCCGCCCTTTCCCTTAAAGCTCCCGCAGCGTACCGTTCGCGCAGGCATAGGCCGGGATGTCGCGCATGCCCGCCCGTTCCAGCCCCGCGAGGGAGGTGCAGGTCAAGAAGCATTGGCAGCCCCGCATGGCCTCGAGCAGCGCGCGCTGGCGCGGCTCGTCAAGCTCGGAGAGCACGTCGTCAAGGAGCAGCACAGGCGGTTCGCCCTTCTCCTGCGTGAGCAGCGCAAGCTCGGAGAGCTTGAGCGAAAGCGCGGCTGTGCGCTGCTGCCCCTGGGAGCCGTACACGCGCACGGGCGCATCCCCCAGGCAGACGGAAAGGTCGTCCCGGTGGGGGCCCATGGTGGTGAAGCCGCGGCGGATGTCGTCGAGCGCGGCAGCGTAAAGCGCCTCCTGCAGCGCCTCGCGGGCCGCGCCGCCATAGCGCGCGGGGTCTACGCACGGGGCGTAGGCCACGGAAAGCTGCTCCCGCCCGCCGGAGATGCTGCGGTGCAGGTCCCGCGCAAGCGTGGAAAGCGAATCCACAAATTCCTCCCGCATGCGCATCACGTCCGCGCCCGCGGCGGCAAGCTGCTCATCCCAGACGTAAAGCTGCTCGCGCACCGCCTGCACGGGGCGTTCCCGCCCCGGTTCGCCCTTCAAAAGCGCGTTGCGCTGCTTGAGCGCAGCGTTGTATTGCTGGAGCTTGTAATAATATGCCGGGCGCAGCTGGCTCAGCTCCATATCGAGGAAGCGGCGGCGTTCCGCCGGGGCTCCCTTCACAAGCTCGAGATCCTCCGGGGAAAACATCACCACATTGAGCACGCCCATCAGCTCGCCGCTGCGCTGCGTTTGCAGCCGGTCGATAAAGACCTGCTTGCGCTCGCCCGCGCGCAGCTTCATCTCGATGCGCCGTTCGCCCACGCGCGTCTTGACGTCAAGCCCGACATACCCGCCGGCCATGCCATGGTTGATGAGTTCCGCATCCCGTGCCGTGCGATGGGAGCGGCCGAACGCACAAAAAAATACGGCCTCCACGGCGTTTGTTTTGCCCTGCGCATTTTCGCCCACGATCACATTCAGGCCGGGGCGCGGGCGCAGGTCGAGCGCCTCATAATTGCGGAAATAATTCAGTTTGAGCCGCGCAACATGCATAACGATCCCCTTAGAATCATTCGTTTTAGTATACCATATTGCGGGCTGTTTTTCAAGGTTGCTTATTAATATAAGAAGAAAGGACTTGAGTTCTGTGTTGATCTGCAAAATGGAACCGGCTCCGCGCAAGGGGGCGGAGCCGGACGTGAGCCTGTGTTTGTTACTTCGCGGCGCACGAGCCCCAGATGAGCAGCACCACAAGGCCGGCCGCAATAAGCAGGTGGCTCCATACCGTCCTGCGCGCCTTCGGCTCCGCAGCGTCATCCGGCGCGGCGTCCCGGAAGGCTGCGGCCCAGCAATCGAAGGCAGGAATGAGCAGCATGCGGATTTCCAGGATGATAACGGTGTAGAAAACGATCCTTTTCGCTGTCCCGCTCTCCCACGCGTCAACGAGGCCAAGGCTGACCAATGCGAGTATGCATGCGCTGAAGTCTGCAACATAAACCGTTTCCTTTCGGCGCACAGTATCCCAGAGTTTCCTCGCCCGGCGGGCGGGGATTTCGTTTTGTTCCTGCATGTGTTTTCCTCCCTGCTTCAAGCGGCGCAGAGCCTCACGCCTACGATGACCGTCGCCGCCGCGCAGAGCAGCGCGGGCGCTCCGGGAAAAGACCTGATAAAAAACAGGGCGGTTCGGGAATCCGCCTTTTAAAACGCGGTTGTTATGTTCCTATCATATTCTGTTTTCACACGCCTGTCAACCAAACGGCGATATGTGGTTTCACCCGCAAACCGGCCGCATTCTTTCTCTCATGCAACTAACTTTAATGAAATCTTAGTTTTCTGTTGATAATTTGTTTATCTATTTTTGTTATGCTTAGCTTATGCGGCCATGCCCGCGCATGCCGCAAGGAAAACGCAAGGAGGTCCGGAATGGAATTCTTAACGCGCGTCAACGACTTTCTCTCGGCGCTGTTCTGCGTCTGCTTCGCATATCAGATCGTTTACCTGCTGGTGGCGCTCGTCAAGCGCCCAAAGCCGCTGCCGCCCGCCGCGCCCCGCCGCTATGCGGCGATCCTCTGCGCCCGCAACGAGGAAGCCGTCATCGGCAACCTGATCGAAAGCATCCACGCGCAGAGGTACCCCGCCGGCCTCGTGGATATTTACGTCTGCGCCGACAACTGCACGGACGGCACCGCCGCAGTCGCGCGCGCCCGGGGCGCAACCGTATTTGAGCGGTTTGACGCATTGCACGTCGGCAAGGGCTATGCGCTCGATTTCCTGTTTAAGCGGCTGCGCGCCACGGGCGCGTTCGCGCGTTATGACGGGTTCTTCTTCTTTGACGCGGACAACCTCCTGCACGAGGATTTCATCGCGGAGATGAACAAATCCTTCGCCGCGGGCAACCGCATTGTAACCGGCTACCGCAATTCCAAAAACTACGGGGACAACTGGATCAGCGCGGGTTACTCGCTCTGGTTCCTGCGGGATGCGCAATACATGAACAGCCCGCGCATGCAGCTTGGGACCTCGAGCGTCGTGGGCGGCACAGGCTTCCTCGTGGCGCGGGAGGTCATCGAAAAGAACGGCGGCTGGCCCTTCCATCTGCTGACCGAGGACACCGAGTTCACGATCGACAGCGTCCTTTCCGGCGAGTTTATCGCCTATTGCGGCAACGCGATCCTCTATGACGAGCAGCCGACGGCCTTCCGCCAATCCTGGCGGCAGCGGCTGCGCTGGTCCCGGGGGTATTTGCAGGTGCTCCGCAAGTATGGCGCGCGCCTCGTCTCCGGCGTGTTCCGCGGCGGCAAGCGCGGCTATGCCTGCTTTGACATGCTCATGGCGATCCTCCCCGCGATCGTCCTGACGCTCTGTTGCGCGCTGCTTAACACCTTCGGCGCGCTTTACAGCCTGATCATCCTGCGCGAACCCGTGCTCGGCACACTCTGCGCGCAGCTTTTGCGCTGGTTTGGCGGCATGTATGTGACGCTCCTGTTCACCGGCGGCGTCACGCTCGTGAGCGAGTGGAAGCGCATCTACTGCGGCAGCTTCCGCAAGGTGTTCTTCCTGTTTACGTTCCCGCTTTTTATGATGACCTATCTGCCGGTCTCCGTGGCGGCGCTGTTCCAGAAGGCGGAATGGAAGCCCATCCACCACAGCGTAGCTAAGACGCTCGAGGACCTGAAGAACGCGGCCTGAACGGCTGGCGCAAAAAAAGCCGCCCCCGTGCCCTTGGAATGGAATGGCGCGGGGGGATTGTTGTGTTGTGGGAGATAAGACAATCCTCAGTCATGGCTTGCGCCATGACAGCTCCTTTCAAAAAGGAGCCTTTTGGGTGATGCGCTCTCGGGTGGTATTCGTATACGGAAACCCGTTGCGGTGAACCACTCCCAAACGCCCCCTTTCTGAAAGGGGGTGGCGGCGGCGCGAGCCGTGACGGGGGATTGCCGTATCAAGAATCCGTCCCATAAGCCGTGCGGGGGGATTGCCGATGACAGCTGCCAAGCCGAATACAACACTCGCTCCTCATCTCCACTTTCACCCTTCCCCAAAAACGGAAAAGAGCCGCCCGAAGGCGGCTCTTTGCGTTAGCGTTCCTCGCGCTTCTTGGGCGCGATGACCACGCGGCGGTTGGGCTCCTCGCCCTCGCTGTAGGTGGTCACATAGGGGTTGTTTTGCAGCGTCGCATGCAGGACGCGGCGCTCGTAGGGGTTCATTGGCTCCAGCGTGCGCGCGCGGCCCGTGGCCTTCACCTGGGAAGCGAGCTTGCGGGCAAGGCGGGTGAGCGTCTCCTCCCGCTTGTCCCGGTAACCTTCGGTGTCGATGGTGACGCGGGTGTAGCCCGTCTCCTTGCGGCTGCGGTTGATGCACAGCGAGGTGAGGTACTGGATCGCATCCAGCGTTTCGCCCCGGTGGCCAATCAGGATGCCCATGGAGGTCGAATCGATCCGCAGGCGGATGCCGTCCTCGCTGACGTTGGCGAGCACCGTGGCCTCAACGCCCATCGCCGCGAGCAGGCCCTTCAGGAAGTCCGCCGCAGCGTTGCCCTCGGCCGCCTCTGCCGAATAGTCGATCGCCGGGTGTACGAGCGCCGGCGCGCGGTCATAGCTTTCCCGGCGTTCCCGGCCATCCCGCCGGTCGCGGTCACGCCTGCCGCCGCGGTCGCGGCGCTCGCGCGGCATGTCCTTGTTGGCGATGTAGTCCGGGATGACGATCTGCTCCGGCTCGCGCTCGATCAGCCGCACGATCGCAGGCTTCGCGCCGATGCCGAACACGCCCTTGGTCTCCTGCTGTATGATGTCGATCTCTACCTCGTCGATGGAAATCTGAAGCTCACGCAGGCCGTTGAATATGGCCTCGTCAATGGATTTTCCGGTGGCTTCCAAAGTCCTCATTTTTTCTCCTCCTTTACAACCGGTGCAATGGGAAACTTCTTGTTCATGTAAAGGTTCACAAGCATCATCAGTATGCTGCTGAGCGTCCAGTAAATCGCAAAGGCCGCGTTGTAGGACAGGCAGAACACGAAGGACATGATGGGGAAGAGGTACATCATCATCTTCCCGCTGCCCGCGGCCGGGTTGTCCGTCTTGGGCTGGTTCCGCTGCATCAGCCAGGACGCGAGGAACTGGGAGCCGCCTGAAAGGACCGGCAGGATGAACCAACCGTTGTTGTATCCGGCATACAGGTCAAGGAACGGCTGCACCGCTTGGTTGTAGGCCGCAATGGCGCTCTCGCTCCTCAGGAAGCGGTACGTCTGCTGCATCACGCCGTTGTTATCCACAAAATACGAGCGCACCGCGATGCCCATATCCACGAGCTTCTGCCAGATCTCCGGGTTATCCTGCAAGAACAGTAGCTTTGCAAGGTCCGGCGTCGCAAGGAAGCTCTCGCCGCTCTGCACGACTGCGGCAAGGCCGCTGTCCGGCTGCCAGATGTTGTTCACCCAAAGGAATTTGAAGGATTGGAACAGCTCCATCGCCTTGTCCGCCTCCTCGGTGATAAGGCGCAGCGTCATCTCATAGCCCCAGAAGCGGAACGCCGCGATGAAGCAGAAGAACAGCGGCATCGTGATGAGCATCGGCAGGCAGCTGCCCCACATGCTCACGCCATGCTCCTTCATGAGCTTCTGCTGCTCCCGGTTCATGCGTTGGGGGTCGTTTTGGTACTTCTTTTGCAGGCGCTGGATTTCGGGCTGGATAGCCTGCATCTTCATGGAGGATTTGCGCGTTTTGACGTCGGAAATCAACGTGAGCCCACGCAGCACCAGAGTGCTGATGAGGATCGTAAAGAATACGCTGCCGATGTTGCTGTAAAGCCAGCGCATGGCTTCCAGGAACCATGTAGTCAAAAAGAAATCGCCTTGCACGGATTTTCCTCTCTTTTTCTTCTTTGTCGTTTGTTCCCGCCCGCTTGGGGCGGCAGCCTGAGCGCCCGCTTCCCTTGTTTACGGTACGGGGTCGTACCCGCCCTTGGAAAACGGGTTGCAGCGCAAAATGCGCCAAAACGCGAGAAGCCCGCCCTTGATCACGCCATGCTTTTCGATGGCCATGACCGCGTAGTTTGAGCAGGTCGGCGTATAGCGGCAGCACCCGGGATGGCGGGGGGAGATATAGAGCTGATAGCCCCGGATCATCGAAAACAAAAACCGTTTCATTGCTTTGGCTCCGCTCCTTCGGGATCCCGCTTTGCGCTGTGTTCGTTGGTTTTCTTTTTTTCTTCTTTGAGCAGATTCGCGCGGCGCAGCAAGCTGCGCATAGCGCTTTGGATCGCGGTGAATTCCTCGTCCACAACCGGCTCTCGAGCTATGAAGATAAGGTTGTATCCGCCTTTCACGCACGGGATCATCGGGCCAAAAGATTCCCTCAACCGGCGTTTGACGCGATTGCGGACGACGCTGTTGCCAAGTTTTTTGCTGACCGAAAACCCAACGCGCACCGGGGGCTGCTTCGGCTTTACACCCGCCTTGGCGTAAACGAGCACAAGCTGCCGGGCCGCCTTGGATTGGCCTTTGCGGTATACGTGGCGGAACTCCTTGTTCCGCTTTAAAGAATAACAGCGCTTCACCAGTCGGTTTTCACCATATGTCCTGTTCTCCCCGCGCGGATACTGCGGGGATGGGTTCCGTTTTCCTGCGCAAAAAGCACACGGCAAGCGATTCGTTTGCATTCCGACCGCTTGCCGCCAAACTTTTCATCAAGCTTTTACGCAGACAGTCTTTTCCTGCCCTTAAGCCTTCTGCGGGCAAGTACGTTCCTGCCGTTCTTGGTCTTCATGCGCTGACGAAAACCATGAACCTTCTTGCGCTGCCGTTTCTTGGGCTGATACGTTTGAAGCATGTCGGTGCACCTCTCTTCCAGCTATTCTAAGCGCCTGCGGCCCGACGCCGCACCGCGCCCGATGATCGAATCCGTCAATTCCCAATTATATCGGAACGAGCGTGCTCCTGTCAAGAAATATTCAGCCTTTGCGGGCATTTCCCAAGGGCGCGCCCCGGGAAAACGGCGCGGGTTTTCCCACTTTTTCCACAGGGACACAAGATGTTGTTGTCTTGTTTTTTTTCAACACAAGGCGTTAAGAATTCTGCCGAAAAACCCGCGTGCCGCACTTGAAAGCGCCTCCCGATTTTGATATGATACCAAAAAAGAATCCGACCCATCGCCTGAAAACAGGGCCTGCCGACGGCAGCTTTTTTCGTATCGCTGCGCTTTATCCACAGGTTTATCCACAAATGTGGATGGCTGCATCCACAGCCCCTGCGTTCCAACAGCGCTGCGGGATTCTTCAGTCCGCGCCGGCGGCGCAGACAATACGGAATAGCCATCGGAAAGCGGGAAACCGTGCTTCCGATACTGTATTTTTACTTTGAATGATAAAGCGGGGGAACTTACGATGAAAACAAGCCAGGCGGTATGGGAAAAATCCCTCGCGGCCTTGCAGGAGCAGATGACGTCCATCAGCTACAAGACCTGGATCACGCCGATCCAGCCGGTCTGCATTAAGGACAACACGCTCGTGCTGCAGGCGGAGAACGAAACCTCCAAGAACACGCTGCGCTCCCTTTATACCCAGATGGTGACGGACGCGGTCAACCGTGCGAACGGCTCCGGCTACCTCGTGCGCTTCATCGACGAAACCGAGCGCGCCGACTACCCGGACCCCAATGCGGGGAAGGCGGCTTACAGCAGCGATTTTACGCTGAACCCGAAGTATACCTTCGAATCCTTCGTCATCGGCAGCTCCAACAACTTTGCGCACGCTGCAGCCCAGGCCGTGGCGGACAACCCATCCTCGGCCTACAACCCGCTGTTCATCTACGGCGGCGTGGGCCTCGGCAAAACGCATCTGATGCATGCCATCGGCCACCGGATGCTGCAAAACAACCCGGACGCGCGCATCATCTACGTGACGAGCGAGACCTTCACCAACGAGTTCATCCAGTCCATCCAGGAGAACAAGAATACGCAGTTCCGCAACAAGTACCGCAGCGCGGACGTGCTCATGGTGGACGATATTCAGTTCATCTCCAGCCGGGAGCGCACGCAGGAGGAGTTCTTCAACACCTTCAACGCGCTGCACACCTCCGGCAAGCAGATCATCCTGAGCTCCGACCGGCCGCCGATGGAGCTGACGACGCTTGAGGAGCGCCTGCGCTCCCGCTTTGAGGGCGGGCTCATCACGGACGTGCAGCCGCCGGATCTCGAAACGCGCATCGCCATCCTCAAAAAGAAGGCCACTGACGAGAACATCGACGTGGACGAATCCGTGCTTTCCTACATCGCGGAGAAGGTGAACTCCAACATCCGCCAGCTGGAGGGTTCGCTCACGCGCGTTTACGCCTACGCGAAGCTCACCAAGCGCCCGCTCGACACGAGCCTGGCGGACGCCGCGCTCAAGGACATCATCCCCGGCTACGAGAACCGCAAGGTGACGGTTGAGCTGATCCAGCAGATCGTCGCGGATTATTATTCCGTGGATCTGGAATCGCTCCTTTCCCAGCGCCGCACGATGGAGGTCACCTATCCGCGCCAGGTGGCGATGTACCTTTCCAAAGAGCTGACGGAGGAATCCCTGAAGGCGATCGGCCGCCGCTTCGGCGGGCGGGATCACACCACGGTCATCAGCGCCTGCAAGAAGATCAAGGCGGACATGCAGGAAAACGCGCAGCTCGTGCTCGTGCTGGAGGATCTGACGAAGCGCATCCGGAAGAATTGACCATATTTTCCATACTGTAACCGCATGAACGATCGAGGCGCGCCAAGGGCGCGCTTTTCTTTTGACAACGAAAAATTGTGGAGGTAAGGCAATCCCCAGTCCGCTTCGCGGACAGGCCCCACAGTTCGCAATGGTCGCACTGCGTTGCCGCCGAAGCGGCTTCCTTGCGCTCCCTTGCTCACTGGGCTTCCGCCTCGCTGCATCGCCCAAGCAAGGAACTTACGGCGCGGGAGACGCGCCGTAAGCCCCCGCCTGCGGGCGGGGTGCGCCTCGGCTCCGCCCCTTTGCCAAAGGAGCCTTTTGGTCAGTGCGCTCCCGTGCGCTATCCGAATACGAAAAAACGTTTGAGTTCACCCCTCCCAAAAGCCCCCTTTTTGAAAGGGGGTGGCAACGCGCTAGCGCTGACGGGGGATTGCCGTATTCCAGCAGCGCGCAAGCGCTGACGGAGGGAGCCTTTTGGTTGACGCGCGCTCGCACGCCATCCGAATACCTTAATCCGCAAGGCTATGGTTTCGGATAAGGCACGTTTTCCGGAAGCCCTAACAAGAAATCTGCCGACACATGAAAATAGAGGCATATAGTCCGCAAGTCTTCTATGCTTGGGCCAGTTTCGCCCGTTTTAAGATATGATATTTTCCGCTGCGTCATGTTCAGCTTGTCTGCAAGCTCCGTTTGCGTCATGCGCGACGCAGGGTCTTCCTGCAGATAGCGGAGCGCTTCTCCAAATTCCATACAAATCACCACCGCTTATATCATGCCACAGATAAAAGAGGAGAGTAACGTTATTCTTTAAAAAAAGCATCGTATTCAACTTGGAAAAGCATCTTTAATGCTTTGAGATCGCTTGCCTTTATGTTCCTTCTCCCCACCTCAATATTTGCAAGTGTGCTTCTAGACATTTCACTCCCCATTAATTGCAACTTTTCCACCACTTGCACCTGCGTCATTTTTCTTTCCATTCGAATTGATTGAATGTTTCTTCCCAAAGGAACATCCTGTAGAATCCACTGCATAGCAACCTCTTGTGACTAATTAGAAACTTTATCTTGAGTATAATTACTTTTCATGCTATAATTGTGACTGATTAGAAACAATAGGAGGAGAATTCCATGAAATCATCCATCAGCGAACTCTATTACGGCAACCTGTATCCGTTTTTGACGTACAAACCCGCGTTGGAGGAAACCGCGCGCCTGTTCAAAGCCGCGGGCGGGCGGTATGACCGCTTCCGCGCGCGGCTGCCGGAGGAAATGCGGGAGCCCTTCGATGCGCTGCTGGAGGACAAAAGTACAATGCTGCTTTCGGAAATGGAAGAAAGCTTCATAGACGGGTTCCGCATCGGCGCGCGGCTGATGATGGAGGTGTTCTATAACGTTGCCGCAGCGCCGGGTACAGAAGATGAGGAATGAAGCGGACTTGCCTTTACAGCGGATGGAAGCGGCGGCTGTGGGGATACGGCAATCCTCAGTCAACGGCTTGCGCCGTTGACAGCTCCTTTGCCAAAGGAGCCTTTTGGACAGTGCGCGCTCGAATGCCATCTGAATACGAACCCCGTTGGAATTCACCACTCCCAAACGCCCCCTTTTTGAAAGGGGGTGGCAGCGCGCTAGCGCTGACGGGGGATTGCCTTATCAAGAAGCCGCATCATAAAGCATGCCGGAGGATTGCCTTATCAAGAGGCCGTTTCGTAAGGCGCGCCCTCCCCAACGTCTGTATGCTTCCAATTTTAATTATAGATGCACCGATGCATCAGATGAAGAACCTTCTTCGCATCTCCTCTTTGAACTGTACGCGCTTATTGATGACGAGCGAGACGATGGCGAGGATCAGGCAGGGCACGCACACGAAGAGCGACCAATACAGCAGCGGCGTTTGCCCGAGATAGCGGCTCACCGTAAGGTCGATGGCACCGCAGAGAAGGCCGGCGGCGGCAAGCAGTCCGGCGAGGCGCACGAACTTGGCGCGGCACTTGCGGAACAGCAGCAGCATCGCCGCGACGGCGGCTGCCGCACTCAGCGTGATTGGCAGCGCCAGCGGCAGGAACCAATCCCCGCGCGAATGGACCGCGATCGCATAGAGGAACAGCAGCGTGACCGCGCAGTCGAGCGAAAGGAAAAGCCAGGGATGCGGATGCTCCGCCGCGAAGGGGGCGAGCACATAAACATAAGCCATGGCCGTCGCGCCGATGACGTAGGCCGACCAGGTAACCGCCCCGGCGCCGAGCACATCGCAGATGAGGCAGACGACCGGCGGGATGAGCAGCATCAGCGTGGCCATCACGGTGAAGAAGCGGCGCGCGGCCCGGCGCTCCAGCAGCTCCACCTTGCTTGGATAGGGGCGCGCGGCGGGGTCGGGCGCGCTGCGCTGATTGGGGTTTATGACCTCCGTGCCGCAGAGCGGGCAGCGGCGGAGGGTGCCGTCCAGCTCAACGCCGCAGTTTACGCAGTAAGACATGGTTGGTTCACCTCTCATTGCTTTCGATTTTGACTGGCACGCCAAGCCTGATGAGCCGTGTGAAGAACTCGCGCTCCAGGTCGCTCTCGCGGATGGTGCGCGTGATGTTGATGTACATCGTCCCATCGTAGGAAAGCGTGCCGATGGCCACCGGGTTGCGTGAAAGCGGGCCGAGCATGAACTCCATCCGCGTCACGAACAAGGCCATTTCCGGCGGCAGCGCCGCGTTGCCGAGGTTGGAAAAGCAGGTGGCGGTCTTCTTGTCGCCCGTCATGTAAAAAACGGCGCGCATTGCAAGATCCTTCAAAAACAGGGGAGCGGCGCGCAGCACGGCATTCTGCTCGGAGCGCACGTTCGTCGTGAACTTCGCGCCGAGCACCTTGGGCGTAAGCTCCATGCCCATCTGGTGCGTTACGATCTTGAGCACCTCGTCGAGCGTATAGACGCCATAGCTCGGCTCGATGCCGGGGTTGACGTAGTTGGCGAAGTTGCGCAGCGTCTTCGTCGGGAAAAAGCGCCGGAGGTTGACTGGGACGCAGATCTTTACGGGCTTCAAGCGCTTCGCGCCGCGCGGCGTACTGCAAAGCGGACGCTTGCGCCGCTGGATCGCATCGAAGGCGAGGATCAGCACAGCCGTGAGGTATACGGTCAGGCTCACGCCCTTTTCGGCTGCGCGGGCCTTCAGGGCTTCCACGGGGATAACTCCTGTCGTCACGTGGATGAAGCCGTCCCGCTCCCGCGTACCGCTCAGGTGGAAGGAGTCCGCTTCGCTCCGACTGCGCGTCACGTTCCCCGCGCAGGCGAGAAAGCCGTCCTCCATCTCGCCGGGGTCGGGCGCGTCGTTGCAGTCGAGAATATCACCGCCGCGCGGGATAGAAACGCCGTAGCGAAGCGTCAGGTATTCCGCGACAAGCGTTTTCAAAAAACAGAGGCCGCCTGTGCCGTCGGTCAGCACGTGGAAAATCTCCACGGCGATGCGGTTGCCGTAATAGCGCACGCGGAAGGCGTAGCCGCGGCTATCCTTGGCGCGCATGGGCATGCAGGGGTTGCAGACGTCCTCCTCCACGATGGGCGGCGCGTCATTGTGTTCGAGATAATACCAGAACATGCCGCGCCGCAGCCGCACGGCGAACCAGGGAAAGCGCGCGAGCGTGCGCGCGAGCGCTGCGCGGAGCACCTCCGGCTCGACCGGCTCCACCAGCGTGGCGGAGAGGCGGAACATGGCCATCCAGTCCCGCCGCATGGAGGCGGGGTATATCTTCGCGGCGTTGTCCAGCCGCATCCAGGTTTGCTCTTTTGCGCTCATTCGTCCTCGTCGTCCTCTGCGGCGGCCGGGACGTCGCGCACCGCGAGGTAATCCTTTAAAAATTGTACAATGCGTTTCAAGGCCTCCCGCGCCTCGCGCACGCCGTAAAGCACGTAAACATGCCACATGCCGCGCGCCGTATGCAGCTCGCAGGGGACGCCCGCGCGCTCGAGCGCATGCGCCATAGAAACCGCGTCGTCCAGCAAAAGCTCCGCCTCCCCGGCGAACAGGAGCGTGGGCGGGAAGCCGGAAACATCCCCGAACAGCGGGGAGACGAGCGGGTTTTTGAGATCGTCCCGCGCATACATGCGCGCATAGGAGGCGAGCAGGTCGTAGCGGAGCGAAGGGTCGCTCCGGCGGTTTGCGCGGCAGGAAGCGCCCGAAAGCGTCAGGTCCGTCCAAGGGGAGATTGCAACGATCGCGCGCGGCATGGGAAGCCCAAGCTGCTTGAGCTTATGCGTGAGCGCAAAGCAGAGGCCGCCGCCCGCGGACTCGCCGCAGAGGGCGATCTCGCCCGGCGTGAGCCCGCCGTCGAGCAGGTGGCGGTACGCGGTGAGCGCGTCCTCGAGCGCCGCGGGGAAGGGGTGTTCCGGCGCGAGGCGGTAGGCCGCCGCGAACACGCGGCAGCCCGTCGCCGCCGCAAGGACGCTGCCGAAGCCCGTCGCATATTCAAGATCCCCGGCCGTGTAGCCGCCGCCGTGCAGGTAGAGGATCGCGCCGCCGTCCGGCGCGTAACCCTGGGGCAGCGCCCAGGCCGCGCGGAACTGCGGGAACGCGTGGGGGACGAGCTCTACGCGGCTGGCGACGGCCGTCGCCTCCAGCCGCCCGAGCTTATCCTGCGAGGCGCGGGCGAAAGGGATGCCGCCCTTGCGCATTAAAAACGCGGCGAGCCTTTGGTTCATGCGGAGCCAGGTGTTTACGATGCCGGCCATTAGGCCTCCTTAATCTGTCGTCTTCGGGGGAATGCGCTGCATGCTCCATGCGGCGACAGCGAGCGCCGCCATGATGAGCAGCACGGAGAGTTCGGGCATCCATTCCACAAGCGTGGGCGGCACGGGGGCGCGCAGCTTGGCAAGATCATCCACAAAGATGTGGTAAAGCAGCGGCAGCGTGAACACGAGGCCAAGCGGCACACGGGTCCTGAGCAGGCCGAAGGCCGTCGCCGCATACAGCACGAACACGAGCGTATACAGGATGCAGCAGAGCACCGTATGCACCCGGGAGGGGAAGGAGAGCGCCTTCAGCACGAAGAACAGGCAGCCAAGCCCAACCGGGAGCGTGCAGAGCCTGAGCGCGCCCCGCAGGATGAACGCAGCGAGGAGCACGCAGGAGAGCAGCGGCACTGCAAGGTGTACGACCGCCGTGTAAGCGTCCGCGTCCGCGCCGTGCGCGAGGCAGAACCAGGCGAGGCGCACCGCCGCGGAGGCGAGCATGAGCCCGGCGCAGACGCGCGCAGGCAGGGACTTCCCGTCAAGGGTGAACGCAGGGCTATTCATCGGAATCCTCCACTCGCAGGAAGCGCGGGCGCGGCCCTTCCGGCGCAGCGACCTCCTCGGCCCACATTGCCGCTGGGCGCACCCAGAGGCCGCGGCTCCCATACAGCGCCCGGTAGACCACGACGGGCGCGAGCGTCTCGGAATGGAGTGCGAGCCCCAGGCATTCGTATTCGCCGCCCTTGAAGTGGCGGTAGCGTCCGGGCCGTGCGGCCGGGGAGCTGAGCGTGAGGCGCCAGCCGCCCGTGCGCGCGAGGTCGAGGAACAGCGCCGCGAGCGGGGCGAACAGCTCCTCCGGCATAGCCTCCGGCGAAACGAGGACGACCTCCGCACCCTCCGCCCGTTCGGAAAGGCAGTCCCAAAGCGCGTCGAGGTTGCGCCCATAATGCGCGGGCAGCGAGAACGCCGCGGCGAGCGCGTCGTGCATCTTGGCGCGGGTGAGCATCTCGGCGCCGTCGAGGGTGATCCGGTTCATGTAGCGCTCCTAACTTCATTCATAGATCGCGGTAAATGTCTCGTAATGGTCGGGCGTATAGTAGATGAGGCCGTCGCTCGCATAGAGCACGCGCTCCGCGCCGCGGTAGCCGCCCGCGTAGTTTGCGTCGCACTCATACCAGGCGCGGCCGTCCGCCTCCGGGAGCAGCTTCTCGCGGTTGCCGAAGCGGTCCCCGCCGATGCTCATGCCGGGCGCGACGTCCCAGAGGTTGCCCGCGGCGCTGTCCCAGCCGAGCTCCCTCGCCTCATCCTTGGTGAGGAAGTTCGGCGGCAATTCGCCATAGTCGTGCAGGTAGTCCGCGATGTCGTAAGGGTCGGTATAGTCCGCGCCGTAGGCGACGCCGGGTGTGGGCGAGGCCGGCTCCGGCGTTTGCGCGGGGGTAGCCGTCTTTTCCGGCGGCGCAGTTGGTTCCGGCGCGTCCGTCCCCTCCGGCAGGTTCTCCACCACCGTGGTGAGCAGGCCGAGCGCGTCTTCCGGCGTGCAGCCCAGGAGCGGGAGGATGGCAAGCCCGAGCGCGAGCAGCAGGAGCAGGCGTGAAAGCGGTTTGCGCAGGCGCTTCATGCGGCAGTTCCCTCCATAAGCATGGTTTTAAACATGGCTTTGACAGGGCTCAACGGAAGGTGGGGCCGCCGGGCGCGTTCAGGCCGCGGATCTGCTGAGAGATGAACAGGATAGCTACGAGGTCGGTCACGCCGCTGTAAACAAGGCCAACGCCGATGAGGATCATCACCGTAGAGGCGACCTTAAAGGGGTTAATGAGCATGAGGACGCCGAACGCGAGGCCTACGAGCGCGAGCACGAGCACGCTGATCCAGCCGTTCCAGCCGGCACGCTTGAGCTCAAACGCGTGGCAGAGCTTGATGAAGCTCGAGACGACGATCGCCGCGCCGAGGATCACGGGCAGGAGCGCTGCGACGCCTTCCGCTTCCAGCAGCAGCACGAGCGCGAGGGCGAGCATCAAAAGGCCGAGCAGCAGCTCCGTGGGGAAGAAGGAGAGCAGACGGCTGCGGAAATACAGCCAAAGGAAGCGCACGCCGGCGATCACGAACACGCCAACGAGGACATAGCACACAAGTTTTGCCGAAACGGTTGGGAAGAGGATGAACAGCAGCCCGAGCACGATGCACAGCGCAGCGCTTACGATAGCGCAGACCTTTGCGTCTTTCAGGAAATTCATGGGGTTACCTCCTATGGAAAATGCGCTTTCGCACGCGGGGCGCGCGGAAGTCCCAAATCTATATATATAGGATACATCATTTCGCATGGAAAGAAAAGCTGTGCGCGCAACATGAAACGTGATAGAATTGAAAACAATGAAACGCGATGAAATCGAACGGAGGGATTTCGCAACCATGGCGCTTGGATTTTGGATCAGCTGCCTCGCCGGGATGCTCCTGTTCGCGGCGGCGGTGGCCGTGGGGACGGTGCTGCTTGCCGTGCGCTTTCACAAGCGGGGCGAGCGCGGCGCAGTAGCGGCGGCGATCGCGCTCGGCGCAGTAATGTTCGCCGTTTTGGCCTATTTTACGCTTGTGTTCATTTTGATCGGGAGGAACGTTTGATATGCGGTATGAGGGACGCATTTTCCGCCCGCCGAGCGAGGCGGAGAGCCTGATTTTGCAGTCCACAATCGGGTGCAGCCAGAACGGCTGTGCCTTTTGCAGCATGTATAAGGAAAAGCGCTTCCGCATCCGCCCGGCGGCGGACGTTTGCGCGGACGTGGACGAGATCGCCGCGGGCCCCTGGGCGCGGGCGTTTTCCCGCGTGTTCCTGGCGGATGGCGACGCGCTCATGCGCAGGACGGAGGAGCAGCTTTCCATCTTCTCTCACATTTATGCGCGGCTGCCCCGCTGCGAACGCATCACCTGCTATGCCTCGCCCGCAAGCGTCGCCGCAAAGACGGACGCGGAACTGCGGGCGCTCGCGGCGGGCGGGCTTGGGATGGTATACATGGGCCTCGAATCCGGCAGCGATCAGGTGCTTTCCCGCATGAACAAGGGCGCGGCGGCAGCGGACATCATCCTTGCGGGCCAGCGGGTGCGCGCGGCAGGCATCCGCCTTTCGGTGACGGCGATCATCGGCCTAGGCGGCGCGGAAGGCTCCGAGGAGCACGCGGTCAAAACCGGGGAGGCACTTTCCGCCATGCGGCCGGAGTATATCGGCCTCCTGACGCTCATGCTCGAGGGGGAAGAGCCGCTTTATGCGGACTACTGCGCCGGACGCTTCGCCCCGCCGGACCAAGCGGGGCTTCTGCGGGAGCTGCGCACGCTCGTCGCACATACGGACAGCGAGGGCAGCGTCCTCCGGGCGAACCACGCTTCCAATTACCTAAACCCTGTCTCTTATACACATCTGACGCTGCCGACGATATGCAGTGTGTAGA
>OJPD01000568.1_pt1 | contig 26137 bp, 24 predicted proteins | sample 1598371 | NCBI WGS metagenome assembly OJPD01 (sample SAMN03922478, study PRJEB24848) | human gut metagenome | isolation source: stool sample | host: Homo sapiens | place: Germany | collected 2010-11
AGGGTTTGGGGCAGGCACGCCCCAACAAGATCACTTCGGAAATGCAGACGCATTGAAGAAGTGAAGTCCCGGATGGACAGAAAATTTTCAAGAATTGAAAATTTGTGGCCACGGGACGGTTCTTGCCCTCTACCGCTGCGCTCAAAATCAACTTTCGACAAATGTTTCCGAATTGTTAAGGCGCAAAAATAAGTAGAGGTGGTGCTGCTCATGTAAGGGGGTCACCGTTTACTCCGAACGAAGTTCCTGCCCCTGTTTTGCAGCGGCGTTGTCCGGCTCGCCCACAGAAAGTGTAAGGTCATGGCACGGTATCACGTTCAGACGGCTTATGAAGGATTCAAGGTACAGCTTCCCGGAAAAGAAAAATACCGCCCACGCAGCGCAGCGATGGATTTTGTCGGGTGAATCGGCGGCAAAATGAATCGGGTGTGTTGCGGGACGGTACGTTCTTTCCGAGGTGATTATCCGCTGAAAGTGGTGGTTATCACGGTGAGAACCACCACTTTTTCAGCAGGATTTGGAATAAAGGGTATCATGGAAGCGTGGGTACGTCAAGATGGTTTTGCAAAATTTATCACGATAAAGCGACAATAGTAAGACTTCTGTTAAAACAGTTATTCTTTGTCGATAGTTTCTTTCCTCATCATTCGTGCAAAGTCAGCCAAAAAGAAAACCGGGCTGCTCTATTCATAAATGAAAGAACAGCCCGGTTGAAAGGGAGAACGCTCCTATCAGCCCATCAGTGCGCTCCACGCCATACTGAAAGGCATCACTAGGATCAAGGCAGGCATCAAGTCAACGAGGGGAACTGACTTGATTTTAGAGACGCGGAAACCCGCAGCCATTGTTAAAATGCCGCCGCAAGCCGACAAATCCGCAAACATTGTGGGGGTCAAATAAGAGGATAAAGTGCGACCAACCATGTATACGACAAGAAGAATCGCACACTGCGGCAAAGGAATTGCGCATATGGATTTACCCAAGGAAGCCGCAAAGATCATTGCCGTGAATCCATCAAGAACAGCCTTGGACATCAATAGGCTTGGATCGCCTGTGATGCCCTCTGTCAGAGTGCTGTACCATCCAAAGCCGGAACAGCAGAACAGCGCGACCGCTGTGATGTAAAATTCCATATCAATGTCCTCCCCACCAAGATGGAGTACCCGAACAAGGTTATGAAAAAATTTACTTGTCCACTGTTCAAGATGCAGAAGATGGCCAATCGTAAAGCCGACCAGAATCGCTAACACGACCGCAGTCATTCCAGATGCTTTGATAATGGAATTGACACCGATTGCAATGGAACAGAAACCGAAAAGAGTCGGCAGATTGTCTTTTAGTCCCCGCGGGAGAATCTTTCCAAGATATGTTCCCAGTAGACCGCCAAGCAGCACGGCGGCACAGTTTGTCAAAACCCCAATCGGCATATGTCAACCTCACATTCTTTCTTGTTACCAATCTTTTACCGCACCGTCAAAGGCACGGCGGGCAGCGTTGCTGCCACGTTCCCTCGCCGGATAAAGCTCCTCAGCATCATCTGCCAGCTCCACGCCAATGCCGGGAGCATCGGGGATGAGCATACAGCCGTTCTCATAACGCAGCGGCTCCTTGACCATCTTATCCTCTGCACCGTTCAGACAGAAACCGGGAAGTTCCTGAATGCCCAGATTCGGAATGGAAGCGCAAATCTGCAAACAGGCCGCCGTAGAGACCGGGCCAAGCGGATTGTGCGGAATCACTAGAACATCATGTGCTTCTGCCAGTGCAGCAATCTTCTTGCTGGTAGTGATGCCGCCCACAGCGCACACATCGGGACGGATATACTGGCAGACATGGCGAGCCATCAGCACTTCGCACTCACGCAGGTCAATGGCACGTTCGCCAGTAGCAATCGGCACACCGATTTTGCTTGCAACTTCGGCCATAGTATCTACATTGTCCGGCGGAACAGGGTCTTCCAGAATCATCGGACGGTAAGGCTCAACTGCACGACCAAAAGCGACCGCCTCCGGCAGTGTCATGCCGCGATGAACTTCCAGAATGAAATCGAAATCAGGGCCGACCGCTTCCCGGCAGACACGCACCTTTTCAACTTCCCGCTCGATGCGGCTGGAAAAGAACTCGCCCTTGCCGTCCGGAGAACTTGTGGGGCCGTTGCAGAAAATTTTAGCCGCAGTAAAGCCCATCTGCTGCAACTGCTGATACTGTGCAGCCAGCTCATTCTTATCTTCCGTGATGTGCATCACCGAAGCATAGACGCGCACCTTATCACGGGTCTTACCGCCCAGCAGTTCATAGACAGGAACACCCAGTGCTTTGCCTTTGATATCCCACAGCGCAATGTCAATGGCAGAAATTGCGCTCATGATGACCGAGCCACGGAAATAGACCGACCTCAGAAAATTTTGATTGAAATCTTCAATTCGGAAGGGGTCTTTTCCAATGAGATAGTCGGCAAATTTTTCAATTGCTGCTGCGGTCGCCTGCAGATAGCCCCAGTTGCCCGCTTCGCCCAAGCCCACGATACCAGCATCGGTATAGACTTGAACAAACAGATAATGCTTGGCAAAGCGCAGTTTTACATCTGTGATCTTCATGAATTATCCTCCTGCAAATGTTCCCGGAAGAACTGGATATGTTTTTTGAGTGCGCGCTCCCAACCGGGAGTGCGGTTTGTCGTGAACCCGTGCATGGCTTCCGGGATCCGCTGTGCTGTTACGCAGACACCTGCCTTGACCAGACGCAATGCAAAAGCTTCTGTATCGTCTCGCAGACTATCCTCGCCTGCGGAAAGGATAAGACACTCAGGAAATGCAGCAAGTGCAGTCTCATCTGCCTTGAGCGGCGAACACAGCGGATCGGCAGGATCGGCATCGCCAACATAAAAATCGGTATACAGTTTCTCCGTCTGGGCGCGTTTGACCCAGAATTCGTTAGTCTGCAACTCCGGTGAGAGCCGATTTACAGGATCGACCGTGTTGTCCACAGGAAAATATTCAAGCAATGCGCAGCAGGGCTTCAGGTGATGCGCTTCCGCATCTTTGATAAGTGCGGCAGCGACAAGATTTCCGCCTGCGCTGTGACCAGCCAGCACGATTTTTTGAGGGTCGATTCCAAGTTCTTCCGCATGATCAAAGGCGTAAGCGATGATACCGTACGTCTCCTCGACTGCTGCCGGAAACGCCTGTTCCGGTGCAAGGCAGTAGTCCACATCCCAGACAAGGCAGTTCAGCTGCTCCATCAGGGTGCAGCAATAGCGGCGGTCACGGTCAGTGCGGCCCTTGATAAAGCCGCCGCCGTGGAAGTTCAACAGCAGGGTTACTTTGGCAGGCAGATGTTCCGGACGTTCCTCGAACACATGGACTTTGCGGCCATCGGCCACTTCGACCCACATTTCTTTTTCGGTGCCGGGCAGAGCGGCCAGCTCTTCCGGGCTGACCGGACCAAATCGGTCGCGGCTGCGCACGGTATTGGCCATAGCGACTTTTTCTTCTAACGTCATAGGATTTTGCGCTCCTTTTCACAGGATCAGAATGCAGGAAGCACCGTCATGGTGTAGAAAATATAGACGAAGGGTAGGATCAGCGTGATGAGTGCACCGCTCTTGACGATGGCTTTCAGGTCGTAACCGCCGTCTGCCATGCACATGGGCACTGCGGGGGTAGCCATCGGGGTCAGGAAGGCAGTCAGAGAACCGGCATTGACAAGAATCACAAGGCCGGTGGGATTTGCGCCCAGAGCGGAGCAGGTCAGCAGGCAGATAGGAACGAAGACTGCGGAGACAGAACGGTTCAGCATGAACTGAGTGAGCAAGAAGGGGATGATAAAGAACAGGGCACCGAGGACATAGTTGTTGTGAGTACCACCAACGACTGTTGCCAACGTCTGACCGATCATGTCACCTGCACCGGTATTGGTCAGTGCAGTACCCAGAGCCAGTGCGCCGACAAAGAGCATCAGCATATCCCAAGGAATATCGCGGAGAGCGGACTTCTGATCGACTACGCCGAACAGAACCATCAGCAGACTGCCGACCAGCGCAACGAACCAAGTGGTCAGATGCAGCTGAGGTGCAAAGATCAGGCAAATAATCGTTGCAAAGAACAGGAAGATACCAATCTTATCCACAACAGGGCTGAGCTTCTGCTGAGCTTTGCCAGAATCCTTTTTCTCCAGTGCCTCAATGGGAACGACCGGCTGCTTCGGAGTAAACTTCGGGCCAAGGAAAATTGCCCAGAGAGGAACAACGATAAGGACAGGCCATGCGGCGATCGTAAAATCAATGGGACGGACACTCATTCCAGTAAAGCCATAGGTTTCCATGAAACCAGTGAACTGACCAGCCATCTGGATAGAGGTTGCCAGTGGAAGGATACCGCAGCAAGCCACACAGACGACCATAATGGGGAACATATACTGCGTACGGCTGTTTCCGGTCTTGTCGCACAGTGCTGCCAGCAGAGGGCTGATGATCGCATAAACGACCATGGGGCTGGAAATGAAGTTGGTGAGCAGAACTGCCAGAAGGATGTAACCAAAGTAAGCCATTTTGAAGCTGCCATGCGTCAGCTTCATGATGCTGTTACACATACCGTCCACCAGAGAGGTACGGCGGAAACCCGCTGCTACAATAAACATACATGCCATCAGCAGGGTGTTCACATTAGAAAAGCCGGACAATGCACCGGCATCATCAATACAGCCGGTGATGTACAGGGCGGCCATTGAGATCAATGCAGTAAGCCACATGGGGATCTTGTTCAGCATATAGCTGACCAGCGTTGCCGCAAAGATCACCATACAGATGATCATTTGAGTATTCATAGATTTGTTTTCCTTTCCTGATATGAAAACGGTTCGATTTCAATTCGCTTGCTGCCCGGGCAGGCTCATTGTGGACATTTTAACAAAGCAAATTTACTCTGTCGATGCAAAAATTTGTATCTTTTGGCACCCGTACAGAAATCAAATCTTGTCAGGAAAGCTATGACATCCTGAAATATCAGAATAAAATCCAAATATTTCCCCTGTGCGCTTTGCCAAATCGAGAGACTCTCCCTTAGTCAAAATGTCAAATTCTAAGTAAAAAATTTATTGATAGGCCTCAAAAAATCAGTTGACAGGAGATATTTTATCGTTTATTCTGAAAAAGACGATTCACCAATGGAGCACACTCCAAAGATTTGACATAGGGAAAATATTTGGATTTTGGGAGAGAAAGAGATGGATTTAGCCAATTACAAAATGGAATGGCCGCGTGAGAGGCTTACTGTGCGATGCTTTGCACACGATATCATGAATTATCGTTACCACTGGCATCCAGACGAATATGAGCTTAACATTTTGCTGCATGGCAGTCAAGAGTACTGCCGTGGAACGCAGAATGTTGTACTGGAGGAGGATGACGTTCTGCTCACTCCGCCGGGAGTAGGACACGCCTCCTTTGGTCAACAGGCAAATACTACTGCCATCGTCCTGCATTTTTCAGCTACAGCGATTCGTCCATTGCTTAAAAAGGGTGGCGTCTACCACTTTCCTTCCTGTCTTTCAAACGCTGGAACACACACAGAAGAACGCTACCGTCATATTCGATTTTATGCCAGCCAGATTTTCATGCTGATGCAGCAGAACAGTCCATATGCACAGCTGGCTGTCAAGGCAAGCCTCGACTTGCTGCTCGTTATACTATGCACAGAGTTTGAGCCACAGCGATTGAACGAAATGCCGGAAGATGAGCAAAGACGTTCTGCAATTCGCCGCCTTTTAGCATATATTGAAGAACATTACGCAGAAAAGCTCACTCTTGAAAATCTTGCAGATTTTGCCCAGTACAACCGAACCTATGTTTCAACCCTGTTCAAACAGGTGGTTGGTGTTAATTTTCATGAATATCTGAGCCGTGTGCGCTTCCAGCACGCTTTGAGTGACTTGGCATTGACCAATGATGGCCTGACAGATATTGCTTTGCGCAATGGTTTTGCCGATTTGAAAACCTTTAATGCACGTTTTCGCTCCACACTGCACCGCACACCCACCGAGTATCGTGCGCAGCTGTCCCCCGATCGGGTGATGCGAGTCGACAGTCGTAAATTTCTTCCGTCCGAAGACCCGATTTTGCAGGCCAAATTGCGAGCATATCTAAAGGTAGGGTGCTAAGATGGCTGAAATCACCGGAGTGGCTGCTATTTCACATTGGGATATCTTTCAAAATTGTCCTTGCAAACCCCTATGAAGTGTGGTATATACATTATACGAAACAACATCCTGAATGAACGACCTACCGTTCGATGATATATAAAAGAAAGGTGCTTGCTATGAATGCTGTGATTTATGCCCGCTATTCCAGTGACAACCAGCGCGAAGAATCCATCGAAGGTCAGATTCGGGAATGCACAGCCTACGCAGAAAGAAACGGTATCACGGTGGTCAGGCACTACATTGACCGTGCATTCTCCGCTAAAACAGATCATCGCCCGGATTTTCAGCAAATGATTCGGGACAGCAACAAAAAATTGTTTGAAATCGTTCTGGTCTGGAAGTTTGACCGCTTTGCCCGGAATCGTTTTGACAGTGCGAACTACAAGATGATTCTGAAAAAGAACAATGTACACCTGATATCGGTCATGGAGCCGATTGCTGAAGGCTCGCAAGGTATTCTTGTGGAAACACTGCTGGAAGGCATGGCAGAATACTACTCTGCTGAGCTATCTGAAAAGGTCATCCGTGGTCAGACGGAAAATGCCCTGAAAGGCAAATGCACAGGCGGCACCGGAACGATTGGCTATAAAATCGACGCAGATAAGTTCTATCGTATCGACCCACTGGTCGCTCCACTTGTATTAGAGGCTTTTCAGCGCTACGATAATGGTGAGAAAATCGTTGAGATTCTGAACTATCTCAACGCAAAAGGCGTTCGTAATATGCTGGGTGGAAAGCTGACGTGCAGCAGCATGAACACCATGTTGAAGAACCGCCGTTACATTGGAGAGCTTTCTTTCCGGGATACCGTTGTGCCAGATGCGATTCCTGCTATCGTCCCGAAAGACCTGTTTGACCGTGTTCAAAAGCGTTTGGAGAAAAACAAGCGCGCACCGGCTCACGGAAAGGCAGATGAGGAATACTTGCTGACTACCAAGCTGTTCTGTGGCAAGTGCGGAGCATTGATGTTTGGCGAAAGCGGAACAAGCGCCACTGGACGAACCTACTATTACTATAAATGTGCTACTGCCAAGCGGCGCAAAGGCTGCAATAAGAAAACCGTACAAAAGGAGTGGCTGGAGAATCTGGTCGTCCAAGAGACGATGAAGCTGATTCATGATGATGCAGTTATCGAAAGAATCGTTCAGCTGGTCATGGATTTTCAGAATCAGGAGAACACTACGATTCCGCTCTTGGAAAAGCAGCTCCGAGAGGTGGACAGGAAACTGGACAACCTGATGAAAGCAATCGAGGAAGGCTTATTCACCCGAACGACCAAGGAACGTCTGGATGCCTTGGAAGCTCAGAAGGATGAGCTGACTGCAAAAATCGCTGATGAAAAACTGCGAAAGCCATCCTTCAATGCCGATTTCATCCGGTTCTGGCTGATGAAATTCAGAAAGTTCGATATATCGCAGCAAAAACAGCGCAAAGCACTGATTGAGATTTTTGTGAACGCCATTTTCCTGTATGATGACCGGATGCTGATCACGTTCAACTACAAGGATGGCTCTCAAACCATCCGCTTTGAGGATGCCTTGACTACCACAGAAACAGTGGGAAATAGTTCGGATTTGTCCGGCTCTGCTCGACCACAAAAAAGCCACGATGAAGCGTCGGAGAATGACGCACATCGTGGCTTTCTTCATCTGCACAGGAGGTTTTCTATGATCCGTGACATCTGCAAAGACGAGCTTTTTCTCGCCCGGAAAGCCGCACCGGCCTCCCCGGAAGACCTGCCCATTGCGCAGGATCTGCTGGAAACGCTCATCGCCCACAAAGACGGCTGTGTCGGCATGGCGGCGAACATGATCGGCGCTGCAAAGCGCATCATCGCCGTCGAGGGCGAGGACGGCCATCTCGTCATGTTCAACCCGGTCATCCTCAAAAAGTCCGGGCCGTATGAGACCGAGGAGGGCTGTCTCTCCCTCACCGGCACCCGAAAGACCAAGCGCTTCCAGACCATCAAGGTCCAGTGGCAGAACGAGAAATTCCAGACCCGCATCAAGACCTTCACCGGCTGGACCGCCGAGATCCTCCAGCACGAGATCGACCACTGCGACGGCATCCTCATCTGAGACGACAAAAGCCCTGCGGCGGGTGCCACAGGGCTTTTTTGCTGCCTGAGATTACTTGGGCTGACGGCCGATGTAGGCGAGGATGCCGCCGTCGGCGTAGAGGATCTGGCCGTTCACGAAGTCCGAAGCATGGGAGGCGAGGAAGACGCAGGGGCCTACCATGTCTTCCGCCTCACCCCAGCGGCCTGCGGGGGTCTTGGCGGTGATGAACTGGTCGAAGGGGTGGCGGCTGCCGTCGGGCTGGATCTCCCGCAGCGGGGCGGTCTGGGCGGTGGCGATGTAGCCGGGGCCCATGCCATTGCACTGGATGTTGTACTCGCCGTACTCGGAGGCGATGTTCTTGGTCAGCATCTTCAGCGCGCCCTTGGCAGCAGCGTAGGCGGAGACGGTCTCCCGGCCCAGCTCGCTCATCATGGAGCAGATGTTGATGATCTTGCCCTCACGCTTTTCCATCATGTCGGGCAGGACGGCCTTGGAGCAGTTGAATGCGCCGCCCACATGGACGTCGATGACCCGCATGAAATCGGCGTGGCTCATCTCGACCATCGGCACCCGTTTCATCAGACCGGCGTTGTTGACCAGAATGTCCACCGGGCCGACCTCGGCCTTGATCTTTGCCACCATCGCGTTGACGGCGTCCTCGTCGGACACATCGGCGACATAGCCGTGGGCCTCGATGCCTGCTGCCTTGTAAGCCGCCATGCCTTTTTCGAGGCTGGCTTCGGAAGAGCAGTTGAAGCAGATGGCCGCACCGCACTTGGCCATCCCCTCTGCGATGGAAAAGCCGATGCCGTGGGCACCGCCGGTGATGAGGGCGACCTTGCCCTTCAGGTCAAAAGCTGACAGATCCATTGTATTCCTCCTGTTGATCGTAACGTCAGGGCCATCGCCCTGACGTGATAGCGTGCTTTTCTCTGTCCGCTCCACGCTGGCAGGTGTGGTAGGGCTGAGAGAGCCAAGTTAAATATTTAGCAAAACGCCCCGCGCCGGTCTCCCGGTGCGGGGCGTTGTATGGTGTACTGTTTAGCGCAGGTCGGTGGTAGCGATGTTGTCCATGTCGTCAAACTCCATGTTCTCGCCGCCCATTGCCCAGATAAAGGTGTAGTTGGAAGTGCCTACGCCGCTGTGGATGCTCCAAGAGGGGCTGATGACAGCATCCTCGTTGTGCATCACGATGTGGCGGGTCTGAGTCGGCTCGCCGCACATATGGAACACCACCTGCCCCTCGGGCAGTTCAAAATAGGTGTAGATCTCCATCCGACGTTCGTGCGTGTGGCTGGGCATGGTATTCCAGTTGGAGCCAGACTCCAGCTCGGTCATACCCATGCTCAGCTGGCAGGTCTTGAGCACATCGGGGTGGATGAACTGATTGATGGTGCGCTTATTGCAGGTCTCGACGCTGCCCAGAGGACGGTGATTTGCATCAGCCATCTTGATGAGGCGGGTCTCGTAAGAGCAATGTGCCGGAGCGGAGACCATATAGAACTTTGCCGGATGCTCAGGGTCTGCGGAAGCGAAAGTCACTTCCTTGGTGCCCTGCGTGATATACAGGCAGTCCTTATAGCCCAGCTCGTACTTCACACCGTCGGCCACCACGATGCCCGTGGAGTCCTTGCCGATGTTGAAGATACCGATCTCGCGGCGCTCGAGGAAATAGTGGGTGCCAAAGTTGGCCCAGACGTCGATGCCCTTGTCGATGGAGACCGTCTCGTGGACCGGCATACAGCCCAGCGTGACCATACGGTCAACATGGCTGTAGACGGCCACGACCTCGTCGGCCTTGTACAGGCCGGTGATGAGCATCTCGTCGCGCATCTCCTCGGTGGTGTAGCGCTTGAAGTCTTTCTGATTGCAGGAATAGCGGATCTCCATTGCGGATCTCCTTTCCTGCTTAGCGCTGGATACGGCCGGAACCGTCGCCGCCAGCCAGCTTCTCGACCTCGGAGACAGTCATCATGTTGTAGTCGCCCTCGATGGTGTGCTTCAGAGCAGAAGCAGCAACAGCGAACTCAACAGCATCCTGAGTGCTCTTGCCGTTCAGCAGAGCGTAGATCAGGCCGCCGCCGAAGGAGTCACCGCCGCCGACGCGGTCGATGATCTTCAGCTCGTACTTCTTGGAGAAGCAGTACTCGTTGGAAGCGACATCGTACAGCATAGCGCTCCAGCCGTTCTCGGAGGCGTTGTGGCTCTCACGCAGGGTGATAGCGACCTTCTCGAAGTGGAACTTGTCAGCCAGCTGCTTTGCAACGCTCTTGTAGCCCTCAGCGTTCAGCTTGCCGCCGTAGATGTCGGTAGCCTCGGCCTCGATGCCGAACACGTCCTTTGCGTCCTCCTCGTTGGAGATGCAGACATCGACGTACTCGCACAGCTTGGTCATAGCCTCACGAGCCTCAGCACGGGTCCACAGCTTGCCGCGGTAGTTCAGGTCGCAGCTGATCTTCACGCCGTGAGCCTTAGCAGCCTTGCAGGCCTCGAGGCAGATCTCGACGACATTTGCGCCCAGAGCCGGGGTGATGCCGGTGAAGTGGAACCAATCCACGCCCTCGAAGATCTTATCCCAGTCGAAATCGGAAGGCTGAGCCAGCTGGATAGCGCTGTTGGCACGGTCGTAGATGCAGACAGAGCCGCGCTGAGAAGCGCCCTTCTCGTTGTAGTAGATGCCGACACGGTCACCGCCGCGGGTGATCATGCTGGTATCGACGCCGTAGCGGCGCAGGCTGTTGACAGCGGCCTGACCGATGGCGTGTGCGGGGAGCTTGGTGACGAAGGCTGCATCCAGACCGTAGTTGGCCAGAGAGACAGCGACGTTGGCCTCACCGCCGCCGAAGGTGAACTCCAGGCTGTTGGCCTGAACGAAGCGCTCGTAGTTGAAGGGCTGCAGACGAACCATCAGCTCGCCAAAGGTAACGACTTTCATAGTGTTTCTCCTTTTATGTTCGTATATCATCCCGCTGCAGCGGGTATTGACGGAATGGAGCGGCAATTATGCCTGAACCAGATGGAATGCAAAGCCGGCGATCTCGCCCTCCATGTAGCAGGCGACGGTCTTGCCGTTCTTGACGTTCTTGCTGTCGAGGTCGAACTTCACGCCGCGCTGAGACAGGTGGTAGATCGCACGATCCACGTTGTTGCAGCCGATGGCGATGTGGCCGTTGGTGCCGCGGCCCGGCTTCTTCATGATCTCGAACTCCTTGTTGCCCACGAAGATGCTGGAGTTGCCCGGAGCGACCTTCATGTTCAGCATGGTGGAGATCAGGCCGGCCACCTTGGCAGCCTCTTCCTCGTTGCCGGTGTTGATGCCGACATGGATGAGGTGCAGGCCCAGCATGGTGTCAACAGCTTCCTTGCTCTGTGCGGTGATCTTGGCCCAATCGCCGGCCTTGATGACGTCGCTCTTGCACATCCAGGTGCCGCCGACTGCGAAGATCTGGTCATAGCCCAGATAGTCGTTGACGTTCTTGGCGTTGACGCCGCCGGTGCACATCCAGCGGGCACCCTTCAGGGCAGCGCCGATGTTCTTCAGCATACCCACGCCGCCGTTTGCCTCGGCGGGGAAGAACTTCAGAGCCTCGCAGCCCATGTTCATGGCCTGCTGCATCTCGCCTGCGGAGGCGGTGCCGGGCATCATGATGCCGCCCTTGTCGATGACGTGCTTGCAGACCTCGGGGTCGAAGCCGGGCGCGACGATGAAGGAAGCGCCTGCAGCCATAGCGCGGTCAGCCTGCTCACAGGTCAGGACAGTGCCGGCGCCCAGCAGCATCTCGGGCATCTCCTCGTGGATCTTGCGGATGCAATCCTCAGCACATGCGGTGCGGAAGGTGACCTCAGCTGCGGGCAGGCCGCCCTCAGCCAGAGCCTTGCACAGGGGCAGGGCCTCGTCTACGCTGTTAAAAGCAATAACAGGGATAATGCCGATCTGATAGACCTTTTCTACGATGGGATTCATAACGCATTTCTCCTTTTTAACATTTGCATGAATTCACATGGCTGGAGTCCCTTGCGGGCATACCTTCCCCACCATGCATTCGTATCTTTAGTATAAACGACATCGGCCCGTTTGGTAATGCTCAACAAGCACAATGTTTTGCATAAGAGCTTGTATACATTGCACAAAAACGCCGATTTTGGCTTCTTAAACCCCGAGACGGGCAAAAATTTCGGCCACGCCGTCGTGGTCATTGTCGTTTTCGCTGACGATGTCGGCCAATCTGCGGATGTGCTCCATCCCGTTGGCCATCACAGCGGCGACGCCCGCCTTTTCCAGCATGGCGCGGTCGTTTTCGCTGTCGCCCACGGCCAGCGTGGCTTCCCGGGGGATGCCCAGATGGTCGGCCAGCGCCAGCAGGCTCTCGCCCTTGTTCACCCCCGCCGCCGTGACCTCGATGTTGTCGGGGGAGCCTTGCACCACCTCAACGCCCCGGATGGCCGTGAAGCGGGGCAGATACTGCCGCGCCTCCTCGGCAGAGTGGAAGAACATACAAAACTTCTCCACTGCATGGGCGTGGCGGCTCATCCACTCGCTCTGCTCCCGCAGGATGGTGAAGCGGCCGTCGTTGGGCTGGATGGCCTCCGTCCCCCGCACGGCCGCCAGACGGGCAAAGCGCTCGTCGAAGAAGCGCTGCTGCACCGTGTCCCGGAGGGCACGGCCATCGCTGAAGATGTTCAGCCCGCCGGGCAGGCCGCGGAAGGCCTCGTAGACCTCCCGGGCCGTCTCCACCGGGAAGCAGCGCCGGATGATGCACTCCGGCTGGCTGGTCTCATGCTGGGCGGCGTTGGCGTACCGGCTGTAGACGCAGCCCAGAGGGTCATTTCCGAGGTCCCAGACCGCCGCACCGTTGGAGGTGAGGGCATAACGCACCCAAGGCTGTTTTGCCACCACAGGCGGCAGGCTGGCCAGCGGACGGCCCGTGGCCGGGATGATCACGACGCCCCGGTCAGAGGCCTCGGACAGGACCTTCCGGGTGTAGTCCGTGACTTCGCCGCTGCTGTTGAGCAGCGTGCCGTCCAAGTCGAGGGCCGCAAGAAGGATGGGGTGAGATGAAATAGACATGAAAGCTCCTTTGTGCTCGTGCATACACATTCCTCCTGCCCCGGCGGAGCAGGCTGTCTTTATTCTATAACAGGAAATAGATTTGCGCAAGTCGGCCAAGTGTGGTAAAATGTATCATCGTATGACAGATTTATAGGAGAATTTACATGAAAACTTCCCTTCTTCGTGCACGGCCCCATCTGTGGTACCAGCTCTACTGGGTGCTCTACCTCATCTGGTTCTTCTGGCTGGACTTCACCGTCACCGACCCGAAATACATCATCCGCAGCCCGCTGGACGACTTCATCCCCTTCAACGAGTGGTTCATCTTCCCCTACGGCAGCTGGTTTTTCCTGCTGGCCGGGGTCACGGCGCTGCTGTGGTGGTTCGACACCGCCAGCTACGACAAGCTCTGTCTCATGATGTTCTCGGGCATGACCTTCTGCCTCATCGTCTATATGGTGCTGCCCAACGGCCTCGATATCCGCCCCATGGCGGAGGAGGTGGGCCGCAGCAATCTCGCCATGACCCTGATGCAGCTCATCTGGAAGGCCGACGCCTCGGTGAACGTCTGCCCCTCCATCCACTGCCAAAGCTCGGCCTGCATGGCCATCGCCTTTTCGGGCAGCACGCTGGCCCGGAAAAAGAGGTGGCTCAAGATCCTGGCCTTCGGCTGGGCGGCCCTCATCTGCGCCTCTACCGTCTTTACCAAGCAGCACTCCATCATCGACGTCTTCTGTGGGCTGGCCGTGGCGCTGGTCTGGGTGCCGGTGCTCTATCTTCGCCCCCGGAAGGCGTGAGTTTTCGGATAAAATATGCCATTTTTGCTGTGTCCGCTCTTGACGGCACAGCGGCCCGCGGGTACAATGGTGGTAGCTGATATATCACATCTGCGGGCACTGCCCGCTTCGAAAGGAGCATGACACGGCCATGGCATCACGAAGTGCGCGGGAGATCGCCTACGAGACCATCCGCAGCCGGATCATCACGATGGACTTAAAGCCCGGCGACGAACTGAACGACCGGGAGCTGGCGCAGGAGCTGGGCATCAGCCGCACCCCCATGCGGGAGGCGCTCATCATGCTCAACATCGCCCACATGGTGGTCATCAAGCCCCAGAGCGGCACCCATGTGGCCCCCATCGACCTCAAGCTGATGGAGATGGAGCAGTTCGCCCGCTTCACGCTGGAAAAGGAGATCCTGAACCGCATCCGGGGCCGTCTGACCGCCGAGCAGGAGGCCGCCTACCGACTCAACCTTGAGAGCTACCGCCAGCTGGAGCGCGACCCCTCCGCCGAAAACCGGGAGACGAGGATGCTCGACCTCGACAACGCCTTCCACCGCCGGGCCTTTGAGCTGTGCGGCATGGAGGAGCACTTCGACCATATGCTCTCCACCTTCCAGCACATCGAGCGTCTGCGGAAATTCAGCCTCCAGACGGAGGAGAACAAGTCCGTCTGCGCAGCCCACACCCGCATCCTCGAGGCCGTCCTGCGCGGCTCGGAGGAAGACCTCAGCCGTGCCCTCAGCGACCATCTGAACCGCTACAAGCTCTCGGTGGAGCAGGCCCGCCAGCGCCACCCTGAGTATTTCACCGAGGGGACAGTCGGGTTAATCGACAATGTAAGATAACTGCATCATAGAAAAGGACGCCGTCTGGTAAAAACCATGCGGCGTCCTTTTGTTATGTTATAGGGATCATGTCCTCAGCATTCAATCCAGCAGGTAGTTCCCAGCTTACGTATAATTGCTCAGAATTTTTTCAAAGTCCATATATTTTGCAACGGCCTCCGTGTAAAACTCTTTATTCTGTTCCACCATTTGCAGCGTTATAACAGGCTCATCATCTCCAAGCACTTCATCCACATAAAGGATATAGTCCGGGTACTTTTTCCCCTTGCTAAAGCAGGCAATCTGTATATCCTTATGAAACGTGTTCGTTGATTCTTCCAATCTTCCTTGAATCAGGGCCTCTGCGTCATATTCCGTTGAGCCAAACTTGTATTTACCTTCCACCATCTCAGCCTGTCTCCAGAACGAGTCCGTGTCAAGCTTCTCACTCGGTTTGTACGGCTGTACTGTCGTCGGCAATAAATTATCTTTCCAAATAAACCATGCTTTGCCCTGTTCCGCATCACTCAAGACAAACGAGTAATCATCCTCTTGGTAGGTGCGCACACCATTTGTCGAATCTGTATAGTTGCGGCTTTTCACATTGCCATACTCATCTTTGCTCTCGATAGTATAGACACGCGTATAGGTCTGCGTCATCAGTTTCTCATAATTGGCTCTTCTGCTGTTCACCGGGTTCTTAATTGGCGTTGCGTGCAACATTCCAAATTCATTCACACCCGTTTCTTCTGCGCCGGAACTTGAACTGCTGGACGAACTGGAACTACTGCTTGAGTCTGAGGGCGCACTGCTGGAACTCGAAGAACTGCTGGAACTGCTATCAGAAGAAGCGCTGGAATTGCCGTTCGAGGCAGAGCCGCTAGAGCCACTGTTTCCTCCACCACCTCCTCCACCACTGCACGCGGTGAACATAGAAACCGATACCGCTGCGGCAAGCACGATGGCCATGACCTTATCAGACAATCTCATTAAAAATTCCTCCCCGTTTCAAGTTTGTGCTCTTAGCATATCTTATTTGCACTCATTTTTCAAGTGCAAATAGCGCACATTTTAATGCGTAGATTTTGTGTATTATGCCTTTATAATAAAATTTGAAGGGGGCATAAGATGGCATTCAAAATTCCAAAAGAAGAATATATCAACCGCACGTTTCGTCTTCGGAAAGAACTCGTTGACCGCATGGAAGTCATTTGCAACGAAAAAAACATCTCCCTGAACAAGTTGACCGTCTTATGCATTGAATATGCTCTGGACAACCTTGAAGAAGACGATACCACACTTCAGTAAGACACAAAAAACGCCGCACAGCGTATCAAAATCGCTGTGCGGCGTTTTATTCTACGGTAAAGTTTCGGAGGGTGCTCAGACCTTCTCGATGGTGATGCTCCACTCGCTGGTCATGGCCTCATCGACGTCCAGCACCTCGTGATGGCCCTCCTCGTTGACGCTGTTGGCCCAGCCGTTCCAAGGCTCCATGCAGACGAAGCTCTCGGCATCCTGCTGCCAGAGCACGCCCTTGTCGAAGGTCTCATCGGCGTCCACCGTGACCTTATGGCCGTTGCCCTTGTCGGTGAAGGTCATGGGGAACTCCACGCCGGTCATCAGGCGGATGGTGTTGTCTGCGCCCTCCTTGCGGGTGAGGGTGATCTTTTCCGGGGCAGCGGGCTGCTCGCCCTTGGCATTCTCGGAGCAGGTGGCGCACTTGATGTCAAAGTCCACATTTTCCAGCGCAGAGGCCACGAAATAGGGATGATAGCCGAAGCTGAAGGGCATGGGCTTGTCGCCCTCGTTGATGACGGTCAGGCTGATGAGGGCCTTATTGCCCTCGAGGTTGTAGTTCACCAGCAGGGTGAAGTCGAAGGGGTAGAGGAACTTGGTCAGCGGGGTGGATTCCAGCGCCAGCGTCACGCCGTCCGGGCCGACGCTCTCCACGTCCCAAGCGCACAGGTCGGCGAAGCCATGGGTCTCCATGGGGTAGGCCTTGCCCTCAAAGTTGTGGACGCCGCCGTCGGGGTTGCCACAGCTGGGGAAGAGCACCGGCACGCCGAAGCGGGGGCGGTTGCACTCCGAGAAGTTGGGGCGGCGGGTCCAGATATACTCGTCGCCGTCGAGGGTAAAGCCGGTGATCATGCCGCCGCGCTCGGGGGTGATGGTCAGGCTGGTCTTGGCGGCGGGGTCGGTGATGACGTACTGCTCATAGCAGGCGCCGTTCTCGGTGATGTACTGGGTGGTGATCTGGTTCATAGTTCAGTCCTCCGTGTTTTTCTGGTTTTTCTGGTATTCCGCCAGTTTTTCAAAATAATAATCGATGCCATAGCGAATAAAGTATTTGATGATGCGGACAACAATGCAGATGATCGCCGCATAAACAAGCAGTGCAAAAAACATTGCTCCATTTGCTCCTAGTCTCATAAATTACTCCTCGCAATGCACAAAAAGGCCGCCGGGCGGTGTTTACCGCTCAGCAGCCTCATTTTTACTTAAAGAACGACGCCGTCCTTGAAGATGGAGATCTCGCGGAAGCCGTGCTTTTCGGCCTTGGTCTGCTCGCCGCTGGCCACCCGGATGACCAGATCCAGCAGATCCTTTGCGGCCTCGTCGATGGTCTTCTCGCCGTCGGCGATGACGCCGGTGTTGAAATCGATCCAGCCCGACTTCTTCTCCGCCAGCGGGGTGTTGGTGGAGATCTTCAGGGTGGGAGCCGGGGCAGAGAAGGGCGTGCCGCGGCCGGTGGAGAAGAGGATGAGGTGTGCACCTGCGGCGGTCATGGCGGTGGCGGAAACGAGGTCATTGCCGGGGCCGTAGAGCATATTCAGGCCCTTGGTGACGACGGGGTCGCCGTAGCCGATGACGTCCATGATGGGGGCCGTGCCGCCCTTCTGGACGCAGCCGCAGCTCTTGTCCTCCAGCGTGGTGATGCCGCCCTGCTTGTTGCCCGGAGAGGGGTTGTCGTAGACGACCTCATTGTGGCTGATGAAGTAGTCCTTAAAGCCGTTGATCATCTTCTCGGCCTTGACGAAGACGTCGTGGTTGATGCAGCGGTCCATCAGGAAGCCCTCGGCGCCGAACATCTCGGGCACCTCGGTCAGGACGGTGGAGCCGCCGCGCTGGCCCATCATGTCGGAGAAGCGTCCGATGGTGGGGTTGGCGGTGATGCCCGACAGACCATCCGAGCCGCCGCACTTCATGCCGACCACCAGCTCGCTCACGGGGATCGGCTCGCGCTTGAACTGGCCGGCGTAAGCGGCCAGTTCCTTCAGGATGTCGCGGGCGGCGGCAAATTCGTCGTCCACGTCCTGACAGGTCAGGAATTTCACCCGGTCGTGGTCATACTCGCCCAGCTCTTCCACGAACTGGTCGTGCTGCAGGTTCTCACAGCCCAGATGCAGCACCAGAACGGCAGCGGCATTGGGATGGCGGACGAGGGCGGCCAGCAGCTTGCGGGTCTGTGCGTGGTCATGGCCGGTCTGGCTGCAGCCGAAGGGATGGGTGAAGGTGTAGAGGCCCTCGATGGTGCCGGTGACGAGGTCCTGATTGTCGGCCACCATCTTCTTGGCGATGTCGTTGACACAGCCGACGGTGGGGATGATCCAGATCTCGTTGCGGATGGCGGCGCGGCCATCCTTGCGGCGGAAGCCCATAAAGGTCTCGGCCTCCACCTTGGGCAGCGGGGCCAGCTCGGGGGAGGGGTTATAGCTGTACTCCACCTCGCCGGAGAGGTTGGTGTGGACATTGTGGGTGTGCATCCAGGTGCCCGGCTCAGCGTCGGCGGTGGCGTGGCCGATGGGGAAGCCGTACTTGATGACGTTCTCGCCGTTCCGGATGGGCTTGACTGCCATCTTGTGGCCCTGCGGGATGTCCTCCAGCGCGGTGACGGCAAGGCCGTCCACCTCGACGAGGGTGCCCTTGGCAATGGGATGCAGAGCGACAACGACGTTGTCGATGGGGCTGATATGGATCGCCTGCGGCATAGTTTTTCTCCTACTCTCTCATAACACAAAGGGGGCTGCTGCCCAAAGCAGCAGCCCTCTGTGTCCAAATTTTCAGCTTACAGGCAGCTCTTGTAAGCAGCCTCTGCGCCCTCGGTGCGGATCAGCTCGAGGTCTGCCAGAACAGCGGCCTCAAGGCCCTCGATCTTGGTCAGATCCTGATCCCACATCTGGGTGTTGGTCAGCACGGCGTGCACCAGCTGGGCAGCGGTGTCGTCCTTGTGTGCATAGTAGAAGTCCAGTGCCCATGCGTCATCCTGGATCTTATAGGTATTGCCGGCCGGACGCTTGCAGATGAGGCCGTCGGCGGTGCGCTCCTGAATGTCGTTGGAGTAGAAGGCGATGTAAGCAGCCAGAGACATGGTCAGGCACTTGGGCAGCTTCTTCTGCTCCTCGATGTAGGTCAGGAAGGAGGGCATATTGCGGGCCTTCCACTTGGAGGTGGAGTTCAGGGAGATGCTCATCAGCTCGTGGTTGATGAAGGGGTTGTTGAAGCGGTCCTGCACAGCAGAAGCGAACTCCTCGAGATCCTTCTTGTCCAGAGGCAGGGTGGGGATGACCTCCTCATGCAGCATCTTGTTCATGAAGCCGCGGATGGTGTCGTTGTGCATGCAGTCACGCACGATGTCGAAGCCAGCCAGATATGCGCCCAGAACGAAGCCGGTGTGTGCGCCGTTCAGGATGCGGACCTTGCGCTTCTTGTAGGGGGTGACATCGGGCACGACCATGACGTTGACACCGGCCTTCTTGAACGGCAGCTTGTCCTCCAGACCATCGGGACCCTCGATGACCCAGACGCCGAAGACTTCGCCGACGTCCAGCGCCTTATCGGTATAGCCGTTGGCCTCTTCCAGAGCAGCCAGCTCCTGCGGGTCACGGATGCGGCCCGGGACGATGCGGTCCACCAGAGTGGAGCAGAAGGTGTTGGCGTTGTTCATCCAGTCGATGAAGGCAGCGTCGAGATTCCAGTCCTTAGCGTAGTTGTTGCAGCACTTCTGCAGCTCCTTGCCGTTGTTGTCGATCAACTCGCAGGACAGGATGATCAGACCCTTGTCGGCAGCGCCTTTGAATGCGGTGTAGCGCTCGTACAGCACGCGGGTCAGCTTTGCAGGGAAGCTGTTGGGGGGAACCTGATCGAACTGGCTGTCGCCCTGCGTATAGGCGATGCCGGCCTCGGTGGTGTTGGAGACGACGATCTCGAGATCCTCAGAGCGGGCCAGAGCCAGAACTTCGTCCCACTTGCCCTCGGAGTAGGGGCAGACGCAGTCGGAGACGCAGGAGATGACGCGCTTTGCATCGACCTTCTGGCCCTTCTCGCTGCCGCGCAGGTACAGGGTGTACAGGCCCTCCTGCTCGTTCATCCAGTCCGCCATCTGGGGGAAGTTGGCGATGGGCTGCACCAGCTTGACCTTGCCGTTGAAGCCAGCCTTCTCGTTGGCGATGTCGATGAAGTAATCCACGAATGCGCGCAGGAAATTGCCCTCGCCGAACTGCATCACCTTAACGGGTGCGTCCTTGAGGATATAGCCGTTGTAACCGGTGCTTTCCAGAACCTTGTAATTCAAAGTTTCCATTTGAGTGTCTCCTTTTATCAATTTGCTTTGCCTTTCACGGGGCAGCCAAGAGCCGCGCCCTTCTCTTTCTCTATTTTATGCTGTTGTATACAAATAAGTCAAGTGGTTCTCCACAGTTTTTTGCAGGAAAAGGGGCCGTTTTTATAAAAACCAGCGAATTGTACAAGTCTGGGCGAGAATTTTGGGCAGTTTTTCAGTTGTATACATCCGCATTTTCCGGTATACTAAAGACAGGCATCGCCTGTTTGCACGGAACAGGCCCATACCCCTATTTTTTAAAGAATGTTTCAAACCGTCAAGACCATTGAAAAAAGGAGTTCTGACCATGAAAGCATTTATGGATAAGGAGTTCATGCTCCAGTCGCCCACCGCACAGCACCTGTATCACGCTTACGCTGAGGGTATGCCCATCTGTGACTACCACTGCCACATCCCTCCCCGTGAGATCTACGAGAACCGCCGCTTCGACAACATCGCTCAGGTCTGGCTGGGCGGCCGCAACCCGGACGGCAGCTACTTCGGCGACCACTACAAGTGGCGCGTCATGCGCTCCAACGGCGTGCCCGAGGAGTACATCACCGGCGACAAGCCCGACCGCGAGCGTTTCCAGAAGTTTGCCGAGGCTCTGCCCATGGCCATCGGCAACCCGATGTACCACTGGACCAACCTCGAGCTGCACACCTTCTTCGGCTATGACGGCGTGCTGAACGGCGACACCGCCGAGGAAGTCTGGAACCTGTGCAACGACAAGCTCCAGCACGACCCCAAGCTGACCGTCCGCGGCCTCATCGAGCAGAGCAACGTGGCTTTCATCGGCACCACCGATGACCCCATCGACAGCCTCGAGTGGCACAAGAAGATCAAGGAAGACCCCACCATCAAGTTCACCGTGGCTCCTTCCTTCCGCCCCGACAAGGCCATCAACATCAACAAGCCCGGCTTCGCTGAGTACATGGGCAAGCTGGCTGCTGCCGTCGGCAAGGAGAAGCTGGCCTGCATCGACTGCGTCACCGGTGCTCTGACCGACCGCATCGAGTTCTTCGCCGAGATGGGCTGCCGCGCTTCCGACCACGGTCTGGACTACATCCCCTACCGTGAGGCCTCCAAGGACGAGGTCAACGCCATCTACCAGAAAGCCATGAAGGGCGAGGCCGTCACGCGGGAAGAGGCTGAGAAGTATCAGACCTACATCCTCATCCATCTGGGCAAGCAGTATCACCGCCTCGGCATCGCCATGCAGATCCACTACAACTGCCTGCGCGGCGTCAACCGCAAGATGAACACCCTGCTGGGACCCGATACCGGTTTCGACATGATCAACACCGCCACCTGCGGCGGCGAGATCGCAGCTCTGCTGAGCGCCCTGAACGACACCGACGAGTGCCCCAAGACCATCATCTACAGCCTGAACCCCGGCGATGACGCTCAGATCGGCACCATCCTCGGCTGCTTCCAGAACAGCGAGGTCCCGGGCAAGATCCAGCACGGCTCCGCCTGGTGGTTCAACGACCACAAGATCGGCATGGAAGAGCAGATGTCCCGTCTGGCCAGCCTCGGCCTGCTAGGCAACTTCGTCGGTATGCTGACCGACAGCCGCAGCTTCCTGAGCTACACCCGCCACGACTACTTCCGCCGCATCCTCTGCAACCTCATCGGCCAGTGGGTCGAGGACGGCGAGTATCCCAACGACGAGAAGGCTCTGGAGAAGATCGTCCGCGGCATCTGCTTCGACAACGCAAAGCGCTACTTCAACCTGTAATTTCTTCGTTTTATAAAAAAGTGAGGCTCCACGGCGAACACCGTGGAGCCTCACTTTTTATTTTTCTTTTTACTTGTTGTCTTACTTGTTGTCGGCCACCATCATCTTGCTGGCCTTATAGATATCGCCGCAGCCCAGCGTGATGACCAAGTCACCCTCGCGGGCATTCTGCTTCACCCAGTCGGCGGCAGCTTCCAGACTGTCCACCAGCACCGAGCCGGGGATCTGCGCCGCCAGCTTTGCGCTGGTGATGGACGGGTCGTTCGGCTCACGGCTGCCCATGATGGGGGTGATGACCGCAATGTCGGGGATCTTGAGCACATCCACGAAGTCGTTGAACAGCATCTTGGTGCGGCTGTATGTAAACGGCTGATGGACGGCGATGAGGCGCTTGTAGCCCAGCTCCTTGGCAGTGGTCAGGGTCGCGCGCAGCTCGGTGGGATGGTGGGCGTAGTCATCCACCACCACAGCGCCGTTGCACTCGCCGTAGACCTCGAAGCGGCGGCCTGCGCCTTTGAAGCTTGCGGCAGCGGCGGCACACTGCTCGACGGTCAGGCCCGCAAAGCGGCAGACCGCGCACATGGCCAGCGCGTTGTAGATGTTGTGACGGCCCGGCACAGCCAGCCGGATGTGGCCAGTAACTTTGCTCCACTCCTTCAGGTCGAACTCGAAGAAGCCGGGCTTATACTCCTGTACATTGACGGCCTGATAGTCACCGTCGTTGTTGATGCCGAAAGTGCGTACACGGCGGTCGAGGGTATACATAACGTCCATCGTGTTCTTGTCGTCGGCGTTTGCGAAGATCATGAACTGGGTCATAAGGGCGAAGCGCTTGAAGGCAAACTTCAGCTCACCCATGCTGCCGTAATAGTCCAGATGGTCGTTGTCGATGTTCAGCACAACCGAGAGGTAGGGGGTCAGCTTCAGGAAGGTCTCCGAGAACTCACAGGCCTCGATGACGATGTCGTCGCCCTTGCCCGCCTTGCCGTAGCCGTGGATGAGGGGCAGCTTGCCGCCGATGACCGCAGAGGGGTCGCGTCCTGCCAGCTCCAGCGCAGTGGTGATCATGGAAGTCGTGGTGGTCTTGCCGTGGGTACCGGAAACGCAGATGCTCTGCTTGTACAGGCGGCTCACATAGCCCAGCAGGACGCTGCGCTCCACCGTCGTGATGCCGTAGGAAGCTGCCGCATTCAGCTCCACATTGTCCTTCGCAATGGCGGCGGAGTAGACCACGAGGTCTGCACCGATGACATTGTCTGCGCTGTGGCCCAGCGTGACCTTAACGCCCATCTCCCGCTCGGAGCGGATGATGCTGCCGTCCAGCACGTCGCTGCCCGAGATGTCATAGCCCTTTGCGGACAGGATCTGGATGAGCGGATACATGCCGCTGCCGCCGCAGCCAATGAAATGGATCTTCTTCACATTATCCAGCAGGTGCTGGGTGTAATCGGTGTACATGAACATAGAAAGCATCCTCCAATAATATAAACGGCTGCCGGGCAGACCGTATCCATTCTAGTGACACCTATTATTATATAATTTTTGGCGCACAAAATAAACACTTCGGAGCGAATTTTCGGAAAGAACTATAAAATCATACGCACTTTTGTGCTATCTGTATAGAATCCGCGGGCCAAGGCTGGGTATTTTGACGCTTCACAAAAGATTTACAATTACTCAGGATAAATAGCTAACGATCCTGAGATTTTTGTGATATAGTTATAGAGGAAATTTTGCTGTGGCAGCGCCTGCATCGACGTCGGCTGTGCCCGGCACGAAAAGAGGAGACACTTTTTTGAAGATCAAAATCACGGCCGACAGCACCTGCGACCTCTCCGAAGCGCTGCTGCGGCAATGGGACATCTCTCTCATGCCCATGCACATCCTGATGGGCGGCGAAAGCTATCTGGACGGCATCACCGTCCGCCCCGCTGACGTCTTTGCCCATGTGGAGGCCGGCGGCCAGACTCCGAAATCCGCCGCCGCAAATCCGGTGGAGTACATCGACTTCTTCGGGCCGTTCGCCAAAGAGTACGACGCTGTCATCCACATCTCGGTCAGCGCCAAGCTTTCGTCCTGCTATCAGAACGCCTGCCTCGCCGCGCAGGAATACGACAACGTCTCGGTCATCGACAGCGAGAACATCTGCACCGGACAGGGCTATCTTGTCCTCCGCGCCGCCAAATGGGCGGCAGACGGCCTGACGGCCCGCAACATCTGTATGCGCCTCCAGAACCTCGCCAAGCGGGTGGAACTGAGCTTCGTGCTGGACCAGCTCAATTACATGGCCAAGAGCGGCCGCTGCTCCGGCGTGCTGGCGTTCGGCGCAAACCTTCTGGGCATCAAGCCCAGCCTTGCCGTCATCGACGGTGAGCTGAAGGTCGTCAAAAAGTATCGCGGCAGCCTGCCCATCTGTGTCGGCAAGTACATCACCGACCTGCTGGACGGCCGGGACGACATCGACGACTGCATGGTCTTTATCTCGTCCTGCCAGCCCAAGCCCGGCTGCATGGAGGCCATCAAAGCCGGTCTGCGCAGGTACGGCAAATTCGAGAACATCATTGAGACCGACATCGGCACGACCATCGGCGGCTACTCCGGCCCCGGCACCATCGGCATCGTATTCGCAAAGAAAGTCTGAGCAGGATTCAACCAAGACGGCCCGGCCAAGTGGAAAACTCCACAGCCGGGCCGTTTTTTAGTTGCGGGAACACTTTTCAGCGTCGATGGCCAGCACGAACATCAGCACATACAGCGCATCCTCCGGCTTTGCAATGTCCAGCACATAAGTATCCGTCCAGTGGAGCAGCTCCTTGGAGATGGCTGCCACCGCTGCCCCATCCGGCCCGGTGATGGTGTAGTCCCATTCCGCCCAGTCGCCTTCGATGTGCCAGCCGTTGAAGTCGATATTATACCGCGGCTTGAACCAGCCCCACGGTTCTTTTTTCAGGGTGCCGATGCAGTCGCTCCCCTCGTAAAGTTCGAATTGGGGCCACCAAGAAAAAATCTGCTCCTTCACAGTGCCCAGCTCGTGCTCCTCGCTGGCGTCGAATATTTTCAGGCAGTGCCCCCACGAGAGCTGGCCTTTCACAATATAGACCGTGTTTTCATTTTCATCGTAGATGTCATAGCTGTCGAACCAAGCAAATGCACGCTGTTTGAATAAAAGCTTCATGCCGTCCTCCTCTGTCCGCTTTGTCATACCCCGCTTGACTTATATACGATTTACGCCGCTGTTTTCATGCAGCATCTGGAAATTTTTTCGGATAAATATAAGAAAACCGCCCTGAGAACTCTCAGAGCGGCATATTCAAGTCGGCGACTACCTATTTTCACAAGCCGTTTCCAGCTAACTATCTTGGGCACGAGTGAGCTTAACTGCTGTGTTCGGAATGGGAACAGGTGGAACCTCACCGTCATCGTCACCGACCATATGACTAGCTAAGTATATCATTTCTGACTTACTTTGTCTAGTATTTCTAGAAGGACGTGCCTTCAAAACTGAATAATCACTGCTTACATTTTTTCGTTGACTCTAAGAGTCTCAAGCGAATTGTGGTCAAGCCCTCGACCTATTAGTACACGCTTGCTGAATGGATCGCTCCACTTACACATCGTGCCTATCAACCTTGTAGTCTTCAAGGGGTCTTACTTGTTTAAAACAATGGGATATCTTATCTTTGGGTCGGCTTCACGCTTAGATGCTTTCAGCGTTTATCCGATCCGTACGTAGTTGCCCAGCTATGCTCCTGGCGGAACAACTGGTGCGCCAGAGGTACGTCCGTCCCGGTCCTCTCGTACTAGGGACAGCTCCCATCAAATATCCTGCGCCCACGACAGATAGGGACCGAACTGTCTCACGACGTTCTGAACCCAGC
>OJPD01000580.1_pt1 | contig 25647 bp, 33 predicted proteins | sample 1598371 | NCBI WGS metagenome assembly OJPD01 (sample SAMN03922478, study PRJEB24848) | human gut metagenome | isolation source: stool sample | host: Homo sapiens | place: Germany | collected 2010-11
TCTACACACTGCATATCGTCGGCAGCGTCAGATGTGTATAAGAGACAGTCTTGTAACCATTCCTCTCGACCGAGAAGCCAATCAATAGAAACATCCAGAATGTCAGCTATTTTAACAAGAGTATCAGGCGCTGGAAAAGTGCGACCACTTTCATAATGCCGGTATGTTCTTAATCCGACAGGTATCATATCAGCCATAAATTGAGCGGTTTTCCCCCTTAATTTGCGTATGTGATTCAAACGCTTACCAAACATGATGTTGCCCCCAAAACAGTGCAAAAAAATTGCACGAAAGTATTGACAGTGAAAGAATTGTACACTACAATACAAATCGATGACAGTGAAAGAAATTTGCACTATAAGGAGGACAAAGAAAATGTTGGCGAACGAAGTAAAGAGCATGGAGAAGGAGAACGAAGCGTTGAGGTATGAGAACGCGCTGCTGAAAAAGAAACTTGAGAGCGATCCAGAACGGAAACCGATGCTGTGCAAAGACTGCAAATTCTTTATTCGGCATTATGTCAAATCCGGAGGGAGCTTTTCCCCGATCGGGATCGGGCATTGCGTAGCAGGTCGGGGAACCAAGAACAGAGAAGCTGAAGGCAAAACATGCGACAATTTCGAATTTGGAGATTATGAGCTTCGAACAATGGAAATGGATAAAAACGTAAAATACCCAGAAGGCAGAAAGTGAGGATATAAAAATGAACGAAACAGGAGCTATCAGAGGGTTCAAGGTGTTCAATCCCGATTGGACTTGCATGGAAAAACAGTACGCTTGCCCCGGAAAGTTTGAAGAAGACGTTTCCCCTTCCGTGTGTAATCGAGGGATGCATTTCTGCAAAAAGGCGGTTGATTGCTTCCGTTATTATAAATTCAGCCCTGAAAACCATGTGGCGGAAGTGATTGCATATGGTGATGTGGCGGAAGATCAGGAAGATAAATGCGCCACAAACAAGCTAGAAATTGTCCGTGAAATTCCGTGGGGTGAATTACTTGAAATCGTGAATATGGGCAAGGGTTGCGCCGGACTTGGCAATATCGGCGATTACAATAGAGGCGATTACAACAGCGGTCGTCGGAACATCGGCGATTGCAACAGCGGTCATCGGAACATCGGCGATTGCAACAGCGGCAATTGGAACAGCGGCAATTGCAACAGCGGCAATTGGAACAGCGGCAATCGGAACAGCGGCAATCGGAACAGCGGCAATCGGAACAGCGGCGATTGCAACAGCGGCAATTGCAACAGCGGCAATTGGAACAGCGGCAATTGCAACAGCGGCCATCGGAACAGCGGCGATTGCAACAGCGGCCATCGGAACAGTGGCGATTGCAACAGCGGCGATTGGAACAAGTGCAACTTTTCCAACGGGTGCTTCAATACAATCGAACCGAAAATTTTTTTGTTCAACCAACCGTCTGACTGGACTTACATGGAATGGCTGACCAGTGATGCTTGTTACATATTGCATCATATTCCAAACTGTGCTCTCGAATATGTGTTGATTAATAACATGACGGATACAGAAAAGGCAGCGCATCCGGAAGCGGAAGTCACAGGCGGTTATCTGAAACAGCTTGACAATTCCGAACGTGTCTCTATTTGGTGGCGCGGGCTTTCCGGTTATGAAAAATCCATTATCAAGGCAATTCCGAACTTTGACAAAGAAATCTTCAAAGAGATCACCGGGATTGATGTTGATACAGATTAAAAGGAGGGAAATATGAACACAAAAGCACTCAAAGCAATTCGTAACATGCTCGCGGCGCTGGCAACAGCATCCGGAATCTTCCTCTTGGGCATCTGCGGGGCGGGCGATCAGGATCTGATCTCATTCGGGCAGCTGTGCCTGTACGGAGCCATCGGCCTGACAGGGCTAGCAACCGGCGTGCTGGGATCAATTCTGATTAACAATGAAATCAACTGGAGAAGCAGAAAGGGGGCGTGAAAATGGGCTATCTATGCCAACTGAATCCATATCTGGAATGCGACGGCTGCATGCTGTGTTATGCGCTGGACGAGAGAGAACAACAGGAGGAGAACGATGAAGAAAACGATTAAAAAAAAGAAAAGCCGCTCGGCAAAGCGACTAATCAAAACAACCATCTCCAGTATAGCACATGAAAGGAGGAAAAGCAATGGAATCAATTGCAAAAATATCGACAAAAAACATGTCTGGAACCGAATGGCGACAAGCTCGCAAAGCATCAATCGGCGGATCCGATGCAGCTGCCATCTTGCGACTATCAGACTATTCCAGCCCCTATACGGTATGGGCTGAAAAGACCGGAAGAATCCCGGAAAAAGAGGACAATGAAGCCATGCGCCAGGGCAGAGATCTGGAACAATATGTCGCCGATCGATTCTGCGAACAGACCGGAAAAAAGGTACGCAGAGTCAATGCAATCATAAAAAACGATCGTTACCCGTTCGCACATGCGAATATTGACCGGGCCGTGATCGGAGAACATGCGGGACTCGAATGCAAGACAACAAGTGTCCTGAATCTCCGAAAATTCGCGAATGGGGAATATCCTGCAAATTACTATGTCCAGTGCGTCCATTATATGGCAGTCACCGGAGCCGAAAAATGGTATCTTGCCGTGCTGGTATTGGGACGTGATTTTCTGGTATACGAAATCCCACGAGATGATGATGAAATTGCCGCTCTGATGCAGTCAGAAAGCGAATTTTGGGAACTGGTGAAGTGTAACACACCACCGGCGGCAGACGGCTCAAAATCGACCACAGACACGATCAATCAGATGTATTCTGGGGTATCGGACAGCAGCATCGAGCTGTTTGGAGTGGATCAACTTGTTGAATCCTACATAGATGCCAAGAGCCGCAAGAAGCTCATCGAAGCAGAAATTGCAGAACACGAAAATCAACTGAAATCACTGCTCGGGGACTACGAGACAGGAATGACGGGAATTGCAAAAGTTACCTGGAAGGAGCAATTCCGGAACACATTCGACGAAAAACTATTTCATGAACAATTCCCGCAAATTGATCTGTCAAAATTCAAAAAAACAACCCGCACACGGGTTTTTAAAGTGTCAAAATTCAAGGAGGTAATATAAAAATGAGTACAGGAATGATCCAAAAATCAGCTGCACAAATCAGGGAATCGAGCACAGGCAGAAAAAGTATGAATGATCTCATCAAGAGCATGGAGCCGGAAATCAAGAAGGCGCTGCCGTCTGTAATTACGCCGGAACGATTCACGCGCATGGTGCTGTCCGCAATCTCGATGACGCCCAAGCTGGCTGATTGCACGCCCATGTCATTTTTGGGCGCGATGATGCAGGCTGCTCAGCTTGGTGTCGAGCCTAATACGCCGCTCGGTCAGGCATATCTGATCCCGTACAACAACAAGAACACGCTGGAGTGTCAATTCCAGCTGGGTTACAAGGGATTAATCGATCTGGCATACCGCAGCGGTGAAGTCGAAATCGTGCAGGCACAGATTGTATATGCGAATGATACGTTCGAATGCGAATTCGGCCTGAATCCGAGGCTGAAACACGTGCCGGCAGCAGATGATCGCGGGGAGCCGGTCAAGGTATATGCCATCTTCAAAACCAAGGCCGGTGGCTATGGATTCGACGTTATGAGCATGGCAGACGTCCGAAAACACGCGCAGAAATACAGCAAGTCATACAGCAGCAATTACAGCCCATGGTCCACCAATTTTGAAGAAATGGCGAAAAAAACTGTATTGAAACGCGTTCTGAAATATGCACCGCTCAAGTCAGATTTTGTCCGGGCGATTTCCGCAGATGAAACGATCAAGACAGAACTGTCGGATGACATGTACACCGTGCCGCCTGTAGTCATTGACACAGACGCGAATGTTGCCGATGCCATCGAAATGCCACACGATCCGGAAGGAATGGTGCCGAATGAATAACGTGACTCTGATCGGACGATTGACGAAGGATCCGGAGCTGGCTTACACACAGAATCAGCTCGCTGTCTGCCGCTTTACTGTGGCGGTAGACAGACGCTTTAAATCAGAAAACCAGCCCACAGCGGATTTTATTCCGGTTGTTGCTTGGAGACAGACAGCGGAATTCGTATCGAAATATTTTACGAAGGGCAGCAGGATCGCAATTGTTGGACAGATTCAGACGCGTTCCTGGGACGATGACGAAGGAAAAAGACATTATGCAACGGAAGTCATTGCCGGAAATGTGGAGTTCTGCGAAAGCAAGCGGCAGGACGGAAATCAACAGACAGGAGCAGCTCCGTCTATTCCAGTCCCGCCTCCGCCGCCTCCACCGATACCGCCAGAACCCGGATATTTTGACGGTATGGACGAATTGGCAGAGTATGATTTGCCGTTTTGACGGGGTGTTTTTATGGCTCGGAAAAGAATGATTGATCCGTCATTTTGGACGGATGAAAAACTAGGTGAGTGCAGTATTCAGGAACGTTTTTTGTTTGCAGGTCTGTTTTCTCAAGCAGACGATGAAGGTTATGGCAGGGCAAATCCGAAGCTGTTGAAGTCCTTGATCTTTCCATATGACGACGACTTGCGAGCTTCCGATATCAAAAAATGGCTCTCCCGGTTGGGCGGATTAGGATTAGTAGTTTTGTACACCGTTAATGGTCAGGCCTACTATTATCTCCCCAATTTCACCAGACATCAAACAATCAACAGACCTACTGCAAGCACATTTCCTAAGCCAGAAGACGGGATTCTGGAGAATAATGCCGAATCACTCACTGAGGACTCAGTGAGCACTCACGGAACACTCACGCCTAAAAGAAAAGAAGAGAAAAGAAGAGAAGAGAAAGGAAGGGAAGAGAAACGCGCGCGCGGGGAATATCAAAACGTCATTCTGTCAGATGAAGATATCGAGAAACTGATGTCAGAATATCCTACAGACTGGCAAGATCGAATTGAAAAGCTGAGCGCATACATGGAATCTACTGGGAAGAAGTACAAAAACCACCTTGCTACAATCCGAAATTGGGCGAGGATGGACTCTGAAAAACAATCCAACCAATCGGTTGCATCAGTTACTGAGACAATCTCACAAAAAAATAATTTTGCAAATCGACAATATGATGAGTCATTCTTAAATGGTTTTGAAATCGATCTAGGAGGCGATAAATATGATTAAATTTTCCATACCCGGACCACCGCAGGGAAAAGGTCGGCCCCGATTCACGAAATCCGGACATACATATACGCCGGCCAAAACGGCGGAATACGAAAAACTTGTGCAGGCAGAATACATTCGCCAATGCGCGGGACAGTCATTGCATGGTCAACCGGTTCGAATTTCGATTGACGTATTTTTCGAGATACCCAAAAATACCAGCAAAAAACGCCGCTCGGAAATGATGGGAATGGATCGTAGGCCTACCAAAAAGCCGGACATAGATAACGTCATAAAAATTATCACAGACGCACTGAATGGGATTGCATATGACGACGATGCCCAAATCGTATCGTTGTCGGCTACAAAATTTTACGATGAGAATCCGCATGTTGATGTGCGCCTGGATGATGTAAGACCGCTACAAGTAATAAGAATAATCGAATTGTGACCGCTTGGTGCAGGAGGTAAAAAATGACAAAAACTGAATTACTTGAAATCCTAGGAAAACACAGAAAATGGCTAGCGGGAGAAGCTGGTGGACAACGCGCCAACCTGCGCGGAGCCAACCTGCGCGGAGCCGACCTGAGCAGAGCCGACCTGAGCAGAGCCGACCTGAGCGGAGCCGACCTGAGCGGAGCCGATCTGCGCTACTCCGACCTGCGCTACTCCGACCTGAGCGGAGCCGATCTGCGCTACTCCGACCTGAGCGAAGCCGACCTGAGCGAAGCCAACCTGAGCGAAGCCAACCTGCGCGAAGCCAACCTGTATAACTGTTGCTTGCCACTATGGTGCGGCGGTCTGCGCATCAAATTGGACAGACGGCAGATGGCGCAGCTGATCTATCACTTCTGCAGCATGGACTGCGATGACTCAGAAGTGATAGAGATGCAGAAATCAATGTATGCATTTGCGAACGAGTTTGCTGAAAGTAGATCCGACCTGAAGAACAAAAAATTTCCGGAGGAGAGATAATATGAACGTATTAATTGCATGCGAAGAATCGCAGACTATAACGATCGAAATGAAAAGATTGGGGCATCAGGCGTTCAGCTGCGACTTGCAGGAACCGTCTGGAGGTCATCCAGAATGGCATGTGAAAGGTGATGTGTCGGATATTCTGCATTCTCCGGCAACATTCCTGACAATGGACGGAACGAAGTATGAGGGGATTACATGGGATCTGATCATTGCGCATCCGCCCTGTACATACTTGAGCAATGCTGGGGCTTGCCGTCTGTACCCTCGTAAGGGACAGTTAGACCAGGAACGATATACAAGAGGTTTGCAAGCCAAAACGTTTTTTATGGAAATCTACCAGACTTGTTGTGAACATATTTGCATAGAGAATCCTGTTCCGTCAAAAGTGTATGAATTACCGAAATATACGCAGATCATACAACCCTACGAATATGGGCACCCGTATAGTAAGAAGACTTGTCTATGGCTCAAAGGATTGCCGAAACTACAACCTACAATGGTTGTGCCTGATTATAAGCCTTATGTTTCTTGCAGGACAAGTCACAATAGAGGAAATAAGGAAAAAGCAGGGGTTTCACGCGCGGGCGGATCGGCAAAAATTAGAAGTAAAACATTTCAGGGTATAGCGGCGGCAATGGCAAGACAATGGGCGGGTAATGCCAATGTCTGATTACTACACATGCAGATATAGATATGCAGCCGCACTTCCGATGTGCAGCTGCCCGGCCATGTGCCGAGAAACAATCGTTGCAACGTGTATCGACATCAAAAAGGACTGCAAAAATTGCAGATATTACAGATGTGACGAGGAAGAGATCCTAACAGATCGGAATGGACGGAAAAATGACTGATATATTATGCGACGAAACGGATGGGGGAAAGCTATGAATTTTTTTACTGGTCTGGTCATAGGCATACTGCTCGGGGCGGCTGTGTATGCAATGGGGAGGGGAGGAAAATGAATGCGGAATACTTCTTGCGGTCATATGCCACGTTCACCTTGTACCGCCTCCAGGCGGAGACGGAGCTGAAAAAATTGAAAGACGAACGAGATGCGATCTACGCCGAAGGTACGCCGCCTGATGGGCAGCCCCGCAGCTCGGATGCGGGAAATCCGACGGCCAAAATCGTGGAGAAGCTGGACCGGTACGACAGAAAGATTGCTCGAATCGAAGCGGAAATTGCTACATACGACGCCAGGATGCAATGCATCGAGGATGTTGTGTCCCGGCTCGCGCCCGATGAGCAGCAGATCGCACGGCTGCGGTACATGCACATGAAGCCGCTGCGGTGGGATGAGATAGCGCGGGAAACACATTTCAGCGTGTCGCATTGTTACCGGATCAATCAGCGCGTACTTCAAAAAATCAAAAAGATGAGAGTTGACTGCGGGTATAACATGATATACTGATTACAGTGGATTTTCGGGTAGTCCATGTTGTACCTCCTTTACTGCCCCCTGGAGACAGGGGGCATTTTCATGCAAAAATAAGGGGTGAATATTATATGCCAAACATATCAACAGTCAGCGCCGTTATTAACGGCCAGACATATAATCTGACACTGGATTCCGCAAGCGGAAAGTATAAGGCGACCATCACCGCCCCGTCGAAATCCAGTTACAACGAACCAGGGCATTACTACGACGTTAAGGTGACAGCGGAGGACGAATACGGCAATACTGTATCTGCCGATTCTACGCACGCCACGCTGGGAGAGTCGCTGCAGCTGCGTGTCAAGGAGAAGACCAAGCCCGTCATTGCCGTGACTGCGCCGACGGCAGGAGCAACCGTCACGAACAACAAGCCGGCCATCAAGATCAATGTCACGGACAGCGATTCCGGAATTGACACCAGCACGTTCAAGCTGTATATCGATGACGGCTCTGCGATCACATGGATGTCTGGCATGCGTTCTGAGATCACGGATGGATATACCTGGACGTATACGCCGACAACCGCACTGTCAGATGGACCTCACACGCTCAAGATTGACGTGTCCGACTTCGACGGCAATGCAGCGACGCAGAAGACGTCTACCTTCAAGGTGGATACAACGCCGCCTGTGCTCTCCGTAACGACTCCGACAGACAATTACTACACTAAGGAGACCTCCCTTACGGTCAGCGGAACGACGAACGATGCTACATCTTCGCCGGTCACAATTACGATCAAGGTCAATAATGTTGACGCGGGCGCGGTTACTGTGCAGAGCAATGGCAGCTTCTCAAGATCTGTCACGCTGATCTCTCAGGATGCAGCCAATGTCATCGTTGTTACGGCGACAGACGGGGCGGGCAAGACGTCCTCTGTTACGCGGAACGTCTACTGCAATACTGTCGCGCCGGTCATTTCGGCCGTCACAATCGAGCCCAATCCCGTAGATGCGGGCGCAACGTATGTGATCACGGTCACGGTGTCCTGATATGATTACGTCAATGTACGGGCACTGTGACGCGTTTGATGTGGTATATACGCAGATCGGAAAGGATCAGTGGCAGGCGACGGTACCGCCGGATCTGACGGACGGCAAATACGTCGTAGATATCTACGGAGTTGATAATACAGGATTCCTGGTCTATTGGGCCGGGATCCTGTACATGTACGACAGCAGATTCGTGAAATTGGAGCTGCTGCCTGACAGCTGCGTCATGTTCTACACGGACACCGTTGACGTGTCTAATATATGGGATTCATCTGATCGATGGGATATGTCCGTAATATGGGATACATTCGAAGTATGGGATTCGTCCGACATGATCGAGTTCTGTATTTCGGATCCAACGCCGTGCTGTTAAGAGATTGGGGGGATTAAAATGGAATGCTGTCCAAAACTGAATTTCATTGCGGGGGAGAAAAAATACGTCTGTGCGAAGCTGACTTCCTGCATCGGGCAGGTATTCACGCTGGCCGACGCATCGTGGGAACTGCTGGAAATGGACGGCACGCAAGTTGCGTCCGGGGACTGTGATGTTGTTGACGACGGCTCCGCAAAGACGCTGCGTGCGCTGGTGGAACCGCCGGAAGCGGGGACGTATGTACTAGAATTCACGTACACGATTCCTCCGGAAATATTCATTCGCCGGGTGATGATCTATGTCGGTTAAGATCACAGCGGCCAGCATTACGCCGAATCCGGTGAACACTTCAGAGCAGTTCATCCTATCGGTTGACGTGATCCAGTCAACCTGGGAATGGTTGGGGAGTTATACATGGGGATCAATAGAATCCCGGACATGGAACGATATTGAAAACGGGGAAATCACAAGCTAGGAGGGAATTCTATGGCAACATATACATCGAGATTGGGCCTCAAAAAGCCTGCAGACACGGATTATGTGGACGTGGCGGATATTAATGGCAACATGGATACGCTAGACGCGGCATTCGCTTTATATGCTGTGTGCAGCACGGCGGCGGGTACAGCAGCGAAGACAGTCACGATTTCAGGTTTCAGACTGTTCACGGGATCTGTGGCGTACATCAAATTTGCAGTCAAGAACACAGCAGCCAATCCGACGCTGAACATCTCAAGCACCGGCGCAAAAGCGATTCAGTATCAAGGTGCTGCGATCTCATCGTCCTATCTCAACGCCAACCGCACGTATGCGTTTGTGTATGACGGTAGCGTATATCAGCTGATCGGGGACATCAACACAGATACCAAATACTCTGTATTCACTGGGGCAACCACATCAGCAGCTGGAAAAACAGGCCTGGTTCCTGCACCGGCAGCGGGGTACAATAACAGATTCCTGCGGGGAGACGGAGCGTGGTCAACCTATGGTTCGATATACTTTCATGGGCAGAAGGAGATTCCGGAGAGTGCAGACCTTAATGATTATACAGATTCAGGTTGGTATTTTTGTCAAGGTAGTGCAACTGCTGCTACGTTAGATAATTGTCCGACAACTAACGCATTTGGCTTAATTGTCATTAAGCATAATGGTGTTAATCAGATAGTTATAACATATCCTGCAAGCAATTCTATAAGATTGTATACTCGTAATTCTTATCAAGGCGACTGGTCAAGTTGGTATCGTATATTTACACAAGCAGATATGCCTTTATCATCAACTTCATCGGCGGGATTTCTAAGAGCACTGAGTGGCAGTACAACTCAATTTTTAAGAGGAGACGGCACATGGGCAGAAGCCGGCGGGATGGATCTGGATGCACTGGCCGACAACACAGATCCGATTGAGATTCAGGGAGTTGGAACGAATGGCAACAATGTCAGCAATAACGGCCTGACGCTTCGGCAAAAAAATAAATCGTATGATACTATGATCCAGTCTCTGGAGATGAGATCGTTCAATGGACCGCCTGGCCAGACATTTTGGGTGGGGCTGAAACAGGGATTGGATCCGACCGGCGCGGCGGGCACAGACTTTGGAGGGCTCGAAGTATGGCTGAACTGGACCAGCAAAAGCGGATATCTGAGACCGATCTTGGATGACGTATATTCGTTGGGGTATTCTGGCAATCGATGGAGCACGGTATATGCCTCCAACGGTACGATCCAGACCAGCGACCGGAGGCGTAAGAATGACATCAGGCTGGTTCCGCAGAAGGATCAGACGGCGGAAGAAACGCCTGCGTTGACACAGGAGGATCTGCTCGACTTCATCCGCAACGTCGACATCTATACATACGTTTCGGATCCCGAGCATACCAAGACAGTGCAGGACGCCATGAGTGCCAATGAGTACGAAAAGATCCACATCGGGATCATGGCCAACGACCTCACAGGCAGCAAGATATTCCCGTTCATCGGCCACAAGGATGGAGCGGATGAAAACGCGCCGGTTGGGATGAAATATGAGTCGCTGGGCGTGGTTGCCTTGTATGCGATCCGAACTCTGTACGACAGGATCGACAAGCTGGAGAAGCGCATCGAAGAGCTGGAGGCGGAAAGAAGATAAGCACAATACAGTGAGAGGTGGGTGACGTGGAACGTGAAAATAATCTGATTAGATGGGAAAATCTAACCCCAGAAGAACAATTCGAATCGGTCAGTCGCGCCGGAAAAGCGTCTGCGGCAGCCAGGCGCAGGCGGAAGAGTATGAGGCAAGTTATGGAGATGTTGCTGAGCCTTCCGGCCGGCGCAACAGCGGATTACAATACGATTGCTGATGCTGGAATTGATGTTAAGGATCTGGGCGAAGAGACCGTGAACAATGTGATTGTCGTTATGGCGGCACTGCTCAAAAACGCTAAGGCCGGCGACGTGGCCAGCATTAAGGAGCTGCGCAGCATCATTCAGGAAGAGATCCTGATGAAGCACAAAATCAAGAACGACAACGCGCGTCTGGAGCTCGAACGCAAGAAGCTTGAGCTGCCGACGCCGGAGCCGATTTCATATGCCGGGATCCCCGCATTAATGATTGCACCGACCTTCGCGCCGGTGCATTTTGATGTTCAAGAACGGACGCATTCCGAGTACGTGTTTCCTGGAGGGCGCGGTTCTACCAAATCCTCGTTCGTATCGATGGAAGTGATCGACCTGCTGATGCACTACGAGCAGATGCATGCCGTAGTCCTTCGTCAGGTGGCAGACACACTGCGCGGATCGGTCTATCAGCAGATTATTTGGGCGATTTCCGCGTTGGGGTTAGAGAATGAATTCAACTGCACTGTGTCTCCATTGGAGATTACCAGAAGGTCTACGGGGCAGAAGATCTATTTCAGGGGCGCGGATGATCCTGGGAAGATCAAGTCGATCAAGGTGCCGTTCGGCTATATCGGAATTGTGTGGTTTGAAGAATTAGATCAGTTTTCCGGTGAGGAATCGGTCCGCAAAATTGAGCAGTCCGTCATTCGCGGCGGAGACATGGCCTTTAAATTTAAAACGTTCAATCCGCCGAAATCTGCCAACAACTGGGCGAATCAATATATCAAGATCCCCAGGGAGGACCGGCTGGTCACTGAGAGCAATTATCTGACGGTGCCCCCTAAATGGCTGGGGAAGCCGTTCCTGGACGACGCCGAATTTTTGAAGGCAACGAATCCGGTTGCGTATGAAAACGAGTATCTGGGCATGGCCAACGGCGTGGGCGGAAACGTTTTTGATAACGTGCTTGTTCGCGAAATCTCAGACGAGGAACTCGCGCAGTTCGACCGGATCTATCGCGGCGTCGACTGGGGCTGGTATCCGGATCCGTTCGCGTATGTGGCCATGTATTACGACGCGGCACGTCTGAGGCTGGTAATATTCGATGAATACCGCTGCAACAAGCAGAGTAACGCACAGACGGCAGAGGCGCTAAAACGGCGCGGAGTCGGGAAAAACACGATGGTGATCTGCGACAGCGCGGAAAATAAATCCATTGGAGACTATTGCGAGGCTGGAATCTTCGCCCGACCAGCGGCCAAAGGCCCCGGTTCGGTGGAGTACGGCATGAAATGGCTGCAATCCCTCAACGAAATCGTGATCGACAACAGGCGATGCCCGGAAACTACACGGGAATTCCTGGAGTATGAATACGCGCGGGACAAGGAAGGAAACGTGATCACCGGCTATCCGGATGCGAATAATCACAGCATTGATGCTGTACGGTACGCACTGGAGGACGTGATTCGCAATGTAAGAGTAAGGTGACAACAGTATGATCAGCAATATGGAGTTGCTAAAACAGAGAATAGCAATCGACGGAAAACTGAACATGTCCGATATCATAAAATCGATCCTCAAGGACGCAGGAGACGACGTCAAGCGTCAGTACATGAATATCGGACAGCGGTATTATGACGGAGACCACGACGTGCTGCGCGAGGATTTCACGTCCTCGTGGGTATACGAGGATGATGACCACGGCAATGAGAAAAAAAGCCTGGTCGTGAACGACAACAAGTCCAATCACCACAACGTCCATAATTATCATCAGCTGCTCGTAGACCAGAAAGCCAGCTATATTGCCGGAAAAACGCCCACAGTAACGGTTGAGGGCGCGGAGGAGAGCAGTGATCTCAAGGCGTACGAAAACGAAATCACAAGGTACGTTGACGAAACCTTCGCAGACACCATGATTGACTATATTACCGGAGCCAGCAACAAGGGCGTCGAGTACCTGCATTTTTACATTGACCAAAGCAGCAAGCTGTGTTACACGATCATCCCGGCGCAAGAGGTTATTGCGTATTATGACGCGCAGTATCAGAAGAATCTTGAGGCGGTGATCCGGTTCTATTCGTTTTCCGTTGTCAAGCCGGGTGGGGAGACGGCCGAGCGGAAAAAGGTCGAATGGTGGACGCCGCAGGACGTCACGTATTACACCGAAGACGACGAGGGGAATTTCATTCTTGATCCGGACGTCAAGCGCAATCCGGCACCGCATTTTTGGAATGTGACCTATCTCAACGGTTCCGCAATGCGGCGCGAGGCGCAGAGCTGGGGCAGAGTTCCGTTCGTTGCGCTGCGCAACAACAGCAGCTGCTCCAGCGACCTGACGCGGATCAAGGGGCTGCAGGATGCATACAATCTGCTTTCCAGCAGCAGCACCAACAACCAGATCGATCTTGTAGAGCTGTATTGGATGATCCAGGGCTATGGCGGAGAGACAGCCAGAGCGATTGAATCCAAGCTGCGGATCAATAAGGCTGTAAGCATCACGGATCCCAACGGCAAGATTCAGGCGGAGCAGGTAACGCTTGCGGTGGGAGAACGCCTGGATTGGCTCAAGATGCTGCGCAAGGATATCTACCATCTGGGCATGGGCATGGATGTGGACGACGAGACCTTCGGCACAGCTCCGTCCGGCGTTGCGCTGGAGTTCAAGTATGAGCTTCTCGACCAGAAAGCGGATCAGCTAATCCGTAAGCTGCAGCTGGCAATGAATGATTTCTTCTGGTTCGCAACGAAGTACATTAATGACCGGAACGGAACAGCATATGACAGCAATCTGGTCAAGGTGACGGTCCACAAAAACAAGCATACCAACGAGGTCGAAAAGATCAATGCAATCATGGCGTCGCGCGATCTGGTCCCGGATAAACTGCTTTTGGAACGCCATCCGTATGTGGACGACGTCAACGAGGCGCTCAAAGAGCTGAAAGCGCAGAAGGAAGAGGCAAGAAAGGATCAGCAGGCCATGTTCGGCAGCCCGGTTAATACGCCTTCTGACGGTGGCGCAAATGAAGAGTGACGCATATTGGAAGCGTCGCGCCGAGCAGCGCATGTACGAATACATTCGGGAGGCTGACCGGGTGGCCGACGAGGTTGGAAAAGCGTATTTGCAGGCGGCAGGATATCTGGAGGCGCAGGCGAAAAAAATCTTTGATACATACCGAAAAGGAGGGGGCTTGAGTGAAGCGGAAGCAAGACGGCTCCTGAACGACGTCGGAAATGCAACCGATTACGACGCGTTAAAAAAGGCGTACAACCGCGTAAAGGATCCAGACATGAAGCAGATGCTGCTGAATCAGCTTAATGCGCCGGCTTATCGGGCAAGGATAGAGCGTCTGCAGCAGCTGCGGGAGGATCTGGACTGCAAGTGCCGCGAGCTGTACAAAATCGAGACGAAGGCTGCTGACGAGCATCTGATCAATACGGCACAGACTGCCTACTACCGCACGATGTATGACATTCAGCGCGGCACGGGCTACGGTTTTGGGTTTGCACAGATCTCAGAGCAGGGCGTCAATGAAATTCTTCGCAATAACTGGAGCGGAGCGTCGTATTCCTCCCGCATCTGGAGCAACACGCAGACCGTGGCGGAACTGATCAAAAACGAACTGTTTCTTGGCGTCCTGACAGGCAAATCGCAGCACGACATGTCGGCTGTAATCATGGAAAAAATGGGCGTCGGGGCGATGCAGGCGCGCCGTCTGGTGCGCACGGAGAGCTGTTACGTTGCCAATCAGGCAGAAATGGAGAGCTACAAGGACTGCGAGATCGAAAAGTACCGATTTGTGGCGACTCTGGATATGAGAACTTCGGAGATCTGCGCCAGCTTAGACGGCAAGGAATTTCCTGTTGACAAGCAGCAGCCAAACGTTAATTGCCCGCCGATGCATCCCAACTGCCGCAGCACCACGATTGCTGTATTTGACGCAGAGATCATGGAGGGCATGCAGCGCAGGGCGGTAGATCCGGAAACGGGCAAAGATGTCTTCGTGCCGGCAGATATGACGTATGAGGAGTGGAAGAAAAGGTTTGTTGATAAGAAAAAAGACGGGCTTGCCGCAAAAAATAGCAATAATGCGTTAGGTGGAAAACCAGAGAGGGTTGGTAAAATCGACTTTCAAGACAAGGACAGCATTACAAAAATACTTGAGGACGCGGAACATAAATACAGTTCGTATGATTATGAGGTCTGTATGGCAATCACACGTGATGGAGGCGTGTGGGAGACGCAAGGACTTGCAGGCTCGGTGCATCCGGAGCAAATTGAGACAATGGAGAACGGCATTACGCTGAAGGGAGCCTATATGTATCATAATCATCCGGCCGATCAAACATTTTTTTCGTTCAGCGCGGAAGATATAGCGTTTTTCATTGACAGAGAAATCGACACAGAAATTGCATCTGATTATAAATACATTTACACAATAAAACGAATTGATCGCACGTTGATAGCGCAATACGATGATGTTGTGATAAAATATAAAGAAATCTATAATAATGATGTATATGAAATGTCGTACAGAAAAAAGTTGGACATAGATGAAGACGGTTTTCACGAAACCGTTAAGGCATTAAGCAAGCACTATAATTTTGAGTATGAAAGAAGGCTAAAAAATGATAAATGAGAATCATCCTTTATTCCCTGAATACAAGAAAAAATTTGATGCGTTGTGGGACGAATTTCGGAAAAAATCTATGGAGATACCCGCAAGCGGTGGATTAGATGGTCCTTGGTGTGCTTGCGTTAGAGAGCATAATAAAAAAATCAAAGCTTTACAAGAAGAATATTCGTTTCTATTTGAGTAAGTGTTCGAGATTTTTCCAAAGGAGGTATAAAAAATGCTCGTAGAAATCATCAAAAACAAAACGGTCGGCAAAACCGTCAAGATTGACGGAAAAGTCATTGATCATTGTGCTGAAGTTAATATCTATGAAACCCCGGGGAAACCAACTGAGGTCGAAATAATTCTGACCGACGTAAATGTCAGGATAGAAAATCAAGCGGATTCCACAGATGAAAGAGCATCCTGAACAGGGTGCTTTTTTAATACAAAAAATGACCGGTCCGAAGTCGTAAAACTACGGATAGAGCGGGAAGCAACCCCGTAAAAAGCGTATCGAAAGGAGAAACCAATGAAAAGAGAATTTTTGGAAGGCTTAGGGCTGGAAAAGGATGCGATCGATAAGATCATGGCAGAGAACGGCAAGGACATCGAAGCCGGCAAGGCGAAGCTGGAGGAGGAGCAGCGGCTTCGTCAGGCGGCGGAGCAGGCTGTAAAAGACCGTGACAAGCAGATTGCAGATCTGTCCAAGGTAGACGCAGCAGGCCTGCAGGCGGAGGTTGAACGGCTCAAAACCGAAAACGCCGCCGCAAAAGACGCCTACGAAAAGCAGATTGCAGCAATCAGGCTAGACACGGCCCTGGATGCGGCGATTCTGGCCGAAAAAGGCAAAAACACGACTGCGATAAAATCTCTGATTCCGAACCGCGATCAGTTGAAGCTGAAAGATGACGGCAGCATTGACGGTCTGGATCTGGGCGCGGTCAAAACATCTGCGCCGTATCTTTTCGATCAGATTGAGACCAGACCGGAGGGGACGCCCCCGGCCGGAGCTTCGGGCTCCGGAGGAAAAAACCCCGAAGAAATGAGCTACGCCGAATACAAGGCGTGGCGGGAAAAAAACTAAAAAGAAAGGACGAACAAACTTATGGCAAACACATTTTTGACTCCTGATATCATCGCCAAGGAAGCGCTGATGGTACTGGAAAACAATCTGGTAATGGCGGGGCTGGTACATCGGGACTACTCCCCCGAATTTGCAAAGGTGGGCGACACCATTACAATCCGCAAGCCGGCAAAATTCATTGCAAAGAATTTCACCGGGCAGATCAGCCGCCAAGACGTAGAAGAGGGCAGCACGACCGTCAAGCTTGACCGGTGGCGCGATGTCTCTGTGGACGTTACGTCCAAGGAACTGACGCTTGATATCCGCGATTTCAGCGTGCAGGTGGTCACTCCGGCCATGCAGGCGATCGCGCAGGCAGTAGACAGCGACGTTCTGGCGCTGGGCGTGGAAAAAGCGGGGAAGACAGTTGCGAGCTCCGCATCCGATACGGATCTTAAGCCGCTCGGAAACATCGCCAAGATCTTGGATCTGAACGCTGTACCGGTGCAGAACAGACGTCTGGTACTCAACCCAACGCACAAATATCGTTATGTAACGCTTGACAACCTGTCCAAGGTGGCTTACAGCGGCGACGGTCAGGCGCTCCGCAATGCGGAAATCGGTCAGATCTATACGATGGACACTTACATGTCCCAGAACGCGCCGGACACGCTGGCTGAAACGGCCGGTACGGCTACGGCATACAAGATTACAGCGACGGCCGGTGCGACGACAGTTGCGCTTTCCGGCGTTACGGCGGCGACCGGAACGATCAAAAAGGGCGATGGATTCATTTTCGAGGGCTATCTGTATCGCTTCACGGCCGATGCGACTGCAGCTTCCGGAGCCGTGGAATCTGTTGCGATCGATCAGCCGATTCATAAGGCTGCCAGTGCTGTTGACGTATACCCTGTCCGTACAACGCATTCTCTCGGCTTCCACAGAAACGGCATTGCGCTGGTAACCCGTCAGCTTGAGCTGCCGATGGGCGCGGCCAAAGCGTCTGTGGCGTCCGCAAACGGCCTGGCTGTCCGGGTGGTATTCGGCTACAACCAGGAAACGAAAACCGATACGGTATCGTTCGACGTACTGTACGGCATCAAGGAGCTTGACACTAATATGATTGTTAAGCTCGTCGGATAAGGAGGAAGTGTATGACGGTCTATGATATGGTTGTGAGCGATCTGGGCTTACCGGTTGTCAATCAATTTTCGGATCAGATTAATCGGATCATCAGCTCCACGCGGGCCGTCATGCTCCGATTTCTACGCCGCAGAGATTGGCCGGAAGAGCTCGACGAGATCCTGTGCAGCGCGTCTGTGTCGTATTTTACGCGGAAATATCCTGATTACGCATCCGGAGACACCACAGCGGCGGCAGAGACGCCGGAAATCGCCTCCATAAGCGACAACGGACAGACTGTGTCGTATCGCGCGGGCACGGAAAGCGTAAGCGAAGCGGCAAAAGCCGCCGGGCTGGATGACGTAATCGGGAGATACTATGGAACGCTGATCCTGTACAGGAGGGCGTGGCTATGAGGATCCCAAACAGTTTCAAACAAGCACAAAAACGCGTATTTCAGGACAAGAAGTTCTACCATATGCGCGCAAAAGACGTTGTTGGAAGCCTGGGATCCGTCGTGACAGAACCGGATCCTGCGACACGACGGGCATATACGGCGAACGTGCAGTATGTATCCGACAGGATGACCGCCGAAGAATACGGGCTGCGCATCGGAACCGATCTCCGCATCACCGCTTCGGATCCGCTGTGCATCCAGAAGGGCGATTATGTAGAGTTCGGGCATAACCTGTACAAAGTCACGGAAACGCCGAAATATGACAGCTACTGTGCGTATTATGCGGTAAGGGAGTGAGGCCACATGAGCACAATCAAAAATCTGGATAGGCTGCTGGCCAAGCTGGACGCGGCAGGAACCCAGGCTGCTCCGATTATGGAAAAGGGCGTGAAGAAAGGCACGAAATTAATACAAGGCAGTGCCAAGTATCTATGCCCGGAGGATACCGGAGCTCTGCGAAACAGCATACGCACGCGTACGGAGATCAAAGAAAATATTGTTACGGGTGATGTCTACACGAATGAAGCCTATGCTGCATATGTAGAGTTCGGCACTGGCCAGAGAGGAGAGGCGGCACCAAAAGAGCTGCCTGACGGGCTGGAACTGCACTATAAGCAGGATTGGAAGGGCATGGCACCTCAGCCCTATCTCTATCCGGCGCTGGTAGCTAATAAGGACAAGGTAATGGACGTTATCAGTAGCACCGTGAAAAGAGAGATCATTAAGGCGGTGAAGTAAGATGATTAGTCTATCTGGGCAAATCTACGGGATTTTGAAGACGGTATCTGACGCAAAGCAGGTATCGTTTTTCTATCCCCAGTCGTGGACGGAGCTGCCGGCAGTCACGTTCTATGAGCAACAGAACCAGGAGTATGCGCGTGTGGACAACGGGCACGAGTATCTGACCGAGGTCGCCTACCAGGTAGATATCTGGGCGAAAACGCCAGAGGACTGCCTGAAAATCGCGGCTCAGGTGAATGACAAGCTGCGCGAAATTGGCCTAAAGCGTGAATTTGCGGCGGATCTATATGACAACGGGATCCATCACAAAACAATGCGGTTCGGCGGCCTTGTGCAGCCGGACACGGAACGAATCTATCAATAAGAAAGGATGAAAATCAAAATGGCAGGACAGAGAGGATTAGGAACCACGTTCGAATTTGAAAAATTGGGCGCGGAAGAGACGAATCTGGTGATCGGCAATCTGACCAGCATCGGCGAAGTAGGAGCGGATGCGGATGAAATTGATGTGACGACGCTGGACAGCACCGGCGGATATCGCGAATATATCCCCGGCTTTAAGGATGCAGGAGAAATCGCACTTTCGGGATATTTTGTTGCCGGGAAAAATCACGACAAAATTATCGAGCTATTTGACTCCGGCGAAAATCGTACCGGAATCATTACATTCCCGTCCGGCGCAACGATGACTGTGCCGTGCTTCGTCAAATCCTACAAAATCGGACCAGAAGAGGTTGACGGCGCAATCGGATTCAGCGCATCGATCCGTGTAACCGGACAGCCGGTATATGACGAGGACGGTGCAGGTGCGTAATGGTTACGACGTTTGAAGCCGGAGGGAAACTGTACGAGCTGCGATATTCGTTCAATGCTCTGTGCGAATTTGAGGGAAAATATGACATTGGCGTCTCGGAAGCTCTCGCAAACCGCAAGAGCTTCTACTTTTTGAGGGGCCTCTTGTGGTCGGGGATGCTCTCAAAGCAAAAATTGACCGTCGAACAGGTCGGCGACATCATGGACGCATATCTCCAAGATGGGCATGAACTCGGCGATCTGCTTAAGCTGCTTACGGAGGCATTGCAGGCGGCCGGTTTTTTTCGTACGTCTGGGAGCAAGAGCGGAAAGAAGGCAGCGGCACCGGAAAAGAGCGAAGAGCCAAGTCCTTGAGGCAAAGCTACACTGAATTGCACGCTGTCGCGGTCGAATGCGGCGTTGACAGCTCTCTGTATTGGGATATGACGCCCAGAGAGGTCAGCGCCGCCATAACCGCATACAACAAGAGGGAGGAAAAACAGTATAAGCTGCATACCGAAACGCTTGATACGCTGCTGTGGATTGCCGGAAAATACAATTCGTTCGCCGTGAATGCCCCAAAAAAATATCCGTCAAAGCCCTACCTGTCTAATACGACATCGAAACGGATGGCGGATCATGATATGGAAGCATGGGCGCGCGCGTATTGTAAAAATTATGCAGATAAATATTAACATATATTGTATATTGTGTTATAATCCCAAAAGACAGGCGGCAGGTTGTTCCTCCGAGAGGAGGGCGATGCGAATGGAATACATAGCGTTAATCGTTATTTTTTCATTTTACATTGTTCCTGTGATTAAAAAGAAATAACCGCACCTAGCGGTACGGCGTTTCCTCAAGCTGAAAACTTGACTATGGAACGACCGCCACTGCAATGGCAAGCCGCCTGTTGCCAGTATGTTACCACAACTGGCGCAAAAAATCAAGCGGAGGGATGTACATGGACAATAGAGATAACGGGGGCGGGACAGAACCGAAGAAAAAGAATGGAATCCCGTCAATCGTAAAAGTATTGTGTGGTTTTATTGGCATAATCCTCGTTGCAGCCATTACAGCAACTTTTTTTCGAGAGGATAACAACATGGGATTAGCAGAAATTTTCATAATTATTGGACTTGTTGGAATAGTCGCATTTATAATTATGAGGATTGTTGTGTTTTCTAGAAAGCAATATCTTAAACTGGCGAATATAGGATTAGTCGTTTGTCTAGCCGTATTTATCGGGAGTATCATTATTTTTGCTGTCGGAGAAGATAAAAGAAGAAGTGACTTTGCGAATGATGCATTTTTTGAAAATTTTACTATAAAACTTACACCGTCTGACGATGTACAGAGAACACCCAAGGCAACAGATGCGGTCTCAACACCTACCAGAGACACAATTCCAACTCAAACAGTTGAACCGACTGCATCAGGGACACCTACACCAGAGCCAACGCGAACAATTAACATAGATAATGCTTCTATCGCCCAAATCAATGCTCTAAAATCTGCTAAATCATACTTAGACATTATGCCCTTTTCTTATGAAGGCTTGATTGAGCAATTAGAATATGAAGGATTTACTCATGAGCAGGCGGTATATGGTGCTAAATCAGTGGGATTGGATGAATAAAAAATAATTTTTTGAATGCCTATTGACATTTGTCATGGCATAAAGCCGTTCCCCGTAAGGGGGCGTGAGTTGAAGTGCAACATCGGTATTGTGATGATCCTGTGCAGCGTCCTGTCTCTGGCTCGGGCTTTTTTTCTTGGATTTTTAGACGTTGATACCTCTGTAGTTGTACATATTGCATAATATATTGTTTTTATTTTTGTGCATTTTTCCGGTGTTGACGCTATACATCTGCAGTGGTATAATTATGCCAGACAGAGGGAAATAGCCTTTGTAGATTTAAAAGGTAGGAGGATTAAACAAATGAAAGGTATTAGTGCAATTGATTTAAACAACGGTGATATGATTATCAAGTATGGTGATGACTATGTACATTGTTATAATGGATGGCAGCTCTGCATTAATCAGATTTTGCTTGATATTAAAACGTATCGACAAGAGGGAGATACATCGTATTGGGACGGCAATGATCCGGAGCTAATTGATATTTTTGAGAGCTGGAATCCAAGGCAAATACTTGTTGAGGATGAAGTAGATGATCATATAGCAAAGTATCTGCAATGGCATATGGATTGGAGTGAGTAAGTATTATGTACCTTGCTACGAGGGATGGCAGCTCTCTTAAGTATTATCGTTTGCGAAAGGGTATTAGTCAGCGTGAGCTTTCTGAAATTTCTGGCGTTGGTTTGAGACTGATCCAGCATTATGAACAGGGTTTTCGTGATATTTCTAGGGCTCAAGCTATGACTGTGTGTAAGCTTGCTTCTGCTCTTGATTGCACTGTCGAAGACCTTTTGGGATAGCGGCCGAACAAAACGGAGTATTTCGCGGCAGGCAGAAAGACTATTACTGCCCAAGTATGATTTTTCAGGGATGAAAAGATTACTGGAAATCAAGCCGATTAAATAACAAAAAGATATTATAACAACACAGCATCCTTCGGGGTGCTTTTTTTGTGCCCAAAAGGAGTGATGAAAATGGGAACCACAACAATAGAAACCTTACAAGTGCAGCTCAAGGCTGACGTCGACGATCTAAGGAAGCAGATGGACGCCGCCCGGAAGTCGTTGGGAAAACTGGAGCTCGGCTCGAAAGAGACGCGGGAGGAGCTTGAGAAATTGAGCAAGGCCGGAACGAGTCTCCAGAGCTCTTTCGGGGGATTGAAATCTCTCTTCGCAGGACTTGGGACCGCATACATCGGCAAGAAGCTGATCGACATCGGAAAGTCCTCTGTGCAGATGGCAATGGATGTCGTGGAGTCAGAATCGCTGTTCAAAACGTCCATGGGAAGCATGGCAGGTGCAGCCAGGGAATGGTCGGAGCAGCTCTCCGAGTCGCTGGGGCTGAACGCCTACGAGCTGCGGCAGAATGTCGGAATCATGTACAACATGACGAAATCCATGGGTATTGCTGGGGATACGGCGTACGATCTGTCTACCAGTCTTGTGCTGCTTGCGCAGGACATGGCGTCATTCTACAACATGGATACGGAAGAGGCGTTCGTAAAGCTTCGTGCCGGTATTACCGGCGAAACAGAACCACTTAAGGCGCTGGGAATCCTGGTGGATGAGAACACTGTCAGCCAGTACGCATATCAGAACGGTCTTGCAGAGACAGGAGAAGAACTTACGCAACAGCAGAAGGTTCTTGCGAGGTATTATGCAATTCTCGACCAGACCAGCACCGCGCAGGGCGACCTTGCGAGGACGATCGAAAGCCCCGCGAACCAGTTAAGAATCTTTCAGGCGCAGCTTGAACAGACCAGAATCGAGCTCGGCATGGGGCTTCTGCCGGTACTGCAAGAGGTTATGCCGTACATGATTGCGCTTGCGCAGAAGCTGACCGAGATCATAGGCGCGTTGTTCGGCGTCGAAAAGGCGGCCAATGCGGTGTCGAGCAGCCTTGGCGGAGCGGATTACTCCTCCATATCACAGGCAACCGAAAGTGAAAATGAGCTGGGCGATGCAATTGAGGAAACCGATAAAAAACTGAAAAAATCCCTGACAGGCTTCGACGAGATTAACAAGTTAAGCGCCGGATCCGAATCTCTTGCAGATCAGATGGGACTAACAGGGGAGGATCTGAGCTTTGATATCCCGACGCTGGGGGACGATTTGGAGACGGACAGCATCTTTGACACGAACGCGCTTGATAACGCAAGAGAGACGATCGACGGAATCTTTGAGGCGGTTGGCAATCTTTCCGGAGCGCTCATCCCGATCATCGGGATCAAAGCGATAAATGGATTTTCAAATCTGACGAAATCTCTGGGCAAGATGTCTACCCCAATGAGCAAAATTTCCAAAGGCCTAATCGGCGCTGGTGGCGTAGTCGTAGGCTTTGAATCTACCCAAACGGCGGGCAAAGAACTGGCAAAAATTCTCAGCGGAGACAGCTATTCGCTCGGAACGATGGCGTGGTCGCTGGTTACGGGAACAGCTGGATCGGTCGCTGCGGGCTTGGCGATTGGCGGCCCGCTGGGAGCGTTAGCTGGCGGACTTTCTTTTGTGGGCGGGGCGATTTATGGTGTCGTAAAAGAGTTTGAGGACATGCGCAGCGAATTCGCAAACAATGCATTTCTCCAAGATACGGGGCTGGTTCTGTCTGACTTGGCGGACGCGTTTGTGGACGCATGGGGAGAAGCGGAAACACTCGGAGCAAAGACGGAAGAATCCCGGAAAATCATCGAGGAATCAACGGAACTGATCGGAGAGTCCAGCGACAACCTCCAGCCGTATCTCAACAAGATTCTAGAAACCGGATCAGTTACCGAAGAAGAGACGGCGGCGATGGAAGAAGACCTGGATATAATGGTCGAAAATATGCAGAAGATTGTAGATACCCGCGTCGACAATATTTTTGACACATTCAACCATTTCGTTTCACTCGCACGTGAGGATTTTAACAGCGAGCTATCGGCTATGCAGACGAAATTTTTGGAGTTCCAGGCACTATTTGGGGAGGTCACGGGAAAATATCGCTCCAAAATTAGTGTTCTTCTTGACAAATCAGCAGACGAAGGTCTTAATGAAGAGGAACGGAAGGAATTGAATGATGCAATTGATAGACTTACCAATCTAAGCCTCACTGTGACACGAGAAGAAAGCTCGTTCGATGATTTTGTGGCGGACGCAAAAGAGGGGCTCAGCGTGGAATCCGTTGAAGACGCACAGAGAATATTGAATGATCTGGCCAGCAAAACGGATGCATACAGGAAAAGCATGACAGATGCATACGAAAATGCTGTCGCGGATATCAAGTCACTGGAAGCGCAGAATGCAAGTCTGCTCGCAAGCGGTGACATCACACAGAGCCAGCACGACTATTTCGCGCAGACATTTTCTGCCGCCAAAGAGGAATTCGAAGCGTCATACGATGCGTCATATCGTCGGCAGCGTCAGATGTGTATAAGAGACAGTCATACGATGCGTCATACTCGAAATTGCAGGACGACGTCAAGGCCGTTACGGACATGATCCAGGCGGCGGCACTGCGCAATCTGTCCAGTATCTCAGAAGATTTGCAGCGAGAATACAACAACATGAATTGGGCGCAGAAACGATGGTATAAAAACGACGCCGCATACAGACTAACCGGTCTGCGTGACGTTAAAGATGAAACTCTACAATCGATAGAAGACGCTATACAAAATTATCTGGATGCTGCAAAAATATCTGCTGATACATGGCTGACATCTGCAGCGGAGCAAGCCATCAAAGAGCACATAAAAATACATGTCAATTATGACAGTAATATAGTCGATACAGAGATAAAAAATATGGACGAAGTGATCAGTGAAACGCTTCAGAATATTCTTGGCGTCGCCGACTATACCTCCGGCTTCGCTACTGGGGCTCTTTCTGGCTACGCCACCGGCGGCTTCCCCGAAGACGGCCTGTTCTACGCGAATTCGCAGGAGCTCGTCGGACGATTCAGCAACGGCCGCACAGCTGTGGCCAATAACCTGCAAATCCTCGAAGGAATTAAGCAAGCCGTCCTCGAAGCGCTGC
>OJPD01000594.1_pt1 | contig 25278 bp, 25 predicted proteins | sample 1598371 | NCBI WGS metagenome assembly OJPD01 (sample SAMN03922478, study PRJEB24848) | human gut metagenome | isolation source: stool sample | host: Homo sapiens | place: Germany | collected 2010-11
ACCCCTGCGAGGCGCGGTGCCGCCGGAACATGATCGACGACGCCATCAACATCCGGGGTCTGAAGCGTTACGCCGTGGACCACGCCGGGGACGTGCCCCAGCCGGCCTGCGCGCCGCCCACCGGCAAGAAGGTGGCCATCATCGGCGGCGGCCCCAGCGGCCTGAGCTGCGCCTACTATCTGGCGCTGATGGGCCACAAGGTCACGGTGTTCGAGGAGCGGGAGAAGCTGGGCGGCATGCTGCGCTACGGCATCCCCAGCTACCGGTTCCCCCGGCACCTGCTGGACGCGGAGATCGCCTCCATCCTGTCGCTGGGCATCGAGGCCCACACCGGCGTCACCGTGGGCACCGACATGTGGGTGGAGGAGCTGCAGAAGGAATACGACTGCCTGTACATCGCCATCGGCGCCCACCAGGACAAGAAGGTGGGCATCCCCGGTGAGGACAGCAAGAACGTGATGTCCGCCGTGGAGATGCTGCGCTCCATCGGCGACGACGTGATGCCCGACTTCACCGGCAAGCAGGTGGTGGTCATCGGCGGCGGCAACGTGGCCATGGACGTGACCCGCAGCTCCATCCGGCTGGGCGCGGACAAGGTGACGTGCGTGTACCGCCGCCGCATCGAGGATATGACGGCGCTGCCCGACGAGGTCACCGGCGCGCTGGCCGAGGGCGCGGAGATCGAGGCGCTGATGGCGCCCGTCCGCATCGAGGCCGATGAAAACGGCTGCGCCGCCGCCCTGTGGGTGCAGCCCCAGATCATCGGCGAGGCCGACAAGTCCGGGCGGCCCCGGCCCAACAAGGCCGACCTGCCGGAGAAGCGCATCCCGGCGGACATCATCGTGGTGGCCATCGGACAGGGCATTGAGATCCAGGGCTTCGAGCAGGCCGGCGTGCCCATCAAGCGGGGCGTGTTCGTGGCGGGCCTGTCCGGACAGGTGGGCGACATGGACAACCTGTTCGCCGGCGGCGACTGCGTCACCGGCCCTGCCACGGCGATCCGCGCCATTGCCGCCGGTAAGGTGGCGGCGGCCAACATCGACGTGCATCTGGGCTTCCAGCATGAGATCGAGGTGGATGTGGACATTCCTTCCCCGCGGCTGAACAACCGCGGCCCCCACGGGCGCATCAACACCACCGAGCGGGAGGCCTGCGAGCGCCGGCGCGACTTTGAGGACATTGAATGCGGCCTGACGGAGGAGGGCGCCTGCACCGAGGCGTCCCGCTGCCTGCGCTGCGACCACTTCGGCTACGGTATTTTCAGAGGAGGGAGGAACGTCAAATGGTAACGCTGAGCATCGACGGGCGCACCGTCACAGTGCCGGAGGGCACCACCATTCTGGAGGCGGCCCGCTCCATACATATCGACATCCCCACTCTGTGCTATCTGAAGGACATTAATGAGATCGGCGCGTGCCGCCTCTGCATGGTGGAGGTGGAGGGACAGCCCCGGCTGGTCCCCGCCTGCGACAACGTGGTGGACGAGGGCATGGCCGTTCACACCAACTCCCCCCGTGTGCGGGAGGCGCGGCGCGTGAACCTGCGGCTGCTGCTGAGCCAGCACGACACCAAGTGTACCAAGTGCACCCGCAGCGGCAACTGCAAGCTCCAGCAGCTGACCAACGACTACAACCTGCTGGGCGAGCACTATATCGACGACCTGCGCAATATCCCCGACGACTTCTCCAACCCCGTGGTGCGCATCGAGAACCGGTGTGTCAAGTGCATGCGCTGCATCCAGATCTGCGACAAGGTGCAGACCATGGGTATCTGGGATCTGATGGGCACCGGCTCCCACACCACCGTGGGCGTGGCCCGCACCCGCACCCTGGGCGAGAGCGACTGCACGTTCTGCGGTCAGTGCGTCACCCACTGTCCCGTGGGCGGTCTGCAGGAGCACGACGACACCGGCAAGGTGTTCGACGCGCTGGCGGACCCGGAGCGCATCACCGTGGTGCAGATGGCGCCCGCCGTCCGGGCGGCCTGGGCGGAGTACTTCCACCTGGATCCAAAGTACGCCACGGCGGAGCGAATGGTGACGGCCCTGAAAACCATGGGCTTCGACTATGTGTTCGACACCAACTTCGCCGCCGACCTGACCATCATGGAGGAGGGCAGCGAGTTCCTGGAGCGCTTTACCCACCGGAACAAGTACCATTGGCCCATGTTCACCAGCTGCTGTCCCGGCTGGGTGCGGTTCGTCAAGAGCCAGTTCCCCGCCTATATCGGCAATCTGTCCACCGCCAAGAGCCCCCAGCAGATGTTCGGCGCCGTGGTGAAAAGCTACTTCGCCGACCAGCTGAACGTGGACCCCAAGAAGCTGTTCGTGGTATCCATCATGCCCTGCACCGCCAAGAAGGCGGAGGCGGCGCTGCCCACCATGAAGGACGCCGAGGGCGACCGGGACGTGGACGTGGTGCTGACCACCCGCGAGATCGTCCGGATGTTCCGGGGCGAGCAGATCAACCCCGCCGTTCTGCCGGAGACGCCCTTCGACAGCCCGCTGGGCACCGGCACCGGCGCAGCCGTGGTGTTCGGCGCCACCGGCGGCGTCATGGACGCGGCGCTGCGCAGCGCCTACTACATGGTGACGGGCAAGAATCCCGATCCCGATGCCTTCCACGCCGTCCGCGGTCTGGACAGCTGGAAGGAGGCGGTGTTTACCATCCCCGGCGCTGGCGATGTGCGGGTGGCGGTGGTCAGCAGTCTGGGCGCCACCCGGAAGCTGATGAACGCCATCGACGCCGGTGAGGTGAACTACGACTTTGTGGAGGTCATGGCATGCCCCGGCGGCTGCGCCGGCGGCGGCGGTCAGCCCATCCACGACGGCGTGGAGATGGCGGCGCGGCGCGGCGGCGTGCTGTGGCGCATCGACCGGAACGCGAAGCTCCGGTTCTCCCACGAGAACGCCGACGTGCAGGCGCTGTACAAGGACTACCTGCGCCAGCCTCTGGGTCACAAGGCCCACACGCTGCTGCACACCGACCACTTCGGCTGGAAGATGCCCAGCGGACACTGATATAAAAAAAGACATCCCGCGCACAGCGCGGGATGTCTTTTTTTATGGAGGTCAGCGCTTCAGCGCCTTGCGGATCACCGGGGCGATGGTGACGGCGATGACGCCGCCGATGGCCGCCGTCACCAGCTGGGGCCAGGAGAAGGACGCGGACATGGTGGCCGCTGCCGCCTCCGGCAGGTTCAGCGAGGGGATGGCCACCTTGGTCACCAGCAGGAACAGCACCACAAACTTGCAAACTGCCGCCGCGGCCACCGCCAGATAGCTCCGCAGGCCCAGGGGCTTGCCGCCGGCGATGAAGTGGAGCAGCAGCACCAGCACCAGATTACCCACGGCGATAAAGGGCACGATCACCAGCTTGGCGGGGCCTACGCCCACCAGAAAGGCGCAGAACGGGCTGGCAATGGCCACCACCGCGCCGCACCAGACGCCGCCCACCAGCGTGGACACGCCCAGCACCAGGTTGACGCAGGAGCCGGTGACAAACTGGCCCAGGGGCTTGGTGACCCACTGCAGCGCCACCAGCAGGGCGATCATCACCGCCGTTTCGGCGATCCAGAACGTTTTATTTTTCATTGAAAGCACTTCCTTTTTGTTTTTCTCTATGATATCATGTCCCCCAGAGAATCACGTTGCCACAGCAACGAAAAAGGAGGCGCGGCATGGACATTGATACGGCGCTGCTGCGGCAGACGGCTCTGTTTCAGGGCATGGAGGATGGCGAGATCCGGCGGCTGCTGGCGTGTCTGCACTGTCCGGTGCGGCGGTACGGCCGGGGCGAATTTCTGTGGCACGCGGGGGACGCGGTGCCCATGGCGGGCATCGTGCTGGCCGGGTGCGTGGACGCGGTGCAGTACGGCGAGGACGGCGGGGCGGTGCTGACGGCCCGGCAGGAAAAGGGCGGCGTGTTCGGCGACCTGCTGATGGCGGCGGGACAGGCCAGCCCCCTGTCGCTGGCGGCCTCCGCCGAGGGGGCGGAGGTGCTGTTTCTTCCACTGGAGGGCATTCTGTCCGACTGTGGGCGGGGCTGCGCGTGCCATGTCGCGCTGCGGCGGAACCTGCTGGCGGAGACAGCCAGCAAGTTCTGGCAGCTGCGGCAGCGGGTGGCCTATCTGACGGAGCCGCAGCTGCGGCGGCGCATCCTGCTGTTCCTCCGGGACCGGCGGGAGGAGGCGGGCAGCGACTATTTCCGCCTGCCCTACTCCCGGCAGGAGATGGCGGAGGTGCTGGGCGTCAACCGCAGCGCCCTGTCACGGGAGCTGGGGCGGATGCAGCGGGAGGGACTGCTGGAGTTCTACCGCAGCAGTTTCCGGCTCCGGGAGCCGGGCGGACGATGACAGGAAAAAACAACGCTCCGCGCGGCTGCGCGGAGCGTTGTTTTTGCTTACTGGAAAAGGCCAACGCCCAGAATGACGGCGCCCAGCACCACCAGCACCACGCCGGTGGCGCGGTTCAGCGTTCTGGGGGAGGCGCGGTTGGCGAACACGGCGGCGATACGCGCCCAGACCAGCGTGAACACCACGCACAGGCTCCAGACCACCCAGTCCGGCGTGCCGCCGATGACGAAGTGGGATACCGCGCCGGTGAGGGCGGTGAACGTCATGATAAACACGCTGGTGCCCACCGCCGTTTTCAGCTCGTAGCCCAGCACGCTGGTGAGGATCAGCAGCATCATCATGCCGCCGCCGGCACCGATAAAGCCGCAGATAAAGCCGATGAGCGTGCCGCAGGCCAGCGACTGGAACACCCGCTTTTTCGGCGATACGCCCAGCATGGCCTCTCTGGTGGTCATCACCGGGCGGACGATGAACTTGATGCCCAGCAGGAACGTCATGAACACCGAGAAATTGCCCATGGTGCGGGAGGGCACCAGACTGGCGATATAGCTGCCCACCACGGTGAATGCCAGCACGCTGGCCATCATGATGAGGCCGTTTTTCACGTCCAGATTCTTATTTTTATGGTAGGTATAGGCCGAGACGGCGCTGGCCAGCACGTCCGAGGAAAGGGCGATGCCCACCGCCATGTAGGGGTCCATATCCAGAAACGTGATGAGCATGGGGCTGATGACCGCCGCGGCGCTCATGCCGGCAAAGCCGGTGCCCAGTCCCGCGCCCATACCGGCGAAAAATGTCACCAGAAGTGTGATCAGAAATTGCTGCATAGCGTGTTTTCCTCCATCCGTTCCGCCGCACCGTACAGCGGATGCTCTACCCTACCACAGCGGGCGCGGACTGTCAAGTGCGGGCGAAAAAAGTCCCTCCGCGCGGTCTGCGCGGAGGGACTTCGGAACGGGATCGCTTACACCTCGCTGGCCTTGACGCGGTCGAACTCGCTGTCCATGTCGGCGTTGGGCTTCTGGGTCAGCAGGGACACCACCACGATGACCAGGGCGCTGAACAGGAAGGCGGGCAGCAGCTCATACAGGCCGAACACGCCGCCCAGCGGCTTCAGCACGCCGCGCCAGAAGAACACCATGGCGCCGCCGGCCACCATACCGGCGATGGCACCGGCCCGGGTAGTGCGCTTCCAGAACAGGGAGAACAGCATCAGGGGGCCGAAGGCCGCGCCGAAGCCCGCCCACGCAAAGGCGGTGATGCCGAAGATGGTGGAGTTGGAGTTCCACGCGATGGCCATGGCCACCAGCGTAATGAGCATCAGGGTGATGCGGGAGCACCACATGACCTGCTTCTCCGTGGCGTCCTTCTTCACGATGCCGCGGTAGATGTTCTGGCTGACGGCGCTGGCGGTGATGAGCAGATAGGAGTCGGAGGACGAGATAGCCGCCGCCAGCACGCCGGCGCAGGCAAAGCCCGCCAGCACGGGAGGCAGGAACATAATGGCCGCGTCCACGAAGATGTTCTCGGCATCGCCGTTGGACAGGTAGTCCAGCCCCACGATGCTGCGGCCCACGATGCCGATGAACACGGCGGCCGCCATGGAGATGACCACCCATACGATGGCCACGCGGCGGGAGAGCTTCAGCTCCTTTTCAGAGCGGATGCCCATGAACCGCAGCAGCACCTGAGGCATGCCGAAGTAGCCGAGGCCCCAGGCAAGGCAGGAGACAATGGACAGCACGCCGTAGGGTCTGGCGGCGCCGAACACGTCCACCTCCGTGGTGGAGGGGGTGGCGGACTGGACCAGAGAGAAGAAGCCGTCGATTCCCTCGGCATTCTGGATAGCCGCGGACATGCCGCCGGCAGCGCCCACGGACATGATGAGGATCAGCACCAGCACCGTGACCATCACCACAGCCTGCATGAAGTCGGAGGCGCTCTCCGCCAGGAAGCCGCCCAGGAACGTGTAGATCAGCACGAAAGCCGCCGCCACGATCATCATGCTCTGGTAGGACAGGCCGAACAGGTTGGCGAACAGCTTGCCGCAGGTGCTGAGGCACTGGGCCGCGTAGACGGAGAAGAAGATGATAATAATGAGGGAGGACAGCACCATCAGGGTCTTGTGCCTGCCCTCGTGATACCGCTTGGAGAAGAAGTCCGGCACGGTGAAAGCGTCCACGGCAATGCTGTACCGCCGCAGACGGCGGGAGGTGATGAGAAAGTTCAGATAGGTGCCCAGCGCCAGGCCGATGCACGTCCAGCCCGCGTCGGCAAGGCCCGTCCAGTAGGCCAGGCCCGGCAGGCCCATCAGCAGGTAGCCGGACATGTCCGACGCCTCGGCGCTGAAGGCCGTGACCCAGGGGCCAAGGCTGCGGCCGCCCAGAAAATACGCCTCCGCGTCCTTATTGGCGCGGCGGGCAAACACGATGCCGATGACAATCACCGCCAGCATGTACAGTGCCATAGCCAGCAGATGCTGCAGATTCGCTCCATCCATGGGAATTTCCTCCTTGACAAGCGACACATGAAGATTTATAATGTGTCTCATAAAGATTTTGAATGTATGGGCGTATCATAGCACCATGCAGACAAAAAAGCAAGGGGTAAATTCACAAAATGGACACAAAAAAGTATGCTGTTGTCGAAAAAGTGGTGGAAAAGGCATCGCTGACCAAGGCGGCGGAGGAGCTGGGCCTCACCCAGTCCGGCGTGAGCCACATCGTGGCCGCCGTGGAGGCGGAGCTGGGGCTGCCGCTTCTCAAGCGCACCCGCACCGGGGCGCGGCTGACGCCGGAGGGCGAGCGCATCATGCCCCACATCCGGGCCATCGTGGCGGAGGAGCGTCTGCTGCGCCAGACGGCGGAGGAGCTGCACACGCTGGTGGCGGGCCGGGTGCGGGTGGGCACATTCACCAGCGTGGCCACCCACTGGCTGCCGGCCATGATGATGCGGTTCCAGCAGGAGCACCCGCAGGTGGAGTTCGAGCTGTTCAACGGCGACTATCACGACGTGGACCGGTGGCTGGCGGACGGCAGCGTGGATCTGGCCTTCGTGGCGCTGCCGGCGGAGGGAGACAGCCGGTGCGTGCCGCTGTACCGGGACGAGCTGGTGGCGGTGCTGCCCAGGGGGCACCGTCTGTGCGCCCTGCCGGTGTGCCCGGCGGCGGAGATCGCCAAGGAGCCTATCATCTCCCTGCTGGAGACATCCAACCACGACGTAAGGCGGGCGCTGGACGCCGTGGGCGCCAAGCCGGACATCCGGTTCCGCACCAAGGACGACTACGCCGTTATCGCCATGGTGCGGCAGGGGCTGGGCGTCAGCATCATGCCGTCCCTGCTGCTGCGGGGCAACAACGAGGGCGTGGAGCTGCGGCCGCTGGATCCGCCGGCCTACCGCACCATCGCGCTGGCCGCCGGCAATGTGGAGGCCGGCCCCGCCGCAAGGCGGTTCGCGGAGTTCGCGAAAGCCTGGGTGCAGGAGAACGCATAATGAAAAGAGGAGACGCGGTGCGTCTCCTCTTTTATTCTGTCGTGCGCCGGGCGGCGGCCAGCAGGGTATCCCGGTCGTTGGGCAGCGCGCCGTCCAGCACCTGCGCCAGCAGGGCGTCCAGCGCACGGCCTACGGCGGGGCCGCGGAGCCCCAGCGCCAGCATGTCCCGGCCGTCCACCGCCAGGTCGCGCAGGGAGAAGCAGGCACGCCTGGCCAGCAGGGCGTTGAGGATGTCCTCCGCGCGGTCGATCTCCGTCAGGCGGCCCCGGTAGTCCGGGTGCTGGGCCAGATTGTCCGCCCGCTTTACCGCCAGCAGGCGGCGGAACGTGTCCTCCCCCAGCTGGTGGACGGCCCGGGCGATGGCCTTCTCCGTCCGGGGGATATCCCGGTCGTGCCACTGCACCAGCGTCACCACCTCGCGGGCGGTGCGCTTGTCCATCCGCAGGCGGCGGCACACCTCCTCCGCCAGCGCCGCCGACACTTTGGGGTGGCCGTAGAAATGGCCCACGCCCTGCCCGTCCACGGTGAAGCAGGCGGGCTTGCCCACGTCGTGGAGCAGCATGGCCCAGCGCAGCGCCGGCTCCGGCGCAATGGCGGCCACGGAGCGGGCCGTGTGTTCCCACACGTCGTAGAGGTGGTGGCGGTTCCGCTGGTCGAAGCCCACACAGGGCAGCACCTCCGGCAGGAACACGCCCAGCACATCAGGGTACGCCAGCAGTACCGGCAGCACATGGGTGCCGCACAGCAGGCGGTCCATCTCCGACAGCAGGCGCTCCGCGGCGATGTCCCGCAGCAGCGGGGCACAGCGGTGCAGCGCGGCGGCGGTGCGGGCCTCCACGGTGAAGCCCAGCACCGACGCGAACCGCAGCGTCCGCATGATGCGCAGGGCGTCCTCGTCAAAGCGCCGGTCCGGGTCGCCCACACAGCGCAGGATGCCCCGGCGCAGGTCGTCCTGTCCGCCGTGCAGGTCGATGAGGGTGCCCCGGACATCCATGGCCATGGCGTTCACCGTCAGGTCGCGGCGGCACAGATCCTCCGGCAGCGAGTCGGAGAAATACACGGCGTCGGGGCGGCGGTGGTCGGAATAGGGGCCGTCGGCACGGAAGGTGGTGACCTCCACGGACAGGCCGTCCTGCCGGACGGTGACGGTGCCGTGGCGCGCTCCCGTGGGGACGCTGTGACCGGCAAACAGGGCGGCGGTCTGCTCCGGACGGGCGGCGGTGGCAACGTCCCAGTCCTCCGGCACCCGGCCCAGCAGCGTATCCCGGACGCAGCCGCCCACGGCGCAGGCCGCGAAGCCCGCCTGCTCCAGCCGGGAGAGAATGGCCCTCACCTGCGCGGGGAACATATGCACCGCCTCCTTTCGTCCCGTACCGCCAAAAAACCGGCGAAAAAGCCGGTTGCACTTCGTGTTTGGGTGTACTATAATGAATCGTTAAGATATTGCATCCATATTAGCACACTTTTCAGAATTGTCAATTTACGCACAGCTTATTCCGGCGCTCCGCGCCGTTTGGAGGTCTTTTTTATGATGCATCCCGCTGCGGATATCCGCACATTGTTACAGCCGGGCAGGCGCGTCCATCTGGCCGGCATCGGCGGCGTGTCCATGTGCGCGCTGGCCGAGGTACTGCAGGGCATGGGGCTTGTGGTGCAGGGCTCCGACATGACGGACAGCGACACCGTGCGCCATCTGCGCGCCGCGGGCATTGAGGTGGCCATCGGCCACTCCGCCGAAAACCTGAAAAACTGCGACGCGGTGATCCGCACCGCCGCCATCCACGACAGCAACCCGGAGATCGCCGGGGCCATCGCCCGGGGCATCCCCGTATATGAGCGGGCACAGGCCTGGGGCGGCATCATGCGGGGCTACCGCAACGCCCTGTGCGTGTCCGGCACCCACGGCAAGACCACCACCACGTCCATGGCCACTCACATCTTCATGGCCGCGCAGAAGGACCCCACCGTCATGATCGGCGGCACCCTGCCGCTGCTGCATTCCGGCTACCGGGTGGGACAGGGCGACACCATCATTCTGGAGAGCTGCGAGTACTGCAACTCCTTCCTGAACTTCTTCCCCACGGTGGCGGTGATCCTCAACGTACACGCCGACCATCTGGACTTCTTCAAGGATCTGGCGGACATCGAGCACTCGTTCCACCAGTTTGCGGAGCTGGTGCCCGCCGGCACCGGCCGGGTGGTGGCCAATCTGGACGACGAGGGCGCCCGGGCCGCCGTGGCGGGGCTGGACCGTCCCGTGTTCACTTACAGTGTCAGGGATCACAGCGCCGACTGCTATGCCGACAACGTGGCGTTCTTCGACGGGTACGGCGCGTTCGACATCGTCATCCGCGGGCAGCGCTACGCCCACGCGGCCCTGCACGTTCCGGGGGCGCACAATGTGTCCAACGCGCTGGCCGCCGCGGCTGCCGCGTACCTGCTGGGGGTGGACGGCAGCGCCGTGGAGGAGGGGCTTTCCACCTTCACCGGCGCGGGACGGCGGTTCGAGCACAAGGGCACCTACCACGGGGCGGAGGTGTACGACGACTACGCACACCATCCCGACGAGGTGGAGGCGCTGCTCAACGCGGTGCAGCCCCTGCCCCACAAGCGGCTGATCTGTGCGTTCCAGCCCCATACCTACACCCGCACCGCCGCGCTGTTCGACGATTTCGTCCGGGTGCTGCGCAGGCCTGACAAGGTGGTGCTGGCAGAGATCTACGCCGCCCGGGAGAAAAACGAGCTGGGCATCTCCTCCCGGGATCTGGCGGCCCGGATCCCGGGCGCCGTGTACTGCTCCACGCTGGAGCAGGTGGCGGAGGAGCTGGCAAAGCTGGCACAGCCGGGGGATATGCTCCTGACCGTGGGCGCCGGCGACATCTACCGTGCCGGCGAGCTGCTGCTGAAACGGGGTGACGCGGAATGACCCTCTCCCCCGTGTATCACAGCACCCGCCCGGAGGGCGAGCTGCCGGCGCAGGAGGCCGCGGCCTTCGACCTGCTGGAGCAGCTGGGCATCGAATACGACCGGGTGAGCCACGGCGCCGCCTTCAACATGGAGCTGTGCGCCGAGGTGGGCCGGGTGCTGGACGTGACGGTGTGCAAGAACCTGTTTCTGTGCAACCGGCAGAAAACCAGCTTCTACCTGCTGTGCATGATGCCGGACAAGCCGTTCCACACCAAGGATCTCAGCGCGCAGATCAACTCCTCCCGGCTGAGCTTCGCGCCGGAGGAGCTGCTGTGGGAGCTGCTGCACTGCACCCCCGGCTCCGCCACCCTGCTGGGCCTTGCCAACGACACCGGGCACCGGGTGCAGCTGCTCATCGACCGGGAGGTATATGACGCGCCGTATTTCTCCTGCCATCCCTGCATCTGCACCAGCACGCTGAAGCTGAAAACCGCCGACGTGCTGGACAGGCTGCTGCCCCACACCGGGCATACGCCCATCATCGTAGATCTGTGAGCCGCAGTGCCCGCCGGAACGGCGGGCACTGTTTTTCGCATTTTACACAAAAAGCTCTTGCGCTCGGGAACGTTTTCGGGTATACTTACCGTATTCCCACCGGTACGGCGCACTCCACTTCTTGCGCCGCACCGGCAAATGAAAAGGAGGAATGAGCCGCTGTGGCTGGCGGTGCGGCAGTGTGGAGACCTGCCGTAAGGCGCGAGGGACATTTCCGCCCCGCGTGAAGCTGTCGTCTGCGGAGGCAGGGCAGCTACAGTCAAGAGCGTATGGCAAAGGTGGTTTTGAAGGATCTGAAGAAGGTCTACCCCAACACCGAAAAGAAGAAAAAGGTCAAGAAGGGCGAGGAGCCGGCGGAGAAGAAAAGCAATCTTCAGATCACCGACGAGGGCGTCGTGGCTGTCCAGCAGTTCAATCTGGAGATCGCGGACAAGGAGTTCATCGTGCTGGTGGGCCCCTCCGGCTGCGGTAAGTCCACCACCCTGCGGATGATTGCCGGTCTGGAGGACATCACCTCCGGCGAGTTGTGGATCGGCGACAAGCTGATGAACGATGTGGAGCCCAAGGACCGCGACATCGCCATGGTGTTCCAGAACTACGCCCTGTACCCCCACATGACCGTGTATGAGAACATGGCCTTCTCCCTGAAGCTGAAGAAGGTCCCCAAGGACGAGATCGACAAGAAGGTGCGGGAGGCCGCGGAGATCCTGGACATCACCCAGTATCTGGACCGCAAGCCCAAGGCCCTGTCCGGCGGCCAGCGCCAGCGTGTGGCCATCGGCCGCGCCATCGTCCGCGACCCCGCCGTGTTCCTGATGGATGAGCCCCTGTCCAATCTGGACGCCAAGCTCCGCAACCAGATGCGCGCGGAGATCATCAAGCTGCGCCAGCGCATCGACACCACGTTCATCTATGTGACCCACGACCAGACCGAGGCCATGACGCTGGGCGACCGCATCGTCATCATGAAGGATGGCTTCATCCAGCAGATCGGCACGCCGCAGGAGGTATTCGACCATCCCGCCAACCTGTTCGTGGCCGGCTTCATCGGCACACCGCAGATGAACCTGTTCGACGCCCGGCTGGTGAAGCAGAACGGTAAGTACGCCGTGGCCATCGACGGCATCACCGTGGAGCTGGCGGAGGACAAGCAGGCGCGTCTCAGCGCCAAGGATGTGCCGGAGCAGGATATCGTGCTGGGCGTCCGTCCCGACCATATCATGCTGTGCGCCGACGGCGTCAAGGGCACGGTGGATGTCAGCGAGCTGATGGGCTCGTCCGTGCATCTGCACATCTCCAGCAACGGTCACGACGTGGTTGTCATCGTGCCCACCAACGGCAATGCCGCCCACTTCCCCATGGGCAGCGAGGTCAACATGATCTTCGGCGGCAATGTGGCCCATGTGTTCAGCAAGGAGACGGAAAAGAATCTGGAGTGGTAGCGCTCCGGCAAGCGAAGCAAAAAGGAGTCCCCGCGCCTGCGGCGCGGGGACTCCTTTTCGTTTTATCGGTTTTTCTCGTACAGCACGGCCAGGCCGTACAGCAGCAGATCCTCGTTGAGCAGGATCTCGTGGGTGCAGATGGGAACGATGCAGCGGGCCAGCCCGCCGGTGGCCACCACAGTGGCCTTCTGTCCCAGCTCCGCCTCCATGCGGTCGATCATGCCGTCCAGCAGCAGGGCGGTGCCCAGGATGCTGCCGCTTTTCATGCAGTCCACCGTGTTGGTGCCGATGGCTCTGGGGGGCGCGTCCAGCGAAATGCTGGGCAGCAGCGACGTGTGGGAGGCCAGCGCGGACAGGGACAGCTGGACGCCGGGAATGATGGCGCCGCCCCGGAATGCGCCCTCCGCGTCCACCACTGTGACGGTGGTGGCGGTGCCCATGTCGATGAGGATCAGCGGCGGCTGGTAGATGTCCAGCGCGCCCACGGCAGCCACCAGCAGGTCGCTGCCCAGCGTGGCCGGATCGTCGATGCGCACCGCCAGATCGGAGCGGATGTCCGGCCCCACCACCATGGCCTCGATGCCGGAGAGCATCCTCACCGCCTCCGACAGGGAGCGTGTCACCTGCGGCACGACGGAGGAGATGATGGCGCCGTCAAAGGCGTCAGGCGCGATATGGGCAAACTCCAGCAGGCGGCTGATGGTCACAGCGTACTCCGCACCGGTGGTGAGCCGGTTGGTGGCCATGCGGCAGAGATACCGGATGTCCCGGCCCTCCATGCAGCCCATGACGATGTGGGTGTTCCCGATGTCCAGCGCAAGGATCATGTCGCTCTCCCCCTTACTTCCCGTTCTGCACGGCGGTCTTGCGGGCGGCCAGCTTGCCGCGGCTGAACACCACGGCCTTGGCGATGACGGCACCGGTGAAGAAGCAGACGATGGCCTCGATCAGGCCGTTGACGCCCACAAAGGCGATGACGAACAGGAACGGGTTGGCGCTGCCGAAGGCCTGCACGAAGTTCTGGATAAACTCCGTATGGTAGAAGCACAGGCACAGGGTGGTCATGAAGAACGCCGTGTTGCACAGCGCGCCGCACAGGCCGGCGGCACCGAAGGACCACAGGCGGCTCTTGTCCACCTTGCTGAGGGCCTTGAACACCAGGCCGCAGATCCAGCCCGCCAGAATGCGGGTGGGCACGCAGACAAAGAAGGTGCTCAGCGGGTTGATGCCCAGCAGCACCGCGCCGAAGGAGCTTTTGCCGAAGCACTCCCAGAAGCTGATGAGGCCGAATACGCCGCCCAGCAGCGCGCCGGCGCCGGGACCCATGACGATGGCGCCCACGATGACCGGTACCAGCATGATGGTGATCTCCAGGCCGGCGGTCTTGATCATGCCGAGGCCCGTCAGCTCCAGCAGCAGCATGATGGCGATAAGCACCGACAGCTGCACCATGTCCTGTACGGACAGTTTCGTGCGATTGGTTTCTTGATTCATATGTTACCTCCTGCTGCCGCCTCCGTCCAGCAGAGTGCGGCGCGTGGTATTATGATACTATATTTTTTCGCATTTGCAAGTGCAAAATAGTAACAATTTCCCGCGCAGAAACGGCGCCATTTCTTGACAGGACGGGCATGGCGCGGTATGATGAAAAATACCATCGGATGAAAAGGGGGAAATTCTTATGGCGATCCTGTTGACCGGCGGCGCCGGTTTTATCGGCTCACACACGGCGGTGGCCTGTCTGGAGGCGGGCTATGACGTGGTGATCGCGGACAACTATTACAACAGCAGCCCGGAGGTGCCGCACCGGGTGGAGCAGATCACCGGCAGGCATGCGGCGGTGTGCGAGACGGATGTGGCGGACAAGGCGGCGCTGCGCCGGGTGTTCCAGACACATCCCATCGACGCCGTGATCCACTTCGCGGGCTACAAGGCGGTGGGCGAATCGGTGGCCAAGCCGGTGATGTACTACCGCAACAATCTGGACACCACACTGACGCTGCTGGAGGTCATGGCGGAGTACGGCTGCCGCCGCATCGTGTTCAGCTCCTCCGCCACGGTGTACGGCGGGAACAACCCCGTGCCGCTGACGGAGGACATGCCGGTGGGCGGCTGCACCAACCCCTACGGCTGGACGAAGTATTTCATTGAGGAGATCCTGCGCTCGGCCTCGGCGGCGGACGAGACGCTGTCCGTGGTGCTGCTGCGGTACTTCAACCCCATCGGTGCCCACGAGAGCGCCCTTATCGGCGAACGGCCCAACGGCGTGCCCAACAACCTGATGCCCTACATCACCCAGGTGGCGGCGGGCATCCGGGAGAAGCTCAGCGTCTTTGGCGACGACTATCCCACGGTGGACGGCACCGGCGTCCGGGACTACATCCATGTGATGGATCTGGCCCGGGGCCATGTGGCGGCGCTGGGCTATGCCGAGGCTCACACCGGCACGGAGGTGTTCAATCTGGGCACCGGGCGGGGCACCAGCGTGCTGGAGCTGGTACACGCCTTCGAGCGCGCCAACGGCGTGACCATTCCCTATGTGGTCACACCCCGGCGGCCCGGCGATGTGGCGGCGTGCTATGCCGGTACGGAGAAGGCCGCCCGGATGCTGCACTGGCGGGCGGAAAAGTCCGTGGAGGACATGTGCCGCGATGCGTGGCGCTGGCAGCAGCATATTTCGGAATGACCGCACAGATAAAGGACGTGCCGCCCGGTGGGCGGCACGTCCTTTATTATATATAGGGTCAGCGCAGGGACTCCAGCGCGTCCAGATCGCAGGTGCGCAGCGCCGGGATGGCCCGGGACAGCTTCTCCTCGTCCCAGTCCCACCAACGCAGCGCCTCCAGCCGGGCAATGGTGTCCCCGTCGTACCGGCGGCGGATGGGCTTTGCCGGGACGCCGCCCACGATGGTGTAGGGCGGCACGTCCTTCGTCACCACGGCCCGGGAGCCGATGATGGCGCCGTCGCCGATGGTCACGCCCGCCAGAATGACGGCCTCGTAGCCGATCCAGACATCATTGCCCACGGTGATATCGCCGTGGTTATCCCACGCCTGGGCGATGGCGTCCACGTCGGTGGGCAGGCCCCACTCCTCGAAAAGGATGGGGAACGGATAGGTGGACAGGCTGCCCAGCGTGTGGTTGGCGGCGTTGAAGATGAATTTCGCGCCGCAGGCGATGGAGCAGAATCTGCCGATGGTCAGCCGGTCATGGTTGCACTCCGGGTAGTGGTACAGCACGTTATTGCGCTGGAAATCCCGGGGGTCCTTTTCAAAATCGTCGTAGATGGTGTAGTCGCCCACCTGAATGGACGAGTCGGTGACCACGTTCTGCAGATAGACGGTGCTGTGCCCCTGACTGCGGGGGTAAATTTTCCAGTTCGGGATCATAAAGCATTCCTCCTGTTGTCCGCGGCTGTCAGAGCAGGGCCTCCCAGCGCACCTGCCCCCAGCCGGCGGTATCGAAATTGTTCCGCACGGCAGCGCACATGATCTGCAGCTTCTGCCGGATGACGGGGGACTCGATCAGCAGCTGCGCCGCGTCCTCGTGCACCATGAAATACTCCATGATGCGTGCCCGGTCCTCCCGGGCGTCCACGCAGGCGTAGCCGTCCACGAAGCAGACATCCTCCGGGTCGCAGCTGTACAGCGTCCACTGGCGGAGGTCATTGCTGAGGGCGGCGTCCCCGCAGTAGGTGAAGCCCGGCGGGTTCAGGGCGTCCCAGCTGTCCGGGTCGATGGCGGCGTAGTCATGGGAGAGGATGCGGTTCTCCGTGGCGTGCCACAGCTCGTGGCAGATCAGACTGTCCAGACTGTCGGACATGCGGATGTCCAGAGCGATGTTCTGCCAGTCGGCGCTCTCGTAGGTGACGCCCACCACGCCGTAGTCGCTGGCGATGGCGCTCACCAGCAGGAAGCGCACGCCGCCCTCGCCCATACCGTTGCGGAACTGGGCCGTGAAACCGTCGGGGTACAGGGACAGCGTCCGGGCCAGCGCGTCCAGCGCCGTGTTGACGGCGGCCAGCTCCTCATCGGCGGTCATGGTGTCCGTCAGGGTGATGTCGCGGTCGCAGAGGGCGGCGGCATCCCGGCACTGGTCGGACAGCAGAACGCGGATGCCGTAGCGGCTCTCCAGCGTGTCGGCGTACTGCCGGGTCTCCTGCAGGCTCTCCGCCACCGGCGCGCTGTCGGAGGTGTTCCAGTAAGCCTGGGCCAGCGCCTCGTCCACCGTCAGGGGCGCGTCCGCCGCCGCGGCGCCGGGCACCTCCGCAAAGGGCAGCCGGGCCGGGTCCATGACGTACAGCTGGAAGGCGCTGTCCCGGTAGACGCCGCCCAGCAGCACCGCCGCGTCCGGCAGCCAGCAGACGCTGAACATCTGACCGTCCACGCCGCAGTCCGGCAGGGCGCAGACGCGGAGCTGCTCACCCAGCGCATACAGCGCGGAGCCGTCCGACACACCCATCAGATAGGGCGCGCCGCTGACGGCGTACAGGTCGCCGCCGATGTCCTGAAACAACCCGGCGTCGGCGAAGAAGAACTGACTGTCACTGCCGTACAGCGCGCTGTAACCCATGCGGTCAGCGTCAAAGGACAGCAGGCACAGGCCGTCGCCGCCGGTGAAGGCCGCCTGATACCGCTCCTGCCGCAGCATGGATATCTGCCCCGTGGCCGGGTCCAGGACGGCGGTGCCGCACTCGCTGCCGTAGGGCGACAGGAAGAACTGCACCACCATGCGGCTGCCGGCGGCATCAAAGGCCATGATGTCCAGCAGACGCAGCTCCAGCGTCAGCGGGACGCGGCGCACCGTGCCGCCGGACACATCCTGCGCACAGAGTACATGGTCGCTGATATAGTAATAGGTGTCCCCCTCATAGGAGAAAAAGCCCTCCATGCTGTCGGCCTGCATGGTCCCCAGCTCCGTCAGCGAGGGGGAGAAAAATCTCCACATGCCGTTCTCCCGGTCGCACAGGGCCAGCCGGTGGTCGGCAAACGCCTGCTCCTTCAGGGCCCACACGCCGTCCAGCGTGATCTCGTTTTTCACCGTGTCAGACGCCGTGTCCACCACCTGCACGGTGGTGACATTGGTCTCGTAGAACGCCCAGCACACCGCGGCCGCCGCGCCGCCGGCGGGGGTGATACCGGACAGCGCGGCGGGCCGGGTGCACGTCAGGGGCTGCACGGGGGCGCGGTCCTTTGCGCCCGGAGAGGTGCAGCCAGGGAGCAGCAGCAGACTCAGCGCCGCCAGTATGCCCGCGGCGGCGCGGCGGGCGGCAGATATCCGTTTATTCATGCCCGCAAAGCCTCCGTTTCTCCGGTTTTCATACAGAACAGGTGCAGCCCCAGCGCGGCGTTGAAGCCGGTGGCCGCAAACACGCTGAACCGCTCCACCACGCCGAAATACGTCGCCGGCACCAGCATCATGGCCAGCGCGATGCCCGCGCAGACGCCGTAGGAGCGGCAGCCGCGGTCCCTGCACCCGGCGATGAGGATCACCGTCAGCGATGCCACGGACAGCAGCACCACCAGCGCCGTGGCCAACAGGTGCATCCGGTCCTGAAACGTACCGGCGTAGCCGCTGTCGCTGAGAGGGAACATGCGGAAGCCCACGGCGGATACCCACTCCATGGCGGCGAACAGATAGATGCCGGTGCGCAGCAGCTTGGTCCCGCGCCCCTGTATCCCCACGCACACCATCATGACGCACAGCAGCTCACACACGTTGTACAGGCTGGTCAGCTGGTTCCACAGGGACAGGGACGGCGCGTTGGCCGCGCTCAGGTCGCTGACGGCCTGGGCCGTCCAGCAGTAGCCGGGATAGGCCAGCGGGGCAAACACCACCGCCGCCGTATAGGACAGAAAGCTGACAACGCCCAGCAGGCCCAGCTTCTGTACCAGTGTCTTTTTCATAGGTCTCCTTTCTTCTCCGCCTGAAACGTCCGGAAGAACAGCCGCACATGGGCCTCCAGCCTCGCCCGGCACGCCGCCTCCAGCTCCGGCTGGCGGTCGCAGATGCCGATGAGGGTAATGACCGGTGCTGCATACAGCAGCGCTAGCGTGTCGGGGTCCTCCTGCTGCAGCTGGCCGGCAGCCATAAGGCTGCGGAAGATGCCGGCGTGGTACGCCGTCACCCGCTCCACATAGCGGTGGGTGTACAGCGCCGCCAGCTCCGGTGAGCGGAATTGCTCGTGGGTCATCATCCGCCGGAAGCGGCTGATGGTCTCGTTGTGCAGGGAATAGTCGAAGATCTGCCGCACCTTTTCCAGCAGTGCGTCCTCCGTGATCTCCGTGAACACGGGGATGTCACGGGCCGCGTCCTGCACATGGATGTCGATGCGCCCGGTGTCCGCCTCGTACTGCGCCGCCGTGGCGGCCACGATGCCCTCGAAGATCGCCTGCTTGCCGGGGAAATGGTTGTACAGCGACGGGGCCTTGATGCCCACGGCCCTGCCGATCTCGCCCATGCTGACGGCGTCGTAGCCCCGGCTGGAAAACAGCTCCAGCGCCTTATCCAGGATCTTCCGCTTCGTATCCTCCTGTTTCATGGCTCCTCCATTATGCTAACTAACGTTCGTTAGCCAAATTGTAGTACCGTTTCCCCCGTTTGTCAAGGGGGTGTGCGGCCAAAAAAAGGACGCCCCGCGCAGACCGCGCGGAACGTCTCTTTTATCACCGGATATCAGACCGCCATGTAGCCCTTGATCTCCATGATGGCCGCCACGATGCAGAACAGGCCGAAGGCCACGATCAGCGTGCCCGCCAGCTTCTTTTTCTGCTTGAGCTGGAACATCATCACGCCCACCAGCACCATGCTCAGCGCCAGCAGGATCATGCTCAGGCCCGGTATGTACAGAATGTTGATCTTCCGCAGCACCCACAGCAGCATGGACAGCACCAGCAGCACGATGGCGATATTCTTCTTTGTACTCATCGACATAGCTCTCTACCTCCCCCGGCGGCACGGCCGCCTGCTGACAGTGTACCGTATTCCGGCCGGAAATACAAGGCTTTTCCGCTACTGCGCCCGGAGAATTTTGCCCTTGAGGATGGCGGCCACCGTTTTGGCGTCCGTCAGCGTGCCGTCCATACACTGACGCACCGCCTCGTCAAAGGGCAGGCGCAGCGGCTCCAGAAACTCGTCCTCGTCCGGGTGCGTCTCTCCGAAGTGCAGATCCTCCGCCATGTAGAGGTACAGCGTCTCGCCGTAGCAGCCCGGCGACGCGATGAGGGTGCCCAGCTCCGTCCACTTCCCGGCGATGGCGCCCACCTCCTCCTGCAGCTCCCGCCGGGCGGTGACGAACGGCGGCTCCCCCGGCTCCCGCTTGCCCGCCGGGATCTCCGTCAGCACCTGGCCCAGCGCGTAGCGGTACTGGCGCACCAGCAGCACCCGGCCCTCCCCGTCGATGGCCAGGATGCCCACACCGCCGGGGTGCTCCACCACCTCGCGGGTGCTCTCCTTCCCGTTGGGCAGGCGCACCGTGTCCAACCGTACCCGGATGATGCGGCCCTTGAACACCTCCCGGCTGTCCACTGTTTTCTCCGTCAGATCCATATCGCGCGCTCCTTTCGCCGTTTTCCCGCAGTATACCACACCCCGCGGCAAAATACCAGTCCCCCTCCCCTCTTGCGTCCCGCCGGAAAATGTGCTATACTACCTGACACGCACACCGGAGAGGAGGGATCACCACGGAAAAATCCGGTATCAAGATCGCCGCGCAGAACCGCAAGGCGTACCACGACTATTTCGTGGAGGATCGCTTTGAGGCCGGTGTGGAGCTGTTCGGCACGGAGGTCAAGTCCATCCGCGCCGGCACCCTGAACCTGAAGGACTCCTACTGCGTGGCGCGGGACGGCGAGATCTACGCTTACAGCCTGCACATCTCCCCCTACGAGCAGGGGAACATCTTCAACCGCGACCCGGACCGCCCCAAGCGCCTGCTGATGCACAAGCGGGAGATCCGGAAGCTCCATGACCTGCAGAAGCAGGACGGCTACGCGCTGGTGCCCCTGTCGGTCTACTTCAAAAACTCCCGCGTCAAGGTGGAGGTGGGCCTGTGCAAGGGCAAAAAGACCTACGACAAGCGGGACGCCGTGGCCAAGCGGGACGCCAAGCGGGAGATGGAGCGCGCCATGCGGGAGAAAAACCGCGGCTGACACACGATCACAACAGAAAAGAGGACAACTGTTATGGCTAACAACCCCATTGTCACCATCGAGATGCAGGACGGCGGCGTCATCACCTGCGAGCTGTATCCCGACATCGCGCCCCAGAGCGTGTACAACTTTATCTCCCTGGCCAATGCCGGCTTTTATGACGGGCTGATCTTCCACCGCGTCATTCCCGGCTTCATGATCCAGGGCGGCTGCCCCGACGGCAACGGCATGGGCGGCCCCGGCTACTGCATCAAGGGCGAATTCGCCGCCAACGGCGTCGCCAACGATCTGCGCCACACCCGTGGTGTGCTCAGCATGGCCCGGGCACAGGCCATGGACTCCGCCGGCAGCCAGTTCTTCATCATGCACAAGGACGCCCCCCATCTGGACGGGCAGTACGCCGCCTTCGGCTGCGTGATGGACGGCATGGACGTGGTGGACCGCATCGCCAACCAGCCCCGGAACATGATGACCAACAAGCCCAAAAAGGACCAGATCATCGCCAAGGTCACCGTGGACACCCACGGCGAGACGTATCCGGAGCCGGAGAAGCTGGCAGATCCCTTCCGGAGATAACAATTTTCACAGCGCTTGCACCGGCGGGGAGGCATCCCCTCCCCGCCGTCCCATACGGGGCTGTACCGGTTTCGACGGGGGTGTGGAGGCTGGATAAGCGGGCGGCGGCGCCTGACCGCCATAAAACGGGCAAATTAAAATTAACTGACAACACTAATACTGTTGCCGTCGCTGCTTAAGCAGTGACCGTCTGAACCGGAGCGGCCACCGGCCGGGGAAGGCGTCGTTAAGGTGGCGTCCGTGAGGCGGGTAAGAGTTGCCCCGCCCACGCATCATGACTCTACTGAACCGCAAAGTCTGTCCGGTGTCTTTGCGGGGAGGGAATGCTGAAACCTGACTGCGCCCGGAGAAAGTCCTGTCAAAGTGCTTTCGGACAGGGGTTCGACTCCCCTCAGCTCCACCAAAAGGAAAAGACCGCCGTTGGCGGTCTTTTCCTTTTGGTGCCTGCGCGGCCTTTACGCGGTGTTTTCCCGGCTTTCCACAGGCGGAATGCCGCTCTTGCCGTCCGGACTGCGCCGTGGTATAGTAAAGGCAGCTTTTCAAAATCATGGGGCGGAGCGCACCCTGCCCGGGAACAAGGAGCGATCCCATGAACGACAACTGGATATTTTCCGATATTCCCTACACCCGCCCGGACGTGGAGGCCCTTCAGGCCCGGTACGACGACCTGACCCGCCGGGCCAGGTCCGCCGCCGCGGCTGAGGATCTTCTGCAGGTGGTGCGGGAGCGGGACGCGCTGCAGCAGGAGGTCTGCCTGTACCAGAGCATCGCCACCATCCGCGCCTTCCATGACGTGACCGATGCGTTTTACCAGCAGGAGATGCAGGAGACTCTCCCCCGGTTGGAGACACTGGACAGCCAGTCTCTGGCCATGGCCATCGCGGAGAGCCCCTTTGCCCCGGCGGTGGACGCGGCCTTTGGCCCCCAGCTGCGGGTGCTCCTGACTCTGGATCACCGGCTCCACGCCGGAGGAAAGGAGCTCCAGGCCCGGATCGCCCAGCTTTCGGCCCAATATCAGCAGCGGATCGCCGCGGCAAAATATCAGATCCAGGGCGAGACCCTCAGCGGCGGTCAGCTGCGGGCCGCCATGGCCAGCCCCGACCGCAGCCGCCGCAGGGCGGCCTTCGAGGCACAGATGCAGACGATGCTGGACCAGGCGGATGTTCTGGAGTCCCTTTTGCGGGAGCTGGTCCATGCCCGGAACGATCTGGCCCGGGCCAACGGGTTTGATAATTTTGCCGACTACGGCGACCTGTCTCATATGCGTCTGGGCTACGGCAGAAAAGAGCTGGATGCTTTCTGCAGTCAGGTGCAGGCCCACATCACCCCCATTTATCTGCGGCTGCAGGAGGAGCAGCGCCGGCGTCTGGGCGTGGAAGCACTCATGCCCTATGACCGCCCCCTGGTCTTCCCGGCGGGCAACGCCGTGCCGGTGGCGGCGGCGGAGCTGCCCCGGGCCGCCCAGCGGATGTATCATGCCCTCAGCCCCGAGGCGGGCGCCTTCTTTGACGAGATGGTCCGCCACGGTCTGCTGGATGTGGAGGGCTCTCCCAACAAGATCGCGGGGATGGGCTTCTGCGACCAGCTGGGCGCCCCCTATCGGATGCCCTTCGTCTTTGCCAACTGCGACGGCACCGCCAGCGATGTCGCCGTCTATACCCACGAGCTGGGCCACGGGCTTCAGGGGTATCTTTCCATCCGGAGCCAGCCGGTGACCGACTATGTCGGTCTCAGCCCCGATCTGGCCGAGGTCCATTCCAAGACCATGGAGCTTCTGAGCCAACCCTATGCCCGGGATTTCTTCGGGGAGCAGGCCGGGCAGTTTTTGACCGAGCACCGCTACGGCTTCATCAAGGAGCTGTGCGCCTTCTGCTCCATCCACACCTTTGAGACGTGGCTCTACGAGCACCCGGACGCCTCTCTGGCGGAATGGGCGGAGATGTTTGACCGCACGGAAAAGTCCTTTGGCCGGGGACTGAACAGCGAGCTCTGGCGGCAGCAGATGCTGGCAGGCTGTGACCTGTTTGCCAACACGCCCCTGTATATGTTCCCCCGCTATGTGGTGAGCTACGCCCTCTCCATCGTCTGCGCCCAGCAGCTCAAGGCCGCCTATGATGCAGACCCCGCCGACGGCTGGGCCAGGTATCACGCCCTGTGCGCCTCCGGCGGCAGCAAGCCCTATGCCGAAACTCTGGCCGCCGCCGGTCTGCCCCTCCCCTATGTCCCCGGCGTGGTGGAGGGTATCGCCCGGTCGCTGGAGCAGGCGTTTTGGGGATAAGCTCCGCCGCGCCGTTGGATCTGCACACAGAGGACCCTTCCGGTATCAGCTCCACAAAAAGAAAGAGACACACGAACGTGTGTCTCTTTCTTTTTGATGGGATACCTTATACCCCCAGCAGCCTGCCCCAGGTGCCCTTACCGGCGATGCCGTCGGCGCCCAGACTGTACCTGGTCTGGAACTGTTTCAGCGCCGCCTCGGTACCCGCGCCGAAGTCGCCGTCCGCACCAGCAGCGCCGCAGTCGAAGCCGTAGGCGGTCAGCGCCGCCTGCAGCGTACGCACATCGCCGCCGGACATACCCCGGCGCAGGATGCGCGCGGCCACCTGCACCGTCTCCGCCTGCGCCGGGGCCATGGCGGGGACGCTCTCTCCCTCCGCGAACGCCACATCCAGTGCCTTGCACAGGCCCTCGGCGATGCGCTCGCCGATGACGGTGGTGTTGGCGATGATCCACTCCGCCACGCGGGGCACATCGTGGAAATCCACCTCGATATACACCGTGGGCGCGGCGGGATGCTTCACCTCGTAGAGGCCCGGATACGCCCGCACCACGTCGGGAGTCCCCGGTGTCAGCGGCCCCAGCACATCCAGCACCGCCCGGCAGGCTTTGTACCCGGCGCTGTTTCTGTCTGCGTCATAGCAGAAGATGTGCGTGCCGGTGGCCTTGCCGTTGGCGGCGTTGGTGTGGATGGGGACGTGCAGGTCAGCGCCGAATTTGTTGGACGCCGCCACGCGGTCAGCCATGGGTGCGTACTGCCCCACCATCACCTCCACGCCGGAGCGCTCCAGCGCCGCTTTGCAGGCCGCCGCGATGCGCCCGCACTGCACGTCCTCCGTGGTGCTGCCAACCGCATAGGTGTTGCGCCGCTGGTCGCTGGGCGACAGATACACGCGCTTGGCCATGGCTCACACCTCCGCTTCGCAGCTTTTCTTGTACTGCGCCGTGGAGACGCCCAGCAGTGCGCCCAGCAGTGCCGCCACGGCGGAGATGGTCATGGCCACCTGTTCGGCGTAGGGCCAGCCCCAGACAGGCGCCAGCGCCACATAGAAGGCGCTGAGCGCGGGCAGCACGATCATCACGATCCACTTCATCACATCGTAGACTTTATTATTCAGCTTCATAGCATCGTTCCTTTCCGGCCTTCCGGCCTGTTACATCTTATGCATCGGCAGCTTCCGCACTTCCTCCATGACCCGCTTGGCGCTGCCGTTGCCGCCCATTTTTTCGTAGGGCGCGTACAGGTAATCGTTGAGATTCTCGTACTCGTCCTGCGTGATGTACCCGCGGTCCACATACACCATGCCCAGATGCACGATGCGGTCGTGGGCCAGCCCCACCAGCATCTTCCGCTCCGCGTCTCCCTTGTCGACGCGCCGGGCCACCACGGCCCACAGGCCGCTGCTGGTCAGCACCGCCACCACCACGGGCACCGCGATCTGTGCCCAGATATCCACACGTTCACCTCCTTACAGCTCCGCCGACAGCAGGGACAGCGTACCGGCGCTGAGCACCGCGTCCGTCAT
>OJPD01000596.1_pt1 | contig 25171 bp, 10 predicted proteins | sample 1598371 | NCBI WGS metagenome assembly OJPD01 (sample SAMN03922478, study PRJEB24848) | human gut metagenome | isolation source: stool sample | host: Homo sapiens | place: Germany | collected 2010-11
CTGCCGTATGGATTTCCTTTTCGGCTACAGCATCTCCTTTCTCATTGTATGCAACCACTTTCACGGTTCCCGGCTCATACTTTGTATCCATCCACATCAAACGGTAGCGTTTCTGGCGCTTGAAATCTGCTATGGAAGCAGAATCCGCACTATTTTCAGCCGTTACAGTCAAATCCTTGGTACGCTTACCCTGGCTCTTGCCATTGATAAACACTTCTGCAGACGGATAATTGGTATAGACAAAGATCGGGGTCACTTCTCCTTCACGTCCCGGCCATGTCCAATGAGGAAGGATGTGCAGTGTCTCTTCATCTTTGTTCCAATGGCTGCGGTACAAATAGTAACGGTCTTTGGGCAATCCGGCCAAGTCGATTATACCGAACAAAGAAGAATGGCTGGGCCAGTCAGTATAATAAGGAGTCGGTTCGCCCAGATAATCGAAGCCCGTCCATACGAACTCTCCGATCCCCCATGCGTTATCCTCGTGCCAAATCCAGTCGTCTTCCGGCAAATTGGACCAACCACAATGTTCCACATCGTAAGAAGAAGACTGATGATCGTCATATTTCTTCATAGCCTGACGGACAACGGGGAATTTATAGACACCACGCGAACTTACTGTAGAAGCTGTTTCACTACCTAAAATAATCTGCTGAGGCAACTTCTTATAGTTTTCAGGATATTTATGGGGACGATAATTGAAACCGGCCACATCCATAACGGCAGCCATATTATTGTTTACCACGGCATCGGGCGCATCCATACCTTGTGTTACAGGGCGGGTGGGGTCTTCACGATGGCAAATATCCTGCAACATACGCGAGAGTTTCGGACCGTTACTGCCGCTCCACTGATCAGGTACTTCATTACCTGTACACCACATCACAATACTTGGGTTATTACGATAGTGACGAATCAGATTCGTCAAATCCTTATCCACCCATTCATCAAATACTTTATGATATCCATTGGCCATCTTTGCCGATTTCCATTCGTCAAAGGATTCCGCCATCACCATCATACCCATCTCGTCACAAGCCTCCACCAGTTCGGGAGCCGGCATATTATGAGAAGTACGGATTGCATTACAGCCCATATCTTTCAGAATACGAATCTGACGACGGATAGCGGCATCATTTACAGCACCTCCCAACGGGCCCAAGTCATGATGGTTACATACTCCTTTGAATTTGGTCAATTTTCCATTCAGAAAGAAACCCTTGTCGGGGATAATCTCCAAGGTACGGATACCAAAACGAGTGGTATATTCGTCTTTCAAGGTATTCCCTTCATATACTTTGGATTCAGCCGTATAAAGAACCGGAGTTTCAGGACTCCACAACTCAGGATTGGCTACTGCAAACTCCTGTTCAAACAAAGTATTGTCAAAAACACTTAACTTGTTTTCCCCGGTAGCAACCACTTTGCCGTTTTTATCCTTAATCTGCGTCACAATACGGTAATTATCCTTATTGGCTCCTTCGGGACTAACCAAAGAAGTTTTCAAAGACACTTTTGCATATTTGTCTGTCACCACGGGAGTGGTAGCATACGTCCCCCATGTCGGGATATGCGCATCTTCATTGATTACCAGATGAACATTGCGGTACAAACCGGCCCCCGGATACCAACGTGATGATTCAGGCTCGTTTTCCAAACGGACTGCCAGCTCGTTCTTCTCACCCGGTTTCAGATAAGGGGTCGCATCCACATAAAAGGAATTATAACCGTATGGCCAATAGCCTGCCTCCTGCCCGTTCACATAGACACGGGCATGGCTCATTGCTCCGTCAAATATCAAAGTAGCCTTCTTGCCTTTTTCAAAACCGGGAGCACCAAAGTTCAGGCGATACCATCCGGTTCCTACAAATGGAAGGCCTCCGGTACGGCCGGCATGTTCCAGAGCCTCTGTCTGTCCATCCTGAGTGATAGCCATTTCCTGCTTGTCGTTATTGATACTGAACGGACCATAAATCGCCCAATCATGAGGAACGGTGACGTTCTGCCATTTACTGTCATTATAACCGGGATTGGCAAATTCCGCATTATCTTCACGCGTAAATTTCCACCCTTTTTCGAAAGTCTGCTCTGTACGTACCTGCGCTTGCATAAAAGCAAAACAACAAACAGCTCCTAACGCAGCACACAAAAATCGTTTCGTATTCATAGTTATTTCTTATTAGGATTTTCTGTTACTATAAAAGTAATTTCACCTGCCTTGATCAAATCATCATGCGAAATCAAATATTTATTAATTTTCTTATTGCCCAGTCTGATTTCCTTTATATAATCCCCTTGTCCTTCTTTCTTGATAACCAATTCTTTCTTGCCCCAATAGTTAGGATCAAGCTGAACGGTCACTTTATCAAAAGTAGGAGTAGTCAATGTATATTCGGGCACACCCGGACAATCCGGATAGAATCCCATCATACTGAATATAGCCCATGCAGACATCGTACCCGTATCATCATTGCCAGGAATTCCATCCGGCTTAGTTGTGAAATACTTAGCCAGCAATTCCTTCACCAATTTCTGTGTACGCCATTCTTCACCCTTGAAACGACTGAACAGGTAAGGATAAGCTATATCGGGTTCATTAGCCGGGTCATAATTTCCTTCATCGAACACGCTTTGCAGCTTATCGACAAATTTCTTATCACCTCCCATCAGTTTCACCAGTCCATTGATATCATGAGGAACAAAGAAAGTGTAATTCCATGCGTTACCTTCGTGGAAACCGGGACTAGGTGCAAAATTCGCTCCTTCTTTCGGGTCAAACGGTTCATAGAACTTACCTTCCTTGGTGATAGGACGCAAAGTTCCGAAATCCTTGCTATAATAATTCTTATACCCCATAGAACGTTTGCGGAACAGTTTCGCATCTTCCTTTTTACCTAGAGCCTCTGCCAAAGTGGACAGCGCATAGTCGGCAACATAATATTCCAAAGCATGAGAAACCGAGTTGTCATACTGGCTTTCCATCGGCACATACCCTTTGGACATATAATCGTCATTATCCGGACGCATCAGATTATCCTTGCCCGGAGTAGTGGCCGACTTATACATTCCCTTATAAGCTTCGTCAATGTCAAAGTCTTGCAATCCCTTCATCCAACTGTCTACCAGAACAGGAATAGAGGGGTCACCTTCCATAGTCAATGTTTCACGACCATATAATTCCCATTTCGGGAACCATCCGTGTTCCTTATACATACCCATCATAGTATGTATCATATCCATCTGACGTTCCGGATAGACCAAAGTCATCAACTGATGGTAGTTACGATAAGTATCCCACAATGAGAACACCGTATAACGGTTACGGTTGGTGGTCAGAATCTTGTCTCCCTCCATTTGTGGATATTGTCCGCTTACATCCTGCAAAATATTAGGATGAATCATGGTATGATACATAGCGGTATAGAATACTCCCTTTTGTTCTTCCGTGCCACCTTCTACCTTGATACGGGAAAGATCATCGTTCCATCTCTTACGGGCCTCCGCACGCAGTTTGTCGAATGTTGTGCCGAAAGGCTGTTCTTTTTCCAAATTCAGACGAGCATTCTCAATGCTGACAAAAGATACGCCCATACTGACCTCAATCACTTCTTCCGCCGTAGTATCGTAAGTAAACCACACTCCTATATCATCTCCGCTTATTTCTTTTGTATAAGCAGTATAGAGTTTGTATTTACCGGCTGTATCGTCCCATTGCGCCTCCACACCCATCGGACGCATCATTTTCCAATAACCGCGTTTTGCCGGTACTTTGTTGATACGCATTACAAAATAGATGGGAAATACTGCCTGAGGATTGTAACAGAAAGTTCCCAACAACTTGGTACCTTCAATCTCACGGTCGTTTACAAAACGAACGGTAGCACCACTCTCATTGGTCAATCCCTCTCCCAGATTCAACAAGATATTGCTTTGTCCGGCAGGAAAAGTAAAGCGTGCCATACTGGTACGTGGGGTGGCAGTCAGTTCACATTTCACATTGTATTTATCCAGTATATTGGTATAATAACCCGGATTTGCAGTTTCACCTTGATAGAAACTTCCATAATTATGATAATCCACATCCAGTTTGCCGGTGGTAGGCATCAATAACAATGACCCCAATTCCGGACAGCCTACCCCGCTAAGGTTAACGTGCGCAAAACCGGTAAGATATTTATTATTGAATTCGTATGGAGTGGACCACCATTGCTTATCTTTATCCTTATCCCCTTCGGGAACTCCCATCACATTGAAAGGAGTCACCGACATCATTCCATGAGGAGTTAATGCTCCGGGATTTGTCGTACCGTAATTAGTAGTACCCACAAAAGGGTTTACATAATCTACCGGCTCTTTCTGTGCTGCCGCAGAAAAAACTGAGATACAAATCAGAACAGCCGATAACAAAATTTGTTTCTTCATGCTATTTGTTGTTTATATAGGTTCTATTATTTCACTACAATTTCATCTGTAAACAAGAAACCTCCGAATTCACCCGAAGATGCCTGATAACGTATGTAACGTGCTTTGGCATTTCCTTCCCAACCAAAGTTGGTGAAAGTCACCTTGTCATCCTTCACTACTTTGTGTTCCATGCGCTTCAGTTCCGTAAACTCCTTACCATCATTAGAAACGGAAATGATTACTTCTGAAGGCATAAAGACTTCAGGTCCACACACCTGCATAAAGTCTGCTTCAACAGAATGAATTTCTGTTTCTTTTTCCATATCAATGGTCACATCCATTCTTTTTTTGTCTATGAAACCTTGCCAGCGCTTGTCACCATAAGTCCAGCCTCCAATCACCCCATCTACCAAGGCACTATCACCACCGGCCGAATAGCCGGGATAATAAGCGGCATCCGGTCCGTAAGTCACTTTCTTACCTACTGCCAAGTGTTGTATGGGCTGATCCGCTCCCGGACGATTTCCTATCTCATTTTTCAAATCGAAAGGATGGTATCCTTCAGCTTTCAATGCCTCTACCTCTTTCAATGCGCGAGCATGAAAATCATCATAGTTCTTCACAGAAGGATCACTCCAAGCAACTTCCGCCAACGCAAGAATACGAGGATAAATCATCATTTCCGCATGTTCCGGAGTCGGAATATATTCTGTGAATAAATTAGCTTGTACTCCATACACTAACTGGACTTTATCCGCACTCAAAGTATCGGGTACAGGATTAAATGAATAAACTTTGGCCAAAGGCAGATACCCTCCTATTGCTTCCGGCTGGGAATCAGGAGCATCCTGATAAGAATCAAAATAGCAGAACTCACCCGGACTCATAATAGCCATGTGGCCGGAATCAACCGCTTTCATTCCCCCTTCCGTGCCACGCCATGACATGACAGTAGCATTAGGCGCCAAACCACCTTCCAATATTTCATCCCAACCCAATAATTTACGTCCGTGGGCATTCAAAAAGACCTCGATACGATGAATCAGATAACTCTGTAACTCGTTCACATCTTTCAAGCCCTCTTTTTTCATACGTGCCTGACACAGTTTACAAGTGGGCCATGAGGCTTTACCGGCCTCATCCCCTCCTATATGAATATATTCGGACGGGAAAAGTTCCATCACCTCTGTCAGCACATTTTCCAGAAACTCAAAAGTCTTTTCATTACCGACACAGAAATCGGCTTGTTTGTAAGGTTCGTGTGTACAAGACAACTCGGGATAAGCAGTCAGTACTTCTTCCGAATGTGCAGGCATCTCTATCTCAGGAATAACAGTAATAAAACGTTCCTGAGCGTATGCCACCAGTTCACGGATATCATCTTGAGTATAATAACCTCCGTGAGCATCTTTACTACCTTCTTCTTCATACCGTCGTCCGTTATTCCACCATTCTTTCCATGTAGGAAACTCACGCCATGCCGCAAATTCTGTCAGACGGGGATATTTTTTTATTTCAATACGCCAGCCCGCAGCGTCAGTAAGATGCAGATGCAAACGGTTCAATTTATAATATGCCAAAGCATCCATCTGCTTTTTTATAAATTCCTTGTTGAAAAAATGACGGGAAACATCCATCATAAAGCCACGATAAGCAAAACGGGGCTCGTCTGTAATGACTCCTACCGGCAATCCTTTTTCATCAGCCATTTGCAGCATAGTCTGAACTCCATAGAATAGTCCTGCTCCGGAAGTCGCACGAATAAGTACCTGATCAGGAGTTACCGTCAGAACATACCCCTCGGAAGAGTTTACCTCCGGCAATTGAGCCACTTGCTTCAAGACAATAGTATGTCCCTCTTCTGCCGCTACCGGTTTCAGCTTCATGAAAGAAGCCGCCAAATAATCCTTCAAAATCTTTTTATCTCCTTCGGACGCATCTATATACAATCCTGTTTCCGGATTCAGAGGAAACACTCCCTGTTGCAATTCCACCTTCAATGGTGCAGGAATAACAGAAAGTGTGCGTTGCTCTTCCTTTGTGCAACTTGCAAACAACAAGCCCAATGCAGCTCCTGCCAATATAATCAATTTTCTCATCTTCTATTTTCTTTAATTCTATTAATTTCATTGGTACGAATGCCCGGTTTCAGTTCTCCATTAATAATGTAATGGAATCCGTCCTGAGAAACTATTACAGCTCCGGCACGCGCACCTTGCTCATATTCGCCTAATGTAGTCCATTTATTCGTCTGTGGATGATAGAGCAGCAGATTTCTGTTAAACCGATACCACTCTACAGGATGTGACAAATATTCTTTTCCCGCATAAATACCTTGGAGAGCCTTTAAGAATATATCCTTATCAACTCCTCCGGCACACAATATCATCCCCTCGCCAAAAGAGGTTCCCATTCCACCACCTAAAGAGATCTCATTACCTTCTGCATCACACGGAGTGGCAACCGATGACCATTCTTTCGTTTCCGGAGAATACATATATCCATCTACCGATAAAGAAGCCTGGTGCCCTTCAATAGCCGGGGCAAAGCCACCCCATATATAAAGTTTTCCGTCTTGCGCCACGCAAACAGGTTGTACTCTGGGTTCACCCGGAATATCTGTTTCTTTTTTCCATCCTCCAGACAAATCCAACAGATCAAGCATGTACATGGCCGAGGACGGAATGCCATTTACATTTCCCCCGACAATATATAGTGAATGTCCTACTAATGCACCTGCCATATTATCTATAGTTGCAGGTAAGGATGGTAACGTATCCTTTTTCAAAACGTCTTTTTGCAAAGATAAAAGAAAAACATCAGACAGGCTATGGGTTGCTGTAGCTCCTCCAACACAAATTAACCCTTTTTCAGTAGAAATAGTGACTCCATAAGCTGCTGCCTGAGGCAGTTGGCCTATTTTTTTCCACTCAAAAGCCGTATCATTTGACAAAGAGGTTATATATACATCTGGGTAAAAAACTTTTTTCCCGCCATCGGCCGCCGGTGTATCGGGAAAATTACAACCTCCGGCTATTAATAAATTTCCATCAATCACTCCCGCATATAATGCAGAAACTCCCTTAAGAAAACCAGCATCCTCCGTAGGAAATCCCTGCATTTTCTCAAGAGATATTTCATAAACATCCGGCCGGCTGCTACAAGCAGCCACTACCATCATGCCTATTATCGCATAAATGCCATATATTATTTTCCTGATCATGTTTTCATGGTGAAGTTTACAAATTCTTTACAAGCAGTGTTGCGCAGCTATCTTTTAGGACAAACGCTACGCAACACCAGCACTGATTTTACAATTAATCTACAGTAATTTCATCTACAAACAGAAAAGCAGGATTTCCTTTACCTCCATGCCAAGAAGGAATATTGTATTCCGGCTTTGCCAATACTTTCAGATAACGTGCTTTCACAGGTTCAAAGCTCAATACATGTTCATATAATTGGTTTGGATTATCCAAAGTCATTGCAGGATATTCTTCTGAAGCTACTTGCTTGAAATTCTCACCGTCTTCTGAAACAGCGACACTGATGGAACGCGCGTCAAATATCCAGTCACCCTTCTCCACATTTGTAGTAAGTGTCACTTTGCTGAAATCAGCCGGCTGCCCGAAATCAATCACGGCTTCCATATCATTCTTATAAAAAGCAATCCAACGTCCTGTCTTATAATTTCTATTTCCTTTCAAACCATCCACCAAGGTAGAGATACCGGCAAATTCATATTGCTTGTTCACAGGTTGTAGAGCTGTTATTTTCTTTGAAGTCGATTTGCTGAACGCAATGTCTTCTTTCACAATACGACTATTGCCTGTAGGACGGACAGCCATAGCCTTAAACGTACAATTTGTATTGATCTTCACCGGTTCTGTATAAAGCTGTGAAGCGGTAGTGGGATCTGTGCCATCCAATGTATAATATACCGAACAGTTGTCTACAGTAGACAAAGTAACATCCACCGTACCAGTTTCCGCATTAGGCTCAAACCGGGCAGTCACATCAAACACGTGCTTGGCATAATTATACTGATATACATCATATATCTTCACCATACGTACCAAACGCTGCAAGAAATCCTGATAATCCTTATGTTCAGGATTTGTCCATTGAATATCTGCCAAAGCGGCCATACGTGGTAATTCCATATATTCCACCTGACTAAATGTAGGAATATACTCAGTCCACAAATTAGCCTGTACACCTTTAATATATTTCTGTTCCTCCGGTGTCAGTGATGCCGGCATAGGTTCATAACTATACACACGTTCTAAAGGTAAGTAACCGCCAATGGCTTCCGGTTCCTGTTCCACATCCTTGCTCTGATAATAGTCAAAATACAAATAAGTATTCGGTGACATAATAACATCATGCTTCTGCTTGGCAGCCTCAATACCGCCACCTTCACCACGCCATGACATGACAGTAGCATTAGGAGCCAACCCGCCTTCCAGAATTTCATCCCAGCCAATAATCTGACGTCCGTGGTCATTCAAGAATTTTTCCGCATGATTGATAATGAAGCTCTGTAATTTTTCCTCTGCCGTGTGGTTCTTGTCAGCCTTAATACCTAAAGCTTTGATACGATCCTGGCACTTTGGACATTTTGTCCAACGCACTTTAGGACATTCATCACCACCCACATGAATATATTCTGACGGGAAAATCTGAATAATTTCTCCCAATACATCATCTATGAATTTCAAGGTTTCATCATTTCCTGCACAAAGCACATCTTCCGATACCCCCCAGATTTTCCATACTTCGTACGGACCACCTGTACAGCCTAAGTTAGGATATGCAGTCAATGCCGCTTGCATGTGCCCCGGCAAATCTATTTCAGGAATAACCGTGATATGACGTTCGGCAGCATAAGCTACAATTTCTTTTGCTTCTTCCTGTGTGAAGAAGCCACCATAAGGCTTTCCATCATATTTTCCCGAGTTATGACCGATAACGGTTTCCGTTCTCTTAGAACCCACCTCCGTCAATTCAGGAAGACCTTTGATTTCAATTCTCCAACCTTGATCATCTGTAAGATGCCAATGAAAACGATTCATATTATGTAAAGCCAACATATCTATAAAACGCTTTACCGAATCAACCGGGAAGAAATGACGGGAAACATCCAAATGAGCACCACGGTAAGAGAAACGAGGATAGTCATTGATTTCAACCGCCGGTAAAGCGATATCCACTCCTTGTGCCACCGGAATAGATTTACGCAAAGTCTGGATGCCATAAAATACTCCGGCTTCCGTAGGTCCGGAAATAACCACTTGGTCGCTGGTTACCTTCAACTGGTATCCTTCAGGATTTTTAGCATTTCCACCCAATTGCAGGATTATCCCCTTGCCATCTGTGCCAGCTTGTACAGCCAATGACTTTCCGGTAAGATCTTTGATATAACTTGCCAGAAATTCAGCATTCCTTTGCATCTTTTCATTGCCTTCCGGATACATTATCTTAGTTCCATTTGACAAAATGAACGGAGCAGCCTGATCCATTACCGAAATTTCCTGCGGTAACGGAATTATCTGATAATTTGCTTCTTTTACTTCTGTGTTACAGGATAAAAGCATAAAACCTGCCATTGTCAGCCCTGCAAGGCCCATTAAAGTTTTCATAATAGATATTAATTGATTAGTTAGTATCACTTAATTGCTTGATAGTTATATCAACCTTTTCATTCTTCTTCAATTTATCTGAAGTAATAATCACTTTCTTTATCTGTCCCGGCAACAAGTCAAAGAAGTTATCAGTAAATTTCGCACCTTGAACAGGAATCTCTATGAACACATCCCTGGCCAGCTGTCTGGCAGACAGAGTCACTTCATATTTTCCATCCATCGGCTTCACTTTATAGCGGATCTCGGTCTTCGGTAGCTCCTGATCTTTTGCGTGGTTAAAGTAATAAATTTCTTCGGATAAAACCTCACCTTTCTTGTTTTTTAATGTCATTAGAAGAAAAGTATTTTGAGGACTTGTTGTTATACCCGCATAAGGTTCCTTATAATATAAGGTGGAAGCATTGGCCGGAACCTCGCCCTTGATACTCTTTTTAGTCAGAACTTTTCCATTAAAATCCATCACACGCAACAATAAAGTCACCTCTTTATCCGCTTCCAGCTTGTCCGACATAACATAAATATTCAAATCCTCCCCTTCCTTGACAGCATCTACCAATACCGGAGCAAAAGCTCTTTTTGCCTGATAATGCAACGCTTTCCAATTGCCATAATAATCAATGCTCGACCAGGAAACGACCGGCCAGCTGTCATTCAGCTGCCAATATAAAGTCCCCATACAATAGGGACGGTTACGACGATGGGCTTCCAAACCCTGGCGCACTCCTACCCCCTGCAAAACCAAACCCATATAAACCAACTGATCGAAATCTTCAGGTACTTTATAATACAGTCCCATAGTCTTCTTGATGAGGAAATTACCGATAGTGGCTTTTTGATGAGCATTCATCACCTCCGATTCCAATGCATAATCTTCCGGTGAGGCAAAAGTAGCAATCGTCTTCATTTCAGGAAATGCCTGAAAACCAAACTCACTCATAAAACGCGGAATTTCCGTATCCAGACTTTCAAACGGTTTCTGACCATACCAGATACCCCAATTATGGCTGTCGGCAATCTTCCAGCTTTCGGGACGTCCCCAATTGGCCTCGTACGGAGAACCATGCATATAGAAACGGTCCGGATCAAGTTCAGCTACTTTACGAGGCAACAACTCACGGAAAAGTTTGTCATAACCCTGCTTCATTCCTTCCATAATACCGGGATCAGTGTATTTCTTATCCCATCCCCAGTAACGCATACCTTCATAAATTTCATTATTTCCACACCACATAGCCAGACTGGCATGGTTCCGTAAACGCTTGATATTATATTCCGCCTCGGCCTCTACCCGTTTCATAAAAGCAGGATCGGACGGATAAGTAGTGCAGGCAAAAATAAAATCCTGCCAAACTAAAATTCCATTCTCATCCGCCGCCTGGTAAAAAGCATCATCCTCATAAATCCCTCCACCCCATACACGAATCATATTCATATTGGCATCTTTCACATCCTTGAACAACTGGCGGTAACGTTCTTCAGTAATGTTAGGCAGCAAAGCATCATCCGGAATAAAATTCGCGCCTTTGGCAAACATCGGTTCACCATTGACTACAAAATAGAAGGATTCTCCCTGATCGTCTTTTTCTTTCACCACCTTTATTGTACGGAGTCCGATACGCTCTTTTTGAGAAGCTATCACTTTACCATCCACCTTTATTACGGCTTCAAAGTCATACAATGCAGGTTCCCCCCAACCATTAGGCATCCATAAATGAGGCTGCCGTATCTCTATGGGAAGAAGAATATGGTTTGTTCCTGGCTGCAATGTCACCTCTTTCTGTTCGGTTACCTTTTCACCCTCCTTATAAGAATAAGCAACGGTTACTTCCGCTTTCTGAGGAGTTGCAGAAACACTGTTTACAGTCAGGAGGTTTTCAACTTTCGCCAGATCTTTTGTTACCGAAGCCTGACGTACATAGTAATCATCAATGCGTGCCACATCATAAAAAGTCAGTGTCACAGGCCGCCAGATACCACTGGTTACCAAGCGGATTCCCCAATCCCAGCCATAACTGTAAGGCGCTTTACGGCTATAGATACTGACCCGCTTATCACTATGGTCATTATCAGCAGGATAATCAAAGCCATTGGTTTCCCATTGGGGCAACGTTTGCTTGACAGGTGAATGAAACAGAATCTGCAAATGGTTTTCTCCCTTCCGCAACACCTCTTTTACCGGAAGAGTATAGCCGACAAACATATTGTCCGTACGTTCCAACAAAGAGCCGTTCAGGTAAATATCTGCATACGTATCCAATCCTTCCAAAATCAACAAGGCAGCATCCCGCGAGAGTTGCTCATCTGTCACATTAAAAGTAGTTTTATAGACCCAGTCCTCATTCTCCACCCACTGCACTTTTTGCTCATTCATCCCATAAAATGGATTGGGCAGTTTATTATGAGAAATCAAATTCTGATGTACCGTTCCGGGCACCGTAGCCGGCAACCATTCATTCCGGCCGACCTGGGCGAACTCCCATCCCTTATCAAGACTCAGACTCTCTGACTTCTTATACTCCTTTGCACTGAGCATCATCGGAAAGCATCCTAACATCATCAAAACTTTTAATGTTTTCTTCATCTTACCTATCTTTATTAATTTATATACTATTCAGCCCGGAATGTGGAAGCAGGCAAACCGGCGCCATTTACCAGATTGGCACGGGTAAATGGCTGCCATCCGTAACGAACCGTTTCCGGCTCTTTCACCTTATCACTCCATACTTTTATTTTACCGTTTTCAACAACAGCCTGTGCCGGATAAAATAATCCATCATCACCTGCCACTTCGAATGTACGAACCGGTTTCCCATCCGAAGTGGACAACTTCTCCGCATAATCAAAAGAAATATAAGCCGCACCTCCACTAAATACGACTGATTTATAAAGCGGTCCCGAAGGAATGACATTTTTATATCCGTATGTTTTATTCAAAGCCCATGCAGCCAACCGTTCACCGACTTCTCTTTTCTGTTTGGGGTGTACGTCCAATGAGTCTCCCCTATCTGAACTGACAGCCATACCGGTATGAGGAATCTCCGCCATCAAACGACGCTGGCTATCACGGAACCAAGTCCATGACGGACGGTCTATACTGGACAATTGGACAAAACAGAATGGAAGTTCCGCATCCCCCCAATTCTTGCGCCAACTTTCCACCAACAATCTGAACAACTTTTCATGAGTCTCCCGATTATGGGCATTAGACTCACCCTGATACCAAATAAAGCCTTTGACCGGAAACTGTTCCAAAGGACGGATACCCGATTCATACAAATAACAAGGCTCATAAGGATGGCGTTGCAATTTATTGAAAGACTTCTTTACATTCAAGGCAGCACGCCCACGCACCCAGTCTTGGATAAAATCATTCTGCATCCAATTACGTAAAATAGCCGGAAAACGATATTCCAATGTACTACGGTCTATCCATGCTTCAGTAGGAGATCCGCCAATGGCATTGCAAATCAGTCCTACAGGGACTTGCAAACTATCCTGCAATTTCTTTCCGAAATAGTAAGCCACCGCCGAAAAATTACCGGCTGTTTCAGGCGAACAAACTGTCCACCGTGTATCCTTATAATATTGCAGATGATTCAATGAATCGAGTACCGAAGCATCCCACTCCACCGCATCCGTACGCCAACGGGCTTTCATATCATAAAAACGGATATTGCTATTTGCAGCTTGAGGAACATCTTGTGCGGCAGTCGCACTCCAATTCAGATAAAACTCCATATTCGATTGTCCGGAACAGAGCCACACTTCTCCCGCCAACACATTTTCATAGACCAGTTTCCGTTTTTCTGTAGAAACAGTCAGTGTATATGGACCGCCCGCCTTCAATGGCCGGACATCCACCGCCCACTTTCCATCTGCTCCCGTCACAGCCTGAAGTTGCTGCCTGTCTATGGAAACAGTTACTTTCTCACCGGCATCCGCTTTTCCCTGAATAGTCAGCAGACGTCCATGCTGCAATACCATATTGTCCGTATAAATTTCCGGCATTTGCAAACCGCCAAAATCACCGGTTATGCCTTCATACACCGTTTTTGCCAAGACAGCCGCACCTTCCTTATCGGGATGGACAGCATCGGGCAACATAAAAGGATATGGATATAAAGGTGCATGAAAATCTATCAACTGTACTTGTGCGTATTTCGCTATCGTTTCTATAGCCAGCTGAATCTCATCATGCCAGTCGCGTGTGCCGGACTCAAACCGCGGATGGCGGTCGGCAATCGGAGTCAGACGGGCAATCAAAATACGACATTCAGGATTCGCCACTCTGAACGAATCAATCAGTGCACGATAATCCGCTATAAAAAAATCACGGTAATTGGGCCAATCACGCGGATCTGTATCATTCACTCCTAAATGAATAACCACTACATCACCAGCAAAAGCCAATGCATCCTTAAACTCTTTCTGTTGCATAAAAGGCCGGTGTCCCTTGTTCAGCAACGTAGCTCCCGGCTTTCCAAAACGCTCCACCGTATACCCTTCACCCAGCATTTGCTGTAACCGGGCAGGATAGGACTCCTTATCAGAATCGGATACACCTATGCCATAGGTAATGCTATTACCTACACAAGCAACCTTCACCCGCTTCCGTGCAAATGAAACGGTACAAAGAAACAAACATAAAATCAGTATTAATGTCTTCTTCATTTTTGGTCAACATAAGGTTTTACAATATCACGCCACAGCAAGTATCCCTTTCCTAATAAATGTAATCCGTCATTAGTATATACTGGATTCATCTTGCCTGTCTCTTTCTCCACAAAATGACTATACAAATCAATATAGGCAGCTCCTTCCTTTACCGCCAATGGTTCCAACAAATCATTAATTTGTTTTACCATCTGCCAGCGTGATGTATGCCCGTTAAACATACCGTAACAATCATTCACCGGCAATACACTTTGCAAATATAATTTTGTTTTTGGAGATTCTTGCTTTATTTTCCGAACAATCATACTTATTTCTGAAATAATTTTATCCGCAGACGTTCCCCGAGAAATATCATTGATACCGATCAATAAAAAAATCTTTGCCGGTTTTCCCTTTACAATCGGATCCAAACGGTCATATACCCCCATACAGATATCTCCACTGATACCCCTGTTCTTCACATTCTTATTTTGGAACAACTCAGCCCACTCGCAACCGTTGGTAATACTGTTCCCTAAAAAAATAATATCTTTTGAAGTAACCGGAAGTTCTTCAAACAAAGTCGCTCTCTGCTCATAAAAAGTAGAATACTTGCGTTCCTGAGCAAACTGGGGTAACGCTAATAATAATCCCAATAACAATAAGACAATACGTTTCATTTTATTTTTGTTTATCTGGTGAATAAATCAATCCTTCTACCGCCCTTTCTCCGTCAGGAGTCACAAAGACAGTGGTAAACATCCATTTCACAAGACGCGTCTCAGCCATCTTAAACTTACCGATAGGTAACTTTAAGAAAACTTTGTTCCAACCTTTATTTAAATGCACCGCCAATGGAGATCTTCCTACGCAATTCTCATTTCCCAAAGGTACTTCATAACTTTTCACCTTATGCGTAGCAGTCCATACAGGAGGTAATATTTCGCAACCATTAATCCAGATGCGGCTTCCCTTATAATCCCATTTGCCAGGCAATGGCGCCAGATCCATTTCCGAACGACTGTAATTCTGGAATTCCACCCACAGTCCCACCTCCTGATCCTTGGGCGAATACACCCAAGTATATGCATAAGCCGTGTGGTTTTCCTTAGGATCAGCATAAAAAGCAGGAACCATATCCCCCCAGACATGACGCAAATAAATACCTGCCCCCATTGCCTGACGTACACCATACGTATTCCCGTTATAATGATAGATATCCTTTAATTCCTGTTCAGGCGGGAACACCTTATCCATATCGCCCCCATTAGGAAAAGCATCCGTAATATTCCATTTTACATTAGTCTGTTTTACATAGGCGAAAGGATATCCTTTAAACGTATGCTCCTTATGCCACAACATACGCTTTTCAAAATCAGCGAATTCTTTAAATGCTTCCGTGTCTTCGGGGGGAAGTATCGTACCCAGTCCGTCAAAATATTCCGTACCTCCCCCTCTCCAGGCACGCTCGGCAATAGCAAGCATATTGGGGTACAAGCCATTTTCAATAACCAGATTCCACTCATTGTCAATCAAACGATCGTGCCACAAAGCCAATATAGTTCCCGCAATGTCCTCACTGCCTTCTGCCTGATCATAAATACGGCTGTTATACAAAGCTACAATATCACCGAAAACATCAAAATGATTCAGATAATGAAATTTGGAATCGATAGCAGGAATACCCGGTTGCGCCTTTCCACGGTAACTCCACAAATGTGTCATGTCTATTTCCCCCGGTTTATAGTGCCAGCCCGGATTCCAGGATATTACTTTTTTCCCTTTTGAGCGTACATACGCCACCATTTCGGGTACAAAATGCGGATTGGTAAACTCCACCTCATCTGTACCTATATGTAAATAAGGCACATCAAATGTCTCACACACCTCATCCAGTAACAGTTTCAATATTTTCATCCCTTCCGGACTTTGCATATCATGGCGGAAAGCACGCACAAAGGCAGCACTATGCCCTGGCATATCTATCTCAGGAATCAACAACACCTGATGTTTCTTACAAAAATCCACCAAATCGCGTGCCTCTTCCAGCGTATAATATTTACCCGGCATACGGATAGTATTCACACTATCATTCAGCATAGGAAAAATTTTACTTTCCAATCTCCATGCCTGGTTTTCCGTAAGATGCCAATGAAATACATTAATCTTAAACCGGGATAAAATCTCTATCTCTCTTTTCAATTCTTCCATTGAAATATAACTGCGTCCCACATCCTGCATAAATCCGCGTATCCTGAATGCCGGCCAGTCTACAATCTCACATCCGGCAACAGAGCTTCTTTTCCCTTTTTTCTGCTCCAATTGCCGAAGTGTCTGCATAGCCCAATACACACCCTGTTCTGTTACAGCCTCTATCTTTATTCGCTTGTTTGAAACAGAAAGACGATAGGCTTCATCCCGGTTTAACCTAGCTTCATCAATAGACGGAACCAGTTCCACTTCAATCACCGATGATGAGTGTTCAACAATCTCACCACCCGCATTCATGATAAAAACTTCCCACTCCGGCCTTAATACCGGAGTAGAAAGTTTCACCTTTCCCATAGTAAAGTTCTTCCCCGTATCCTTACACAACTGAGGTTTAGGAAGTAATGAGATACTGGTTTGTGCTATGGTTATAGCACAAACCAGTATCATACCAATAAAACTAGAAAACCAGCGTTTCATTATTTATTTGGTCTTTACAATATCTTTCAATTTTATCGCTTGGAAAGTCATGTGGGCCACACTGCTTTCATATAAAATCCCTACTGTTTCCTTGTCAATCATAGTTAAGCAGCTATATCCCCAACCCCAACCGGCATCCAACAACAATTGATTCTCGGGCAACCAAGTCACCCCGCCATCCAGACTTGCTTTGATGGTAATGCTATGACGGTTTTTGGTATCATTCGGATTAGAGAACAAAAGAATGTCTTTACCTAATACATTCTCTTTAGCTTTAACACTAATCAAACTGGCCATACAAACCGGTTCCTGTAAGGCTGTACGTGAAGATTCATGTTCTTTCCACGTTTTACCTAAATCTGTAGTTGTAGAAACGGCACGACTGCCGCCACGATTATCACGCATATTCAGCATCAGCACTCCCGGTTCCACTTCCACTACCTGAGATTCAGTAGTATTAGTGCGTGCCAATGTGCTGATATTCCATGTCTTTCCATGATCCTTACTGTATATAACACCGGCATTAGGAATACGATCACTGCCAATATACTGGCTGGCAAAGACCAATGTTCCATCTTCCATAGAAATACCTCTACCGGGACCTTGCAGCAAGAAATACCATGACGGATCTTTCACCTGTTCTGTTATATTCATAGGCTCCGACCAGGTTTTACCATCATCATCACTTTTCACCATCATTAATTGCGCTGTATGATTACGGTCCATACCTGTTTGTGAATTCCACCACGCACGACCATTCCCCATACCATGTGTCCAGGCAGCAACAATCCAGATAGTTCCTGTCTTTTTATCAACTAAAATGGCAGGATCACCTACTCCATTCTGTGCTTTAGGCAGACCATCATATTCACCAAATGCCATCGGAATGCGCATTTTCTCCCAAGTCTGCCCTCCGTCCGTACTTCTGCTCAGACCTATTTCCACATACTCCTGTAAATCCGCACTATTATTATAGCGTACATCATATACCCCCAACAAGGTTCCTTTATTTGAAGTGACCAACCCGGGAATACGATAGGCAGCAGCCCCGTCATCACCGGCATGGCGCACGCCTACCCCCATATAATGGGTATCCGCCTTACGAACTATCTTCAAAGGAGCAATCTGTCCGTCAATCTTAGCTTCCACCACTTTTGCCGACACTTTAGACAAGATAGAAGCAATAGGCTTCATTTGCAGGCTAATCCAAAAATAATTCACTCCCGGAAACAATTTTTGGTCAGCTTTCAATATAACCTCGCGCTTCGGGGCCTTTACTTCCGACTTCAAAACGGAATAAGAAGTATTGGCAGCCAATGTTTTTCCCGGAGTATTATTAGATATATAATCTACCGGAGCAAAATAAGTCTTTCCTCTCCTCTCCACGCTTTCAGTTCCACCATAATAAAGTTTCACAGATTCAATTTCATTTAAATTCACGTCTTTGCCGAAGTCCAACTTCACTTCATTCAGCATCTGACTTTGAGCAGCCTCTATACGTAAATGAAACAACTCATTATCCTGCCTTTCAATCAACACAGGAATCCGGGTTTCGCGGACAGCAACCGTATCTGCCGCCGCACTTAACTTGAAGGGTGCTAATATAAAAACAACAATTAGCAGTAATAAGCTAGGGTTTCTCATAATATTTATAATTTTACGGGTGTAAAAATAAAAGTTTTTATTGAAATTAGAAAATAAAAAGACGGTTTCTTTATTAATTTCATAAAGAATACCGTCTTTTTATGCAATTAAGGATACTTATCAGACAAAAATTTAATAACCAACCGTCTGTTTCAACAATGGATTATTAGTAAGAGCTCCTTGGTTGATAGGCCAAAGCAGACGGGCAGACTCCGCCGGAGTATAGTCAAGTACGTACGAATCGCCAAAACGCCGCAAGTCATACCATCGTTTTCCTTCCAGCATAAATTCAAACAAACGTTCCTGCAGAACAGCATCCGCCGGATACTTATCAATTTCCTGATTGGGGAATCCCACTGTTGAAGCATCATACGCATCACCAAACGCACGCTGACGCACCCGGTTTATCTCTGTAGCCGGATCCTCACCCAAAAGCACTTTCGCCTCAGCCAGCATCAATAGCAAATCCGAATATCTATAAATAGGATAATCATCACATCTCACCCGTGTACTTCCATTCATAACTCCCCAATACTTATGCGGATACAGCCCCACCAATTCCAACTCGCCATTTTCCACCTTATTATATACATCTTTCAATGTAACGTCACGACGAGTGTCTCCCGGCAGAAATTTCTTGAAGTTTTCCAATTTCACCATCAGGCGCATGATACCGAAATTATTCTCGACAGACGTATTTATCAAAGTACCATCCGCATTATAGAATTTCCCTAAATAATCCGCCTGCGGAAACAAATCATTATTTCCATTCCACAGGTTGTATTCAAACAACTCATTATGAATGGTAAAGATAATCTCTTTATTACCTTTATTATCATAAGCAAACACTCCCTGGTAAGTATCCATCAAGTCCAGATTGCTACGGCTGATATTATTCTGTATGTCAACCAACGCATTCTTTGCTGTCCGGGCATCTCCTTCTCCCCCGTCACGATGGGCACTCCACAAATATACATCCGCTTTCAGCATCAATGTGGCAGCCTTTGACCACAGCGATTTTTTTTCCTTTATGGTATAATCAGGCCCAAAATAACTTAATGAAGATTCTATATCTTTTTTTACCTGCTCAAAAATTTCGGCAGCCGGAGTCGCCGCTTTTGCCAATTTACCCACTTCAAAACCCAAGCTGGGCTCTTCCGTAAACACGGCATCTCCCCATGAACGGTATAACTGATACATATAGTAGGCACGCAATCCATACACCTGTCCTAAATAATAGTTCTTAGCACTTTCAGTCAGAACATCCGCATGGAGGGTCCTGCTGATAAACAAATTCATCTGATTGATATTCTGATACAAATCACCAAATCCGCTGATTCCGGGATTCTCCGCATTCAATGTATTATAAGGAAAACGTTCCATCCCCTGGGTGGCTTCTCCACCAAAAGGAGTTCCCCCAAAGACATCACTTCTTGCCTCACCCAACAAAAACATATTCCACGAATGGCTTCTGAAGCGACTATGCAGTCCAAAAACAAATGAATCAAACTGTTCCGGAGTTTTCCAGTAATTCAAGTCAGTGATATCGCTCACCGGGTCCATATCCAACGAAGTACATCCACCGGCCAACATAGCCGATGCGGCAAAAGCCAATATTACCTTTTTTATGTTCATACTTTCTCTTTTTTACATATTAAAATGACAATTGTAAACCAAACAAAACGGTTCTTGGTGTAGGATAACGTCCATTGTCTATACCACCACGACCATTTGCCTGAATATCCATAACCGGTTCCGGAGAGGTTCCGTCATATCCGGTAATATAGAATAAATTCTGTCCCGTAACATACACGGACGCATCGGTCAAGAACACCTTATTTATAAGATTCTTCGGGAATTTATAACTCAAGGTTACCTCACGCAGACACAAATAATCCCCCTTTTCATAGAAAGTAGAGTTATTATTGTTCAGATTCGTTGTACCATTATTGGAACGGGTAATGTTCTTTTTCGCATTCTGGTCAGCCCAATAAAATTTAGGAATACTAGTTTCCGTATTGTTTTCAGACCACGAATTTCCGACATCCGTAATCAAATTGAACGACCCGTTATACTGCCCCAAGATTCTTGCTTTCAAATCATTGTAAATGGTATGACCTACCGCATAGTCAAAACGACCATACAAAGACCAGTTTTTATAGTTCAGCGTGGTAGAAAAACCACCGATCCATTTCGGATAGATATTACCCACCACCTGACGGTCGTATGAGTTTATTATGTTATCACCATTTTTGTCATCCCACAATACATCTCCAGGCTCAATAGGCTTCCATCCCGGCTTTCCTGCATATTCGGCAGCTTTATTCGGCCCATACAGGTTGGCAACTTCATCCACAAAATCACCGGCATGGTTTCTCACATCATCCCAGTCACGCAAGATACGCACTTGTTTATAAGCAATGATATCACCCAAGCTTTTTCCTTCCTGAATACCGCCTACCCAAACCAATGAGTTGGATTTTGGATCCCATATCTGCTCACCCCCCTGACGGTTGTTCGCATTCCCATTAAAAGGCAGCTTCTTCACCATATTCTTCACAAACGAAGTATTAGCGGTGACATCCCATGACCAGTCCTTCTTTGTCAGCAGATTCACCTTGGCTTCCAATTCAAAGCCACGGTTACTGATAGTACCCAGATTCGTCTTGAACGAAGGGAATCCCGTATATTCCGGCAAATTCACATCAGTCAGCAAATCGGAAGTCGTACGGTTATAATAGTCCATAATCATGTGAACCCGATTATTGAAAAAGCCCAGATCAAGACCCAGTTCAAACGTATGACTCTTTTCCCAACGCAATTTACTATTAACCACTCCGGTATTCAAATAACCCAGATTACCATTATAAGCACCCACCGAACCGTATTTACCATATACATCAAAGTTACCAATACCATTTACATTCCCGTTCAACCCATAGCTGATACGCGGTTTAATCAAGGATACTACTTCCGCAAACTTTGAATCTTTAAAGAAAGCTTCCTCATGCACATTCCAACCGGCGGATATACCCGGAAAGAATCCCCAACGATTGTCAGATAGTTTAGAGATACCGTCATAACGGGCTACTACCGACACCATATAACGATAATTATAATCATAATTAACACGGGCAAAACCGGAAAGAATACGATAACCGGTCTTGATGGAAGTAGTATAAGTACGATTAGTACCCGCATTCAAAGTAGGTATATCATCTGTAGGAGCACCGGAGACACGCGCCTCCAAGTTCTGATACTGATAATCAAAATACTCGCCACCTAGCATAGCATTGATATTATGTCCGCTAAAACCTTTTTTATATTCCAAAGTCAATGCATGTTGTTGTTGAAATACTTTTGTATTTGTTTGCGAAGCATTACGATTGGTGTTAGGAGCCTGACCTATCTGCTGATACTTCTTTTCGAACAATTCAAACTGATAATCGGTATAATACATAGAGCTGTTTCCGTTCAGAAACAATTGCTGCGGAATAATTTCTAAAGCAAAACCAATATTAAACGAAGTCTTACGGTTCGTCGTAGAACGAGTCAGCTTATCTTTCCAATAATAAGGATTACCATCCTGATTACTCCATCCGGCAGCAGGACTTCCATCCTCATTCCACGGGTTCCAAGTGGGAAACATACTCATAGTACGATAGAACAACTCATACTCTCCCGTTTCTCCATTCCAAGGGCTTTTCAGATCGTAAGTCCATAAATCGGGCATCTTGGACCATGAAAAACTACCACCGGCATTCACTGTCAAAATAGGTAACAATTTATACGAGCCGTTGATAGTTCCGTTCACACGCTGATAATTGGTGGAAATAATCTGACCATCTTCTGAATAGTATCCCAAAGATGAAGAAAATGTTCCTTTGTCATTACCTCCCGACAGATTCAAATAATGATCTTGGGTAAACGCGGCATTACGGAAAGTCAGGTCATGCAGTTCACCGGCATGATTTCTAAAAATCAAAGTTTTATCAGGATCTGTAGGGTCCGCCATAAATTGCCATCCTTCATTCAATAAATGCTTGTTGGCCTCTGTCATGAAAGCCAGATCCACTCCGGAGTTAACTCCAAAACCTTTCTGGTTCTCCATACTTGTACCGCCATTGGTACGCTGCCATCCCAAACGTTGATAATACAAATAGTCACCGGCATCCAGATATTTATATCCTTCACGCGCAAAGTTCACACCGCCTTTGAACTTGTAAGTAATCTGTGTTCTGCCTTCCACCCCTTTCTTGGTTGTCACCAGAATCACACCATTATTGGCACGGGCACCATAAATAGCTGTGGAAGCCGCATCTTTCAACACCTGTATGGATTCAATATCCGAAGGATTGATATCATCCATGGAACGCACAAGGCCATCCACCACGACCAACGGACCTTCCAGATTCTTGTTTATGGAAGCACCACCACGCAAAACGATATTGGGCGAACTACCCGGTTTACCCGAAGTATTTGTCACACGCAGCCCACTGACAGTCCCCTGCAAGGATTGGGCCGCATTACTCATAGCCGCATTCTGCAACACTTTATCGTCCAACTTCGAAATAGAGTTCGTCATCAACGAACGTTTCTGACTCATTCCATAACCGGTCACCACGACCTCATCCAGCATTTCAGCATCTTCTTTTAAAACAACCTTGTAGGTGTTTGACGCCCCCACTACAATTTGCTGTGTTTTGTAGCCTATATAACTTACCTCCAGTTTCGCCCCCACAGGCACTTGGATAGTAAAGTTACCATCGACATCAGTTATTGTACCATTTGTTGTCCCTATCTCCAGGACACTCGCTCCGATAATGGGTTCACCGGTGGCATCTACTACCACCCCCGTTACTGCTTTTGTTTCCGCCATCATGTTTATTGAAAAACAGAGGCATACGATAAGAAAGAGAGCCTTCTTCATGAATCTCAGATTTGGTGTTTAAATAAAATAGTTTAATTAAGTGCTAGTTTTAAAACATCTCATAAAGGAAATTATTTTAAAATCAACAGCGAATATATATGCACATATTCAGTATATACAAGGTATAAAAGAAACTATATCCTTTATTAGCGTTTATTTTTTAGAATAAACTAAATATTAAGGCATCTTTTAAAAAGTTTCATAAGGGAATAACTAGAAAAGGGGAAAAAGGTTCACGAGAAGAAGACATGACAAGAAAAAACCTCCTTGCAAAAAATCGCAAAGAGGTTGCTAAATTGTACACCCGATGAGAATCGAACTCATATCGTCGGAACCGGAATCCGGTATTCTATCCATTGAACTACGGGTGCGTCTGAAACTTGGACGTGCAAAAGTACAAAATATATTGTCTTTCTCCTAATAATTTGAAAGATTTATCTATCAAAATAATATTTTGCATATTAATTTAAGCATAAAACAATCAAATTGATTATATTTTTACCCTAAAATATAGCAATATCACAAATAATATCTATATTTGCAAGCAATTAAAACAACTAGATCAATTTTACAATGAGTTACCTAATTAAACCAGCTAACTATAGAGCCTTGCTTGATTTAAAACAAACAGAGCTAGGTATTAAGCAGATAAAAGAGTTCTTCCAACAGAACTTGTCGTCAGAATTACGCCTTCGTCGCGTAACCGCCCCCTTGTTCGTATTGAAGGGAATGGGTATCAATGATGACTTAAGTGGCACTGAACGTCCTGTATCCTTCCCTATCAAAGATCTGGGAGATGCACAGGCCGAAGTTGTCCACTCTTTGGCAAAATGGAAAAGACTGACCTTGGCTGATTATAACATAGAGCCGGGTTATGGTATCTATACTGATATGAACGCCATCCGTGCTGATGAAGAATTAGGAAACCTCCACTCACTATACGTAGACCAGTGGGATTGGGAACGTGTTATCACCAAAGAACAGCGTACAGTAAATTTCCTGAAACAAATAGTAACCCGCATCTATGCCGCCATGCGCCGCACAGAATATATGGTATGTGAAATGTATCCGCAGATCAAACCCTTCCTGCCCCATGATATTCATTTCATCCATTCAGAAGAGCTTTGCCAAATATATCCCGACAAAACTCCAAAAGAACGCGAACATGCTATTGCGCAAAAATATGGTGCTGTATTTATTATAGGTA